>Ga0209075_1004644_pt1 | contig 10918 bp, 12 predicted proteins | sample Stecom2011_FD_187523 | JGI IMG/M metagenome (GOLD analysis project Ga0209075, IMG submission 187523) | Agricultural soil microbial communities from Utah to study Nitrogen management - Steer compost 2011 (SPAdes) (version 2) | ecosystem: Environmental > Terrestrial > Soil > Agricultural land...
CTTAAACAACAGCACCCATTTTAACCAGTATTGTCTGCCTCCAGACTCAATTAAGAATTATTTGATTTATACCATCCCGCTTTCACTCGATTTCCGTCATAATTGAAACATCATGTCAATGGCTGCAAGGCCTTTAAGGAGCTCCCATGCAACTGAAAAAACTGCTCGTGGTGATTGATCCCACCAGTAAAGACAAACAACCTTCCCTCGATCGTGCCAGCCTGGTCGCCAGCCGCACAGGCGCTACGCTGGAGCTGCTGATATGTGACTACAACTCCGCGCTGGAAGATGGCTTTTTTACCGACCGCGGTGCCCAGCAGCGCGCCCGCACCGCACTGCTCGGCGAGCGACTGGACTGGCTGGAAGCCCTGGCCGCACCACTGCGCGAAAAAGGCATTCAAACGACCTGCAAGGTGCGCTGGGGCAAGCCTCTGTATGACGAGATCATCGCTCACGTCAAGGAATCCGCTCCTGATCTGGTATTCCGCAACGCCACCACCCACAGCACCCTGCAGCGCCTGCTGTTCAACAACACCAGCTGGCAGCTGATCCGCCGCTGCCCGGCCCCCCTGTGGCTGGTACGTGATGGCGATTGGCGCGGCCAGACAGTCGCCACCGCAGTAGATCCGGTTCATTCTGCCGACAAACCCGCCTCACTTGACCACCGTTTGATCCAGGCCAGCCTGGAGCTGGAAAAAAGCGGTATGCAAAGCCTGTACGTGCACAGCTACAATCCATTGCCCAAGACACTGGTGCTGGAGGCCGAGCTGGTATTGGCCTACGACGACTACCTGGCTGAAGCCGAGCAACGCCACAAAGATGCTTTCAGCGAGCTGTTTACCCAGTACCCGATCAAACCTGCGCAGCAGCACTTGCTAAAAGGTGTGCCGGAAGAGTCCATTCCCCGTTTTGTCGAGGAAAACAAGGTTGACCTGCTGGTCATGGGTGCCATCTCCCGTGGTAGCCTGGAAAACGCCCTGATCGGCAACACTGCCGAGCGCGTACTGGAAAACTCTGACTGCGACCTGCTGGTAATCAAGCCCGCATGACACTGCCGGGCCCTGCTGTCCGCGGGGCCCGTTGCTGCCGTTCTGGTCCCCTTCCCGTTTTAAATTTCAATTTATCCAATGACACTCAGCATGATCATGCTTGCCTGCGCTATAGCCTGTAGCGTGGCCGTATCCATACTGCTCAAGCTGGCAGAACGTTTCAGTTTGCAGGTTGCCCAGGCCGTGCTGGTCAACTATGCCGTAGCCTCACTGCTCACAGCCAGTCTGCTGCTGCCTTCCACTGCCGCTTTGCAGCAAGCGCTCAACCACTGGCCTTTGCTGATTACTCTCGGATTATTGCTGCCCAGCGTGTTTCTGGTAATGGCAGCGGCGGTCCGGCGTGCCGGCATTGCCCGCAGCGATGCCGCTCAGCGCCTGTCGCTGGTACTACCGCTGCTGGCGGCTTTCCTGCTATTCGGTGAAAATGCCAGCAGCGGCAAACTGATCGGTCTTGGCCTGGCGCTGCTGGCCCTGCTTGGCCTTATCCATCGTCACCAGCAGGCTGCCAAACTGCACAAGGGCGGTCCCTGGCTATTGCTGACGGTCTGGGCCGGCTACGGCATCATTGATATCTGCTTCAAGCAAACGGCGAAAGCCGGCGGCAGCTTTTCTGCTATCTTGCTGCTCAGCTTTCTGCTGTCCGGCAGCTTTCTCGGAGGCTGGCTGCTATTGCGCAAAGCCCGGTGGCACTTGCCCAGCCTGGCCAGCGGCCTATTGCTCGGCGTGTTCAACTTTGCCAATATCTACACCTACATCCGCGCTCACCAGAGTTTGCCAGAAAACCCCGCACTGGTATTCACCGCGATGAACATTGGGGTCATAGTGCTGGGCAGCCTGAGCGGCGTCATACTTTTTGGCGAGCGTTTGACCCGCATCAATTGTGCCGGACTGGTCTTGGCTGCAATGGCCATTCTGTTGCTGATTCCGGTCTGAAACCCTGTCAAGGAATACCATGTCCAGAAAACTGCTGACTGCCGAAGGCCATGACACGCTCAAGGCCGAACTCAACTATCTGCTGCGTGAACATCGCCCGGAAATCACTGCAATAGTGAGCTGGGCCGCCAGCCTCGGTGACCGTTCGGAAAACGCCGACTACACAGAAAACAAACGCAGGCTGCGCCAGATTGACCGTCGTATCCGCTATCTGACCAAGCTGTTCGAAGTGGCCGAACGTATTGAGTACAACCCGGCCCAAGAGGGCAAGATCTACTTTGGTGCCTGGTGTGAGCTGGAAAACGATGACGGCGAAACCCTGCGTTTCCGTATTGTTGGTGACGAGGAGGTTTATGCGGCAAAGGATTATATTTCACTGAAGTCGCCCATGGCCCGTGCCTGCCTTGGCAAGGCGCTGGATGACGAGGTGGTAGTCCGTACCCCCGAAGGCGAAAGACACTGGTATGTGGCCTCAATCAGCTACCAGAAAAGCTGAGGCATGCCACACCAATGAAAACCGGCACCAATGTAGCATTTCGGCATAACGGACCGCCCCCTACACTTGCACAGGCATGCACATGCCCGCCTGGCCATGTCTGGCGGCTATTTTCCCACCAAGAAGGAAGTTCACCATGAAAAAATTTCTACTGATTCCAGCCATGTTTGCCCTGATGGTCGGTTTTGCCCAGGCCGATGACAGCTGGCTGCCTACCCTGAAGACCGACACTCCCGAACAAGGCTTTCAGCTCGCCATCAAGATGTCGCGCATGGGTGTGAAAACTGCCCAGCCCAACATGGATATCCTGAAGAAAGGCCGTGCCGACTACTCCGTTGACGCTGAAGACCTGATCCAGGTATCCGGCGTGGTGGCCACCCACTTCGCTACTGTTGCTGCTGCCAACAATTACTGGAAATAAACCCTTGTGGCCATAAACGGCCCTGGTACAAACGGTTTGCCGGCCGGCAAGTGCCCGCCGGCACCCTAAAGCACCCTTTCTGAACAGGCTTTTCATGTACATCCTGCAAATTGACTTTCCTTTTGATGGTCCGTTCGGCGACGACATGGCCACAGCCATGCAGCCGCTGGCCGCCGACATAGCAACAGAAGACGGCCTGCTCTGGAAAATATGGACCGAAAACGCTGACAGCGGACAGGCCGGCGGCATATACCTGTTCAGCGAGCTCAGCGCTGCCGAGACCTACCTGGCCAAACACAGCCAGCGCCTGGCGGCAGCGGGTACAAACGATATCCGCAGCCGTATTTTTGCCATCAACCAGCCCCTCAGCCTGATCAACCGTGCCCCGCTATGAGCAGACTTGAAGAAATCCTTGCACAGAACGCACGCGATACCGAACGCGGTTATCGCGAAAAAGCCTTACGCATGTATCCGCACTTTTGTGGCCGCTGCGGCCGAGAGTTCAGCGGCCGGCGTCTAAGCGAGCTCACCGTCCACCACCGTGATCACAACCACGACAACAATCCGCCAGACGGCTCCAACTGGGAGCTGCTGTGCCTGTATTGTCACGACAACGAGCACCAGCGCCAGGTCGACCTGCATTATCAGAAAGAAGAAGCCGCCGGCCAAAAAAGCCCGCAGCAAACCTACAAGGGGCTGGCCGGACTGGCTGACTTGCTCAAGCAGCCCCGGGATTAGCACGGGTCAGGAGCGTCTGCCTTGTTGCAGCGTTTCATCCGCCGGTTGCTCCCTGCTGGTCGGCATGATCCGTCGTTATAAAAACCGCCCCTTGCGGTTTTCGACACGAAACTCCAGCGTGGAAGCGCGGTAACCCGTGCGTAGCTGGGGTAATGGCAGACAACTCTCCCAGTGCTGGCCAGCTGCCAAAGGCGAGTCGTCACCATAGGCCGGATTGTTGTAGCGCTCTTCAACCAAATTGACACGTTCGCCGGGACGGTAGGCGGCTATGCGCCAGCTCAGACTGGCCAAAGCCCGGCCACTGGTATTGTCAATCAGCACCAATAGCGGCAAGTCCGGCGAGCACTGCTCCGGTGCATATTCCAGGCTTATCTGTAGCTGCGCCAACAGTTTTTCATCAGACTTCTCTTGCCACTGCACCCATATCGCCAGCCCCAGCAAGATACACAATAGCGGTAGTGCCACGGCCAAAGTGCGACCCGGATAACGAAACAGCAGTGCCAGCCAGGTCAAAGCCGGAATCAGCGGCGGCAACATGGGTTAGCCTTCCACATGATTACGTAAAAATACCAGATGATCCGGCCTGGACTGTTCCTCACTGAAGTAATAGCCGTCAACATCAAAGTTGCGCAGCCCGCTCACTGACCGGATACGATTCTGGATGATATAACGCGCCATCATCCCGCGCGCTTTTTTGGCATAAAAACTGATGATTTTATACTCACCATTTTTCTGGTCCTTAAAATCGACATTGACCAAAGCTGCTTCTAGCCTGGCTGGTTTGAGCACCTTGAAATATTCATTGGAGGCAAGATTGAGCAGGGTACTCAAGCCCTGCTCTTGCATATACGCATTTAACGTGTCGGTCAGACTGTCACCCCAGAACTGGTACAAATCCTTGCCACGCGGATTGGCTACTTTAGTACCCATTTCCAGCCGGTAAGGCTGCATCAAATCCAGCGGACGCAGCAGCCCGTACAAGCCCGAAAGCATACGCAGGTGTGTCTGTGCATAATCAAGATCTGCTTCGTCCAGACTTTCCGCATCCAGGCCCGTATAGACATCACCCTTGAATGCCAGCAGTGCCTGCTTGGAGTTTTCCTTGGTGAACGAAGGTTGCCACTCGGCAAAACGGGCCACATTAAGGCCTGCCAGTTTGTCGGATATTTTCATCAGTCCGCCCAGTTCTGCCGGAGTAAAGGCACGCATGGCGTCAACCAGTAGCTGCGCTTCAGTGACAAACTGTGGCTGTGTGCTTTTGTCGGTAACGGGCGGAGTTTTATAATCCAGGGTCTTGGCCGGAGATATTACCATCAACATGTTTTTTACTTCCTGCTATGCAAGGCATGTATTCCACTTTTCTTGGCACAAGTATACGCAGGGTGCCGGCTTTTTGCAGACAGTGTTTCGTACTATCGTAACAGCTCACACCACCTGCCCAGATCAGAAAAACAGAAGTGGACCTCTTTTGTCAGCCACTTACTTGCCCAGTTTTGCAGAAAGCTGACCATTTGGCGGTTTGGCGTTTCCACACCCGATATCACAGTGCAGTTGATAGGCTCATGGCCCGTCATTCATACGCCTAAAGAAGCACCACCACCTGTTGGCTGTACACACTGCCAACAGGTTACTATCAGTAACACTGATCCTGATGATTTTTTCCATGCATATTTATCGCCTCATCTTACTGCTGGTCATCGGCACTTACTTGTTCTCACCCGCCATTATGGACTGGTGGACGGCCAGTACCGATCCCTGGTATCGCCCTTACCTACTATGGCTGGCCTTGATTACACTGACTTTTGTCTTGCAAGGCAAAGGTGATGGCGAGTCGTTTTAACATGCAGCACCGAGCCTTCCTTCACTTGCAGGTAAAGACGCCATGGACCTGAGCATTTTCCAGCTTACGGGCCTGAGTATCGGCTACCTGTTAACCCTGTTTACCAGTGCCTGGCTGGCCGAAAAAAACCTGCTGCCACGCAAACTGGTTCATCATCCGCTGGTTTATGTTCTGTCGCTCGGCATTTATGTCAGTGCCTGGGCATTTTACGGCGCAGTTGGGCTCGCCAGCCAGTATGGCTACGGTTTTTTGGCCATTTACCTGGGCATTTCAGGCACGTTCGTACTGGCTCCTGTGTTGCTCTACCCTTTATTGCAGCTCACCCGCACACACCAGCTGGCCTCACTGGCTGACCTGTTCGCTTTCCGCTTTCACAGCACAGCAGCAGGTACCCTGACCACCCTGGGCCTGTTGCTGTGTACACTGCCATTGCTGGCCCTGCAAATCCAGGCCGTCGCAGATACAGCCCAGTTGTTGACTGGCGAAACCGTACAGGAAAATATCGCTTTGGTATTTTGTCTGGTGATCACCCTGTTTTCCATCCTGTTCGGTGCCCGGCATATCGCCACCCGGGAAAAGCACCAGGGCGTGGTTTTTGCCATGGCATTCGAGTCCCTGCTCAAGTTGCTGGCGATCCTGGCCGTTGCCAGCTGGCTGCTGTTTGGCGTATTTGACGGCCCTGCCGGCCTGCAGCAGTGGCTGAACGAAAACCGTACAGCCCTGGCGCAGCTACAACAGCCAATGGCTGATAATCAATGGCGCATCCTGCTGTTGCTGTTCTTTGCTGCCGTAATAGTCATGCCACACATGTTCCACATGACATTTACCGAAAACCTGAATCCCCGTGCGCTGGTCAGTGCCTGCTGGGGCTTGCCGCTGTTTTTATTGCTCATGAGCCTGCCGATTCCGATCATTCTCTGGGCAGGCCTCAAGCTTGGCATCAACACAGATGTTCAGTACTTTGCCATCGGTATCGGCCAGCAGCTGAATAGCGAAACCCTGGCGTTGCTGTCTTTCATGGGCGGTATGTCAGCTGCCAGCGGCGTGATTATCGTCTGCACCATTGCGCTCTCAGGCATGGTGCTCAACCATCTGATCTTGCCTGTCTATCAGCCGCCGGCCAAAGGCAATATCTACGGCTGGATCAAGTGGACACGACGCCTGTTGATCGTAACCATTATTATGGCCAGCTTTGTTTCTTATCGAGTGCTGGGTTCAAAACATCAGCTCAATAGTTTGGGAGTTGTCTCATTTGCTGGTGGAGTACAATTCCTGCCAGCAGTCATGGCACTGCTCTACTGGCCCAAAGCCAACCGCAATGGTTTCATGGCCGGCACCCTTGCAGGCTTGCTAATCTGGCTATATTGCATCCTGTTACCCATGGTTGGCATAGAGACCGCTTTGTCGTTGCCTGCAGCCGGTCTACACTACCCATTCGGGGAATATAATTGGCAACTGGCAGCATCTGCCGCACTGTTCATCAATTGCCTCCTGTTTGTTCTGGTGTCCTTGCTCAGCACAACCCGTCTGGAAGAGCAGCGCAGCCGTCAAGCCTGTCTGGTTAACCGGCCGCGCCTGCCGGAAAGCCGCCGCCTGCAGGCTGGTTCACCGCACGAGTTCGCCTTTGCCCTGGCCAAACCACTGGGCAGCATAGCCGCTCAGCGTGAAGTCCAGCGGGCGCTGACCGACCTTCAACTGCCGATGGACGAAAGCCGTCCTTTCGCCCTGCGTCGCCTGCGCGACCGTATTGAAGCCAACCTGTCCGGCTTGCTGGGGCCTGGTGTAGCACGGGATCTGGTTTCAAGCTTTTTACCCTATCAAAATGCCGGCGCCGGCTATGTCACCGAAGACATCCACTTCATCGAGAACCGTCTGGAAGACTATCGCTCACGCCTGACCGGCCTGGCTGCCGAGCTGGACGCTGTACGCCGCCACCACCGGCAAACATTGCGCAATTTGCCACTAGGTGTTTGTGCTCTGTCGCGGGATGCCGAGATCACACTGTGGAACCTGGCCATGGAGAACCTGACCGGCATTGCCGCCTCACGGGTACTCGGATCGCCTCTGGACAACATTGATGAGCCCTGGCGGGATCTGCTGGTTGGTTTTAGTCAGGCGGACGACAATCATCTACACAAAAAGCGTCTTGAAGGCAGCTTTCAGTCACGCTGGCTCAACTTGCATAAAGCAGCCATCGCCGAACGCGGCACACCTGGCGACAGCGGCACGGTCTTGCTGATTGAAGACATTACCGAAAACCGCCAATTGGAAGACCAGCTGATCCATACCCAGCGACTGGCCTCTCTGGGCCGCCTGGCTGCGGGTGTAGCGCATGAGATTGGCAACCCTGTTACCGGCATTGCCTGTCTGGCGCAAATTGTTCAGGAGGAACGCCTTGACGACAAGGAGCTACAAGAAATCAGCGGCCAGATCATCGACCAGACCAAACGCATCACCCGCATTGTGCAATCCATGATGAGCTTCTCACGTAGCGGCCAGCCACATCACCACGCTCGCGAGCCCTTATGCTGGATGGAAGTTTGCAAAGAAGCTGTGAACCTCTTATCGTTAAACATGGAGGCGCGTCCGGTAGAGTTTCGCAACCTGTGTGATCCCGGGCACTGGGTTCAGGGTGACCCACAGCGCCTGCATCAGGTGGTGGTCAACCTGCTAGGCAACGCCAGGGACGCCAGCCCCGAAGGAGGCCTGATCCTGATGGAGACCCGTGCCAGTAGCCACTGGATAGAACTACGCATCATCGACCAGGGCTGCGGCATTACACCAGAGCATCAGGCACAGCTGTTCGAACCGTTCTTTACCACCAAGGACCCCGGTGAAGGTACCGGGCTGGGACTGGCGATGGCCTACTCCATCATCAAGGAGCACCAAGGTGATATCCGCGTTATCAGCCCGGCTCAAGGCACGAGGAGCGGCACTTGTTTTTGTATTCGGCTACCGCGACATTTTCCAACAATAACCACGTAGCGGTTCCTGATTTTGACAGCAACAACCCGGAGTTAGAGAGAGTATTGATGTCCCACATCCTCATTGTTGAAGACGAGCCGATCATCCGCTCGGCCCTCAAGCGCCTGTTGGAGCGCAATGGCTACCGGGTAAGTGAAGCCGGTTCGGTACAGGAAGCCCTGGAAGGCTTTGATACTGCAGGCTACGACATGGTAATCAGCGACCTGCGCTTGCCTGGTGCACCAGGCACCGAAATGATCCAGCATGCTGGCAGCATACCGGTCCTGATCATGACCAGCTACGCCAGCCTGCGTTCGGCCGTGGACAGCATGAAGCTGGGCGCCATGGACTACATCGCCAAGCCCTTCGACCATCAGGACATGCTGACAACCATTGCCCGCATCCTCAATGAACACAAGCAGGCTCCGGTTATTGATGCCGTTCAACCGGCCAGCCCGGAAACACCTGCCGACAAGACGGCGATTGAAGACAACCGTGACATCGGCATCATTGGCAGCAGCCCTGCAATGCAAAGCTTGTTCGGCAAAATCCGCAAAGTTGCCCCGGCCGATGCCAACGTCCTGATCCAGGGTGAATCCGGCACCGGCAAAGAGCTGGTAGCACGCGCCTTGCACAATCTGTCAGCCCGTGCTAACGCCCCCATGATCTGTGTAAACTGTGCAGCAATTCCAGAAAGCCTGATCGAATCTGAGCTGTTTGGCCATGAAAAGGGAGCCTTTACCGGAGCTGACAAGGCCCGTGCCGGACTGGTCGAAGCAGCCGACGGAGGGACTCTGTTTCTGGACGAAATCGGCGAGCTGCCACTGGAAGCCCAGGCCCGCCTGTTGCGTGTACTGCAAGAAAGCGAGATCCGCCGGGTTGGCTCCACCCAGTCACAAAAGGTCAACATCCGCCTGATTGCTGCCACTCATCGTGACCTCAAGGCGCTGGCAGCCGAAGGAAAATTCCGTGAAGACCTTTACTACCGCCTGCATGTAATCGCTCTGAATTTGCCAGCATTGCGCGAGCGCGGCGACGATATCAGCGAAATCGCCATGGCCCTGCTAGAGCGCCAGCGACTCAAGGCACAACGCAATGAGCCCATGCACTTTACCAAAGAGTGCCTGGAGGCCATGCACCACTATCACTGGCCCGGCAACGTACGCGAACTGGAAAATGCCATTGAGCGGGCTGTCATCCTGTGTGAAGGCAACACTGTGACTGTTGAACTGCTCGGTATTGATATTGATCTTGAACGACCCGCACGGCAAGCCCCGGTTGCGCAGAGCCCTACCGGCCTGTCACTGGAAGATTATTTTCAACAGTTTGTGCTGGACCACCAAGACCATATGACCGAAACCGAGCTGGCCAGCCGCCTCGGTATCAGTCGCAAGTCGCTGTGGGAGCGCCGCCAGCGCATGGGCATCCCACGCCGCAAGGCCGGAGCAGAAACCGAAGACGAACGGTAGGACTGCATTATTCGTTGAAAGCTGTAATGCGTGCCGGTTTCCTGATCGTAATACTGCCCCGGAAAGCGCAGGTTCATGCTGATTCGGCTTTGGTGTTGCTGAACGCTAACAGCACCAAAGGCTTCCTGGACCGCTTTCCAACTGATGTCGCCGGTTGCGTCCGTAGCCAGCATCGGAGTGTAGAGGTGATCGGTGTGCAAGTAATGGTACTGGGTCTGTTCGCTGGTCAGTTGATGTTCAGCAATGCTTGCCTGCCAGATCGGGTCGGTGCTCCACAGTCCCTGCTGGCCTGTTGTGGGGTTAAAACCGTAGGCTTTGGTGAGTTCACCTTGCTCGTTGGCTTCGGCCATCAGACCCTGTTCGTTGTAGAGAAGCCACACCCTGCCGGCTTGATTGCCCCGAGTGACTGTTTTTACGCTGCGTCGACCAAAGAGGTCGTAGCGGTAGCCTGCTATTGGACTTGTGGTTTCAGTAAACCCGCCTTATTCATGAAACATGCCCATAAACAAAGTTAGTGCTCATGAATAAGGCGGGTTGAGGGTAATGACTTCGCCATAAGTTACTCGGCTGCCGCCATGTGATGGGCAATACGAGCATCCATCCGAGTCATGACCTTGTCATGCGGGACGCTTGACCGGGGATCATCAATAGCTTCCTGGATCTCGGCTGCCAACCACTGATTATAGGCTGCTGCTTCGTGTGCTTCGCGCATGGCGTCGGCACGGCTCTGCCTACTTCGGCTCATATCCTTCTGATCGGGGTTCCAGTCGGTGGCATCGACCTGGATAACGTCAATACCGACGTCCCGTAACACAATCAGCGCCGAAGTGGGATTACCAAATCGACGCGGTTCGGTAGTCCGCGCTTTCACTAGCATGGCGTCTTGACCGCTGCGCGTAGCGATTTCAACAAAGAAGCCTCCACCCTGCCCTTTCAGAGTTACACCTGTCACGCCACCAGCTCCGACCGCTGCCCGTAGCTGCTCTACCGTCATGCTTTGCATGATGC
>Ga0209075_1004646_pt1 | contig 10916 bp, 10 predicted proteins | sample Stecom2011_FD_187523 | JGI IMG/M metagenome (GOLD analysis project Ga0209075, IMG submission 187523) | Agricultural soil microbial communities from Utah to study Nitrogen management - Steer compost 2011 (SPAdes) (version 2) | ecosystem: Environmental > Terrestrial > Soil > Agricultural land...
CCGGCGCCGGTCATATTGCTAAGAATCTGAAAACCACTTATTGTGCTCCTCGTGGAAGTCTCCCGGCTATTTATCGGGGGACAGAAGGATATTCAGTTTTATTTAAAGAAATACTCAGGCCTGACAGTATTTAATTTTACCTCAATTTTATGGGGCAAAAAAATTACCCGACAATACTTGACTCAGTCATTTTTGTGAACTTTTACTTCTTGCGGGAATATGGTATAATATAATATCCGAACGGCAGTGAAAGGGAGAATAATCTCCGGTAAGGAGCAAGAGAGAGAACGCCGCCGGCTGCAAGCGTTTTCCCGGAGCCGGAGATGAAATGCGCCCTGGAGCCGGTGGGGGGAATTACCAGTACTTCCACCCGGGTTCGCCCGTTAACGCGTGGAATTAAGAGGGACCACGCATAGTTCTGGTCCAAACAGAGTGGAACCGCGAAGAGAACCTTCGTCTCTGGGAGATGAAGGCTTTTTCTTTTAAACAGGGAAGGAAGGAATGAGGGCGATGTTTTCTTACCTGCGCAGTGAAATAAGGGCGGTGTTCGAACGGGATCCGGCCGCCAAGAACCTGTTGGAAGTCCTGCTTTGTTATCCCGGTCTCCATGCCCTGCTGGCTTACAGGTTGGCCAACTGGTTTTACCGGCGGCGTTTATTTGTGACCGCCCGTCTTCTTTCCCAGGTAAGCAGGTTTTTCACCGGAATTGAGATCCACCCGGGGGCCAAAATAGGGAAGGGACTTTTTATTGATCACGGTATGGGAGTGGTGATCGGGGAAACAACGGAGATCGGTGATAATGTCACCATTTACCAGGGAGTAACCCTGGGCGGGACCGGTAAAGAAAAAGGAAAGCGCCATCCCACGATTGGCAACAACGTTATTGTTGCTGCCGGCGCCAAAGTGCTGGGGTCAATCACTGTCGGCGCCAACGCCAGAATCGGAGCCGGAGCGGTGGTTATCAAGCCGGTGCCCGCCAATTCCACGGTGGTTGGCATCCCCGGGCGGGTGGTGATTCAGGACGGGATTAAGGTAGGGTTTCCCGATTTGGAACACGGGAAACTGCCCGACCCGGTGGCTGCGGTCTGTGAAGCCTTGGAAAAAAGACTGATTGGGCTGGAAAACCGCCTGCGGGATATGGAGGGCGACAGGAGGCAAAGAAAAAGCAACTATTCTAAACCTGCCGCAATAACCGGCCGGCAAAGGAAGAGATAGGAGGATGTATATATGCGCATAATGGTTTATAATACCTTGACCCGGAAAAAAGAGGAGTTTGTACCCAGGAAAGCAGGAAAAGTTGGTATTTATGTCTGCGGGATTACTCCCTATGATTATGCCCATATCGGCAATGCCCGGCCTCCGGTGGTCTGGGACGTTATCCGCCGGTTTCTGCGCGCCTGCGGGTATGAAGTTTTTATGGTTCAGAATGTTACTGATGTGGATGATAAAATAATCCGCCGGGCGCAGCAGGAAGGTTGCGGGGCGCTTGACCTGTCGGCAAAGTATTTCCGTATTTACCTTGAAGACCTGGCGGCCTTGGGGGTAGAAGAACCGGATGTCCGACCCAAGGTTTCGGAACACATACCGGAGATCATTGCCATGGCGGAAGAGTTGGTAAAAAAGGGACATGCTTATGTGGTGGAGGGGGATGTTTACTTTGCGGTGGATAGTTTTTCGGAATACGGAAAACTTTCCGGGCGTTCACTTGATGAGATGACGGCCGGAGCCCGGGTGGAGGTGGACGGGCGGAAACGGCACCCCATGGATTTTGCTTTATGGAAGGCGGCCAAACCGGGGGAACCGGCGTGGGATTCGCCCTGGGGGAAGGGACGGCCCGGTTGGCATATTGAGTGCTCGGCCATGTCCTTGAAATACCTGCGGATGGGGTTTGATTTTCACGGCGGAGGAGCGGACCTTATTTTTCCCCATCATGAGAATGAAATCGCGCAGTCGGAGGCTGCTACGGGGAGTAAACCGTTTGTCCGTTACTGGCTGCATTCGGGTTTTATTACTACAGGCGGGGACAAGATGTCGAAATCTCTGGGAAATATTGTATCCATACGCCGGGCTTGTGAGGCTTTTTCTCCAGCGGTGGTTCGTTTTTGGCTGCTCGGCACCCATTATCGTAACCCCTTGAGCTTTGGCGAACAGGAACTTCAGGGCGCCGCCCGGGGGCTGGAACGATTGGAGATTGCCGAAGTTAACTGGCGCCGGCTGCTGGAACAGGAATCTGTAAACAAACAGGGAAAAGAAGCCGGCCGCCTTGGCGAATTTGTCAAGGAAAGCAGGGAACGTTTTTTTGCCGCCATGCGGGATGATTTCAATACGGCAACGGCTCTCGGCAGTTTGTACGAAATGGTCCGGAAAGTGAATAAATGGTGTCTTTCCCGGGAATTTCATATGACAGGTGAAGGGAAGGAAGTTTTGGCTACGGCCTTGGCTGTCCTGAAGGAGACAGGGGAGATCCTCGGCCTTCGCCCGGACAAACCAGAGAAAGCTCTTGATGATCGTGAAGTGGAAGAAATGTTGGCCCAAAGAAGGCAGGCGCGGGTGGATAAAAACTATGCGTTGGCTGACCAGATCAGGGATGAATTGAAGAACCGCGGGATAATCATTGAAGACACTCCCCAGGGCGTCCGGTGGCGGCGGGTGAAATAAACCTTCGGCGACCTGGTTTTCGTTTTTTATGAGAAGGGTTTTTTTCAAAGAAAGCGAAATAAATAGTAAATTCCCGGCTGGGATATTTTTAATACAGAACGCGAGATGAAGTATTTGGTAAGGACGAAAATTATAAAAATCGACCCGGAAAATCCGGAACAGCCTTACCTGGAGGAAGCAGCGGCGGTTCTTTGCCGGGGAGGGTTGGTGGCTTTTCCCACGGAAACCGTCTATGGGTTGGGAGCGGCCGTCCGGCGCCGGGAAGCGCTTTGCCGCCTGTTTTCTGTCAAGGGAAGGCCTGCGGACAATCCGCTGATCGTACATGTTTATTCCCCCAGCCGGTTACAGGAAATAGCCGCCGACATTCCACGCGTGGTGGACATTTTGGCGGAAAGGTTTTGGCCCGGGCCTCTTACGTTGGTGCTGCCGAAAAAAGAAGGGGTTCCCGCCGAGATTTCCGCCGGTCTTCCCACTGTGGCGGTACGTGTACCTTCTCACCCGGTAGCCCGGCAATTACTGAAAACAGCCGGGATCCCGGTGGCGGCGCCCAGCGCCAATCTTTCCGGGCGGCCCAGCCCCACCCGGGGAAGACATGTGATAAAGGATCTTAACGGTCTGGTGGAAATGATTTTGGATGCCGGCCCTACAGGGGTGGGCGTGGAATCAACAGTCCTCGATCTGACGGGCGCTGTTCCCCGTATTCTTCGCCCGGGCGGTATTACCCGGGAAATGCTGGAGGAGGTTTTCGGAAGCGGCGGGGTGGAGGAGACTTCCCCGGTGATGGAGAGCAGCCGGCCGCCGGCGCCGGGCATGAAATATCGTCATTATGCTCCCCAAGCGCCTCTTTTTCTGGTGGTGGGAGAACAGGCGATGGTGAACGAGTATATTGCCGGCAGGATCGCAGAAGACCAAAAAAAAGGGCGTAAAGCGGCGGTCTTGGCTTTTGAGGAAGACAGAAGTTGTTTTGCCGGAACCCTCTTTTTTTCGTTGGGGAAAAGGGGAAAACCGGAAGAGGCCGCCGGCCGGTTGTTTTCTTTGCTTCGTTCGTGTGACGACGCGGGAGTGCGGGTAATCTACGCGGTGGCTCCTTCCCGTGCGGGTTTGGGAAGGGCGGTATTTAACCGTCTTTGGAAAGCCGCCGGAGGAAATGTGGTGGAATTATGATAAAAAAAAAGACAAGGCTGGTTCGGAACACAGCGAACTGGTTGTTCTTTTTCATTCTTTTTTTTATTTTCACCGTCTGCCCGGGATATACCGGTAAAACCGCTTTTCATGAAGAATGCCTGAGTTACCGGGTGTATATCAGGGGGATTCCCGTGGGGGAACAGTCTTTGCGGGTGGCGGGAGAAACGATTTACGAGGGATTCCCGGTATATCATATTAAAACCACATTGCGGAGTTATGCTGCTGTTTCCTTGTTTTTCCGGTACCGGGAACAAGGAGTATTGTATTTGGATAAAGAAGGTTTTTTCCCGCGTTATTCCTACCGGGAGATTGAGGAACAACGCAAGAAAACAAAAGAAGAGATAATATTTTCTCCGGAAAAAGGAGAAATAACCAGCAGGATCACGAAAAACGGCAGAACAACGGAGAGAGTTTATTCTTTGCCTGAAGAACCTTGTCAGGAAAACTTTTCTCTTGTTTATTACCTGCGTACACGCCCGTGGGAAAAAGGTAGAGAAACCTTTTATTTTCTGACCCGCGGTGGGCCGGTTAAGATCGACTACCATCACCTGGGTTTTGAAGAGGTGAACACGCCGTATAAAAAGCTGTCGGCGGATAAGATTGATGATCCGGTTTCCCGGATTACCGTCTGGATTTCCCGCGATGCAAGGGCATACCCGGTAAGAATAAGGGCCAGAGAGGATTTTGGAACCCTCGATTCCTTGCTGGTAAGTGTGGACTGAAAGCAACGATGGTTTCCACCGGCGGTTTTGCGGCTGGTACCAAGGAGGATGTAAATGTATAGAGCGTTGTTCGTCTGTACCGGAAATACCTGCCGGAGCCCAATGGCCGCTGCTCTTTTTTTCAAAATTCTCAGGGAGCGGGGAGAAAAGAGCAATGGTTTCCAGGTGGATTCAGCAGGCATACACGCGCCGGACAATGCGCCCGCTTCCCCGGAGGCCGTGGAAGTGATGCGCCGGGTCGGAATAGATCTTTCCGGTCACAGAACGCAAAGATTGAAGAAGGAAGCAGTTCTCGCAGCGGACCTGGTTGTGACCATGACCCGTAGTCACAAGGAAGCCGTATTGGCACTGTTTCCGGAGGCCGGAGGCAAAGTATTTACTTTACGGGAACTGGCCGGAAAATTTTTTGATGCCGAAGAAAGAATAAATTACGATGACCCAGGGAAAAAAACGTCAAAAGAAACAAAAGAAAACAAACGGGAGCAGGAGGACATTGCCGATCCTTACGGAAGAGATCTTAAGACCTATGAGGCCTGTGCCCGTGAAATAGAGGAGTGTTTGCAGGTAATGGCAAGAACAATCGGGGAAAAAAAAAGTAACGCTCAAGAACAAAAACTACGGGTTGCTGTAGCTTCTGACCACGCCGGTTTTATCCTTAAAGAGGAAGTTGTCCGGTTTTTAAAGGAACAGGACTTTGTTTATCATGATTTTGGCGTCTACACTCCGGAAAGTGTCGACTACACAGATCAGGCCGCTTTAGTTGCCCGGGAGATTGCGGCCGGAAACTATGACCGGGGGATTTTGCTCTGCGGGACCGGGATTGGCGTTTCCATTGCCGCCAATAAAATACGGGGAATCAGGGCTGCTCTTTGTCATGACGTTTTTTCAGCGCGTATGGCGCGCGCCCATAATGACAGCAATATTTTGACCATGGGCGCCCGGGTGATCGGCGTGGGGCCGGCTATGGCGATTGTCGAAAACTATTTAGCCGCGGAGTTTCTAGGCGGTCGTCACCAGACAAGAGTGGACAAGATAAAGGCATTGGAAGAATAAGGTTTTGGGAGAGGGGCGCCTGCTGTGGACTGGACTGAGCTGACAACCGGGTGGAATCTTCTTTTCCTTATGGGAGCCGGTTTTTTCCCGGTATTCCTGGGTACTCCTTTATGGATTAAACTTGGAAACAAATGGGGGATGCTGGATTTACCCGGAACGAGAAAAACACACCCCAAAGCGCTGCCCTTTTCCGGAGGCTTGGCTGTGAGCAGCGGTTTTTTCCTCATTTTGCTGTTGGTTGGCGGCAGTTCTTTTCCCCATTTTTTTCCGCTTTTCTCCGGCGGCCTGTTAATCTTGGGCCTGGGTTATCTGGATGACCGCCGCGATCTTTCTCCGGGAGTCAAAATACTTGGACAGGCTGGTATAGCCTTGATTACCGCAGCTATGGGCCTGCGTATTTATTATCTGACCAACCCTTTTGGGGAAATGGTCACTTTGGGATGGGTGAGTTATCCTCTGACCGTTCTTTGGCTGGTGGCCACGATAAATATGATAAACCTCATCGACGGGCTGGACGGGCTGGCGACAGGTATCTGCCTGCTTGCCTCCGCCAGCCTTTTGGTTATCGGCTTGGGTCTTAACCAGTCTGCTGCGGCTTTTCTTTGTGCGCTGCTCATCGGTAATCTGGTCGGATTCCTGCCTTATAATTTCCCTCCGGCGCGGATTTTTCTGGGCAATTCCGGCGCTTATTTTCTCGGTTATCTGCTGGGAGTGATATCAGTAACCGGAGCTTTAAAACTTCCTACTGTTTTGGCGCTGGCCGTGCCGGTATTCGCGATGGGAGTACCGTTTTTAGATACCTTATGGGCTATTTGGCGACGCTGGCGGCAGGGTGATCCGATTACCGGCGGCGACCGGGATCATCTTCATCATCTCCTGGTGTTGGCCGGCGTCGGAGAAAAAGAGGCGGTACTGGTTATGTACGGGCTTAGTCTATTGCTGGGGCTTGGTTCTATTTTTCTTTCCCGGGTGACGGTTCTTTTGGGTGCTTTGGTCCTTTTTCTCGGCATGGTAGCCTTGTTTTTCAGTTTGCGCAGCCTGCGGCATATCCAGAGCGCAGTGCGGGAAAGGACCGGGCGGAGAAGTGGATAAGGCGGCAACGATTCATATGCCTTAAACGCCGGGAAGAAATCGGGAGGGGAAAAGAATGTTTTCTTCTGACCGGAAAATGGGGGATTTTTTACGCCGGTTGTCACACTATACCGGCTTGACTATGCGGCCGGCCGCCGGGGTGACGGCCGGTTTTTTCGGCGGCCGGTTTTTGGACGGCCGTTGGGGGACAGAACCGCTTTTGGCTGTGGCCGGGGTACTGGCCGGACTGTTTCTGGGCTTGTTCTCCCTGTACCGGGAAGCCGTAAAAGATATACAGGAACGAAAAAAATAACCGGTCTTCGCCGGTATATGATTAATATCCATACTATGCGTTATTGAAATCTTTGTTAATCCAAAAGGGTTTCTGTAAGATATGCCGAAAATTAATCTGGTATATAGGTATGCATATACATAAAAAAGGAGGTAAATTATTCAATGTCAAATGACGGACTGGTAAATTTTTTGTTTTTTTTAGTACCTTTCGGCGCCGTACTGGCAATTGTCTTTGCCGGTTATTTTTATAAGAATGTTACCGGTTTTTCCGAGGGTACAGATAAGATGAAAGAACTGGCCAATGCCGTGCGGATAGGGGCCAGAGCATATCTTCGCCGGCAGTACCAGGGAGTCGCCTTGTTTTTTGCGGTTATGTTTCTGATTCTTTTGGCGCTCTTTTTTATCAAGGACAGTTTCAACCGCCCGATGGTTTCGTTTTTTGTACCTTTTGCTTTTCTTACCGGCGGTTTCTTTTCCGGACTGGCCGGGTTTATCGGCATGACCACGGCTACCATGGCCAACAGCAGGACCGCCAATGCCGCCCGGAGCAGCTTGAACAGCGCCCTCCGGCTTGCTTTCCGGAGCGGAGCAGTTATGGGCTTGGTAGTGGTCGGCTTGGGGCTGTTCTCCCTAAGCGGCTGGTATTTTATTTTGCGGGCGTTGGGAAGAGAACTTCCGGAAATCAGCAGCATTCTCTTGAACTTTGGTATGGGCGCCAGTGCCATGGCCCTCTTTGCCAGGGTAGGCGGGGGTATCTTCACCAAAGCCGCTGATGTCGGCGCCGATCTGGTTGGGAAAGTTGAAGCCGGCATACCGGAAGACGATCCACGGAACCCGGCGGTGATTGCCGATAACGTTGGCGATAATGTCGGTGATGTCGCCGGTATGGGCGCCGATCTCTATGAATCTTACGTTGGTTCCATTGTCGCCACATCGCTTTTGGGGATTGTGGCTTTTTCCGGGAATATGCAGTTAAGAGGATTTCTACTCCCCTTTGTCCTGGCGGTTTTGGGTGTGTTTGCTTCAATTATTGGCACCTATTTTGTCCGTGTTGAAGAAAAAGAGGAACAGGGTGTTCTTTTGAAGGCCCTGCGGCGCGGGGTGTATGTCGCCGCGGCGTTGACGGCGGTAGGTTCCTATTTTGTCATTCGTTCGCTTCTGGGTATGGAGTATATCGGGGTTTTCGTCGCGATCCTGGGCGGGCTGGCCGCCGGGCTTCTCATCGGATTATTCTCGGAATATTTCACTTCCTCCGAATACAAACCCACCAAGCAGGTGGCGGAAACTGCCGCTACCGGCCCGGCCACGGTGATTATCAGCGGGTTGTCAACAGGTATGCTTTCCACTGCTTTACCGGTACTGGTGGTGGCAATAGTGATTTTTATCAGTTATTATGTGACAGGCCGGGGTGATTTCCAACTCGGTTTATACGGGATCGCCGTCTCCGCTGTGGGGATGCTTTCCACCCTGGGAATAACGCTGGCTACAGACGCTTATGGTCCGGTGGCCGACAATGCGGGCGGAATTGCCGAGATGTCGGGACTCCCTCCGGAAGTCAGGCGCCGGACGGATGCTTTAGACGCCTTGGGGAACACCACCGCCGCTACGGGTAAAGGATTTGCCATCGGCTCTGCGGCCTTGACGGCGCTGGCTTTGATTGTCGCTTATACCCAGCAGGTTGAGATGATTGATCCCTTTTTCCGTTTTGATCTGCGCCTGACCAATCCCCAGGTATTGATCGGCTTGTTGGTCGGGGGAATGCTGCCGTTTATCTTTTGTTCCCTGACCATGCAGGCGGTCGGGCGCGCGGCGCAGAAGATTGTGTTGGAAGTGCGTCGTCAGTTTAAGGAGATTAAGGGTTTGATGGAAGGAAAGGCCAAACCGGATTATGCCCGCTGTGTGGATATATGCGCCCAGGCGGCCCAGGCGGAAATGGTCGGACCGGCTCTGATTGCCGTGGCGGCGCCGATTATCGTTGGGTTGTTGTTGGGAGTCAACGGCGTAACCGGTTTGTTGGCCGGGGTTATGGTGGTTGGTTTTACTATGGCGGTGATGATGGCCAACGCCGGCGGTTCCTGGGACAATGCGAAAAAATATATCGAAGAGGGGAATTTAGGCGGAAAAGGTTCGGACGCCCACAAAGCGGCTGTGGTGGGCGATACGGTCGGCGATCCTTTCAAGGATACCTCCGGGCCTTCCCTTAATATCTTAATTAAGTTGACATCCATTGTTTCATTGGTCTTTGCCGCTTTCATCCTCGCCAATTCCTTGGCCAATCTCTTTTAAGAAGAGACTACAACCCCGGGCCCGCAAAGCCCGGGGTTGTTCATAGGTGTGCCGGCCTGAATAACCGGTGGTGGTTGAAGAAGAAAATTTTTTACCAAGGAGGGAAGACAAAGACATGTTGCGACGGTTACGGAATGTTTTTTTTGCCGGCTTATTGTTGATACTCCCCGTTATTACCACCATTACCCTGGTAAAGATCGCTTTTCAATGGGTCGACGGGCTGCTGGCCGAACCGATGGAAAAATTTCTTAAGATTCATCTTCCCGGGTTCGGGCTGGTATTGGTAGTCTTGATCATTATGCTGACCGGCTTTGTGGCCACCAATTTGCTCGGCAAAAAGCTGATCGTTTTTTTTGAAAGGCTGGTCCGGCGGATACCGTTGATCGGCGGGATTTACGGTACTATAAAACAGATAACCCAAGCCTTGACCAGCACGCAAAAGACGGTTTTCCGTTCCGTGGTGCTGGTAGAGTATCCCCGTAAAGGGGCATATACCGCGGGTTTTGTCATTGGGGAACCACTGGCGGAATTAAAAGAAAAAAACGGCAAGAGATTTCTAGCCGTATATGTCCCCACTGTTCCCAACCCAACCAGCGGGTACTTAATCAATGTACCGGCTGAGGAAACCGAACCGCTGGATTTATCAGTGGAAGAAGCCCTGCAATATTTCATCTCCGTTGGCATGGTCCGCCCGGATCTGCGGTCGCGAAAGAAGTAACACCCCTTGTTTAATCTTTAGCGATGTACAAGATCCCGACTGTTCCGGGGCCGCAATGACTCGAGATCACCGCTCCGGCTTTGGTAAGCGCCACTTCTTTTGCCAGTCCCATCCCGCGCAGGGTTTCGACGATCTCCTTCGCTTCCTCTTCGGCGTCACAATGGGCTACTGCGATCATAAGCGGATCGATTTTTCCCGGTTCCTTTGTTGTCCAATCAATAACTCCTTTAATTGCTTTGCGTTTTCCACGGATCTTCTCCGCCGCAAATAATTTCCCTCCGGACATTGCGATCCGGGGATGGATATTCAGGACATTTCCGATCACAGCCTGGGTTTTGGATAACCTGCCTCCCTTGTATAAATAGTCGAGAGAATCAACAATAAAGGATACCCTGACCTTCGGTACCATCTTTCGCAGTTCCTTCGCCGCCTGTACCAGCGTCATGCCGCCGGAGACCATTTCCGCGGCGTGGACGCATAAGAGCCCGATTCCCATGGAAAGGCTGTAGGAGTCGATGATTTCGATGGGAGCGCCGGGAAACTCCTTTTGGGCAATCAGGGCTGAGCTGATAGTTCCGGAAATGGTGGACCCAATCCCGATAAATAAAATTTCATGACCTTCGTCCAGCCAACGCCGGTACACTTCGATAAAATCGGCCGGAGTCGGCTGAGCCGTACGGGGGAAAATACCGGAGGCTTTTAGTTTTTGCCAAAACTCCTCATGAGTAAAATCAACCCCGTCCCGGAAGCACTCTTCACCAAAATAGACATAGAGCGGGATCCGCTCAATTTGGTAACCTGCAAGAAGTTCGGGAGAAAGGTCCGCAGTGGAATCGGTCAAAATTTTGATCATGACAAACCCTCCCCTTTTTACTTTTGGAGAATATTTTCATATATTCGCTGGTTATTCGATTTTTCCTGCCGGACTA
>Ga0209075_1004647_pt1 | contig 10914 bp, 10 predicted proteins | sample Stecom2011_FD_187523 | JGI IMG/M metagenome (GOLD analysis project Ga0209075, IMG submission 187523) | Agricultural soil microbial communities from Utah to study Nitrogen management - Steer compost 2011 (SPAdes) (version 2) | ecosystem: Environmental > Terrestrial > Soil > Agricultural land...
TCCCGGAACCCCCGAAAAGCGCTTACCCGGGAGTCCGAGCCAAAGCCCAAACCTGAATGTCACCAGCCCCCGCCTCCCTCAAAGCAGAAGCAAGAACCCTGACCGTAGCCCCCGTGGTAACCACATCATCAACAATCGCCACCCGCTCCGGCACCACTCCGCGCACCTCAAACACATCCCGCAGATTCTGCAGTCGCGCAGCCCTGTTCAGACTCCGCTGAGCCTTCACCCGTCGCGACCGGCGCACCACTCCGGCCGCGACCGGAATGTCCAGCCGGGCGCCAACAAACTCGGCAATGTCCTGGGCCTGGTTAAAACCCCGTTGCCAGCGCCTGAGCCAGTGCATCGGGGCGGGAATCAGAACATCCGGTTTCTGCTCCGGCTCAAGGTTCTGTTCCAGAAAGCTGGCGAAACCGGTTAACAGCGGGCGCGCGAATTTGCGGTGGCCCTGATACTTGTAGCGGCCAATCATGCCATCCACCGGGTACTGGTAGCGCCAGGGAATCAGTGATCGTGAAAAGGGCGGAGACAGTGTCTGGCATTCGCCGCACCGCATGCCCGGTGTGGCAAAGGCCAGGGGCAGGGCGCAACTGTGGCAGTGCCAGCGGTTGGCCGGTAGGTCTTCCCGGCAGCCTGTGCATAGCCCATGGTGTGCATGGGGCGACAGGCAACTGACACAGCGGCCACCGCTCTGCACGCTGTTAACCTTTCGTTTAATGAAGGTTGACAGCGGTTTCAGTCCGTTTATCATCTCGGTTTATCCGTAAACCAAAAACCTTGCGAAGGTTAACAGGACTTTGCCATGACCGCCACAGCACTGCGTCACGACTGGACACTTCAGGAAGCCCGGGATCTTTTCAATCTGCCGTTCAACGATTTGCTATTCCGGGCCCAGACCGTGCACCGTGAGCACTTTGACCCAAACGAAGTGCAGGTCAGCACCCTGTTGAGCATCAAGACAGGCGCCTGCCCGGAAGACTGCAAGTATTGCCCCCAGAGTGGCCATTACAACACCGGGCTGGAGAAGGAAAAGCTGCTGGAGATTGAGAAGGTTGTCGCGGAAGCGCGGGCGGCGAAGCAGAAAGGGGCTTCCCGGTTCTGTATGGGGGCGGCCTGGCGCAGTCCGTCCAAAAAAGACATGCCTTATGTCCTCGATATGGTAAAGCAGGTCAAATCCCTGGGCATGGAAACCTGCATGACCCTGGGCATGCTGAAGGAAGAAGAAGCACGCGAGCTGGCCGACGCCGGGTTGGATTACTACAACCACAATCTGGATACGTCGGAGAAGTATTACAACCACATCATCACAACCCGCACCTATCAGGACCGCCTTGATACCCTGGATAACGTCCGCAAGGCCGGCATGAAGGTCTGCTGTGGCGGCATCATGGGGATGGGTGAAGACGAGGATGACCGGGTTGGTTTGCTGGTTCAGCTGGCGAATCTGCCGCAGCACCCGGAGAGTGTGCCGGTGAATATGCTGGTGAAAGTAAAGGGCACGCCGCTGGAAAACGTCGAAGACCTGGAGCCGTTTGATTTTATCCGGATGATTGCGGTGGCGCGGATTATGATGCCTTCGTCCCATGTTCGTTTGTCTGCGGGTCGCGAGCAGATGAATGAGCAGATGCAGGCGCTGTGTTTCATGGCGGGTGCCAATTCCATTTTCTATGGCGAGAAGTTGCTGACCACGTCCAATCCTGAGGCGGATGCGGATATGCAGTTGTTCCGCAAGCTGGGGATTCGGCCGGAGCAGCGGGAGCAGTGTGCTACCGAGGAGCAGGAGACTGAGGCGTTGGCTGAGGCGGTGGAGTATGAGGCCACGCGGCACATGTTTTATGACGCTACTCGGGAGTCTGCCTGAGTAATACAGTTTGGGAGTGGGGCAAAGGCCGGGGAGCCCTTTTCGGGACACGCTTGAAACGTCCCTGTGCGCTTAGGACGGGCCATCCCTGGCCCTTTATAGTCCCGAAAAGGGCTCCCCGGCCTTCACCGTCAAACACTGTGCTGGCCTTATGGCTTTGTAGCTGACCTGTGGTGATTTATGCGCGATTTTTCCCTGGAGATTGAACAGCGTAAGCGAGATGGCTTGTACCGCTCTCGCCGCCTGGTTTCCGGGCCTCAGAAGCCGGAGTTGGTCGCAGACGGGGCAGAGCTGTTGTCGTTTTGCAGCAACGATTACCTTGGGCTGGCTAATCACCTTGGCAATATCGCCACGCTGCGTGACGCGTTGGCCGAGACCGGGTTGGGTGGGGCGGCGTCTCACCTGGTTTGTGGTCACCATGATGCCCATCATCAGCTGGAGCAGCGGCTGGCGGCGTTTACCCGGCGTAGTTCGGCGTTGTTTTTTTCCACCGGTTACATGGCGAACATGGGTGTGATTTCGGCGTTGGCGGGGCGTGGGGATACGATTTTTTCTGACCGTTTGAATCATGCGTCGATTATTGATGGCTGCATCCTTAGCCGGGCTCGGGTTCGGCGTTATGGGCACGGAGATGTCGCAGCCTTGGAACGGATGCTGGCGGAGACATCGGGGCATAAGCTGGTGGTGACCGATGGTGTGTTCAGTATGGACGGTGATATCGCGCCGCTGAAGGAGCTTGCCCGGGTGTGTAAGGCCCACGATGCTCTGTTGGTGGTGGATGATGCACACGGTATTGGCGTGCTTGGTCCCCAGGGGCGGGGCAGTGTGCTGGAGGCCGGGTTGTCGGAGGATGAGGTGCCGGTTTTGATCGGTACTCTTGGCAAGGCGGTGGGCACCAGTGGTGCGTTTGTGGCCGGGCCAGAGGTGTTGATGGATTATCTGGTGCAGAAGGCCCGAACCTACATCTACACCACTGCCATGCCGCCGGCGGTGGCGCTGGCAAGCTGTGCCAGTATTGATCTGATCGAACAGGATGATGCTCGCCGCGCCCATTTGCAGGCACTGATTGCCCGGTTCCGTTCCGGGGCGCAACAGCTGGGTTATCAACTGATGCCATCGCACACGCCCATTCAGCCCATTATGGTGGGGGATAACCATGCAGCTTTGGCATTGAGCCGGGCGCTGGAGGAGCAGGGCATACTGGTCACGGCCATCCGCCCGCCCACGGTGCCGGAAGGCGAAGCCCGGTTGCGGGTAACCCTGAGCGCCGCGCATTCTGAAGAGCAACTCGATCGATTGCTGCAAGCTTTGGCCCAGTGCCGCTCCCTGTTGCCGGAGCAGGCTGCTCAGGAGTCTGTTGCGGTATGAGCGCCTACAGCGATCTGACGGCAATAACCCGTGCCGAAGGCGGAACCGGCAGTAAAGCCTGCATTGCCCGGGGTTTCGGCGGCGCCAGCAAGACCTACGACAGCGCCTCCCGCCTGCAAAAAGCCATGGGCGATACCATGCTCGCCAAATTACCGGAGAACCTTAAGCCGACAACTATCCTGGATCTCGGCTGTGGTACCGGCTGGTTCACCCGCAAACTGGCAAGCCAATACCCGAATGCCGCCATCACCGGTGCAGACCTGGCCCCCGGCATGTTGCGACAGGCCAAAGCCTGCAGCTCCGAGACCATCCGCTGGCTCAACGCAGACGCCGAACAGCTCCCGCTGCCAGACAACAGCACCGACCTGATCTTCAGCAACCTGATGATCCAATGGAGCACCCGACCGGAAGCCGTCCTGGCCGAATGCGAAAGAATCCTCAAATCCGGCGGCATCCTCGCCATCTCCACCTTGCTGGAAGGCACCCTGGAAGAACTCAAGCAAGCCTGGGCCTACGCCGACCCCGGCCAGCCCCACGTTAACCGTTTTACCCACCATGCGGACTGGAAGCGATTGACTGGCCAGCAGCTCCCCGGATCTACATTGGAGACGGCAACCCTGGCTTTGCCATATGATTCCCCCATGGCCCTGAACCGGGAACTCAAACACCTCGGCGCCGTGTTCAAAGGCGAAGAGCGCCGCAGAACCATCACCGCCCCGGGACGATTCAAGGCGATGTGTGCTGCTTATCCGAGCACGGAAGACGGCCTGGTCGTCGCCAGCTATCACGCAGGCTGGCTGTACTGGACTAAAACCTCTCGTTAGAAAGGAAAGACGCACCACACACTCACCTGGCACCCCAAAAAGATGCAGCAGGAACCCCAGAAAATGGCAAAGAAAACCTACTTCGTAACAGGCACCGACACTGGTGTGGGTAAAACGATCGCTGCTGCTGCCATTCTGGAGGCTGCCCGGCAGCTGGGAAAGCGCACGCTGGCGATGAAACCCATTGCCTCAGGGTGCGAGCAGACCCCGGATGGACTGCGTAATGAAGACGCCCTGATGCTGCAGGCCGCCATTACCGAAGAGCTTCCCTACGATGCCCTCAACCCCATCGCACTGGAGCCGGCCATTGCCCCCCACGTTGCGGCGCAACAGGCGGGCAAGAACATCACGGCCCAGCGCCTTGTGGGCTTTTGCCGTGGCCTGCAGATTCGGCCCGCTGACCTGATGCTGATTGAGGGGGCCGGTGGCTGGCGGGTTCCCCTCAACGATCGGGAAACCTACGCAGCAGTGCCCCGGGAGCTGGGGCTGGATGTGGTTATGGTTGTGCCCCTGAAACTTGGCTGTATCAACCACGCCATGCTCACCGCGGAGGCCATCAGGGCCGATGGTCTGTTCGTGGCAGGGTGGGTGGCCAATCACCCTGAAGAAGATGTCATGAGCTGTGAGCAGGACACCCTTAACTATCTGACAACGCATATCGGGGCACCATGCCTCGGTGTTTTGCCGTGGTTGGATGGCACTCCGGCTGACCAGTTGCCGAAAGTCCTGGCAAGATTCCTGAATATTCGCCCGTTGATTGAAATTTGACCAAATCTGTGAGTAAATAAGCCAATCTGTTGTCATAGGTGGCCTAGACATGATCAACAACACCCTTTCTCTTGGTATCCAAGGTATCCAGGATGGCATGGCGGGCATGGAAAATGCGGCCCGGAAGATTGCCCGTGGTGGTGTTGACGGCCCTCAGGGTTCGGCTGAGGGTGCAGGCAATCTGGCTGAGCCACTGATTGAAATGACGCTCTACGAGCGCAGTGTCGAGGCGTCCGCACAGGTTGTTAAGACGGCTGACGAAACTCTGGGAACGCTCCTGGACATTCGCGCCTGACCCTGACTACTGAGCCGTGAATATCCTTTCTTCCATTCCTCCTGTCTACCCGACGGTTGCCCCAGCAGCCAACAGTATTCCGTCGAGTGGGTCGTCCCCTGTCACGCCAGGTGAAGGCTTTGCGACCGACGCTGATGATCCTTCGCGGGGCGTGGAGCAATCGCCAGAGGCCCGAACTGCCAATCAGTCCACCGATCAGGAATCGGGTGCCCGAGCCAATCCTCAGGGCCTGACAGACGCTGAGCTCAAGGAGTTAAGCGAACTCAAGGCCAGGGACCGGGAGGTGCGGGCCCATGAGGCGGCGCACCAGGCAGTCGGCGGTCAGTACGCCGGAGCCATGTCGTTTACCTATCAGCGGGGCCCTGACGGTGCCCAGTACGCCGTGGGCGGTGAGGTCCCCATCGATGTCTCCCCGGTCGCCGGCGATCCGCAGGCAACTATTGAAAAAATGCGTGTGGTGCGAGCAGCCGCCATGGCGCCGGCACAACCCTCAGCGCAGGATCGTGCGGTAGCGGCCCAGGCCATGCAGACCATGTTGCAGGCGCAGTCTGAACTGGCGGTCGGTGAAGGCGAGCGTGAGCCAACGCCTGGTTCCGAATCGGCTCGGGACGAGCCTGCCCAGGGCCAGTCCGGCATTGCCCGCCAGGCCGACGAAACCTACCGCAGCGTCTCTGCCATGCAGGGTGCCGAAGGCGTGTTCGGCGAGCCAACATCTCTATTTGCCTGAATTACCTGACTGTTCCTTCTCTCAATCCGTCAGCTCTGGCGGTTTCCTATCGTTGTTGTGGCGGTGTTTTCCGCGTCAGTGAACACACAATGCAACACAATTTTTAGCCGAGGCTATTGACAATTCCGTGTCGCAAAACGTATGTTTCAAACAAGTGTTTAATTAAGGCTGTGATGCGATGTGTCACAGTGTCTGAGCAAACCCAAGGCCAAAGGCTGTTATCTGTTTCAGCCGAGTCCGAAAACCGAGGTGGATTCCATGCCTGAGTACAAAGCGCCCCTGCGTGATATCAAATTCGTAATGAACGAGCTGCTGAACAGCGAGCAGCACTACGCCAATCTGGAAGGTGCCGAGGATGCAACTCCGGATATGGTCGATGCCATCATCCAGGAAGGTGCAAAGTTCTGTGAGCAGGTATTGTCTCCGCTGAACCAGGTGGGTGACCAGGAAGGCTGTACCTGGAGCGAAGACGGTGTGAAAACCCCGACCGGCTTCAAAGAAGCCTACCAGCAGTACGTTGAAGGTGGCTGGCCGTCCATGACTGCCGACCCCAACTACGGTGGTCAGGGCCTGCCGCACTCCATTGGCCTGGTGGTCAGTGAAATGGTCGGTACCTCCAACTGGTCCTGGGGCATGTATCCTGGCCTGAGCCACGGTGCCACCAACACCATCGAAGAGCACGGCACCGAAGACCAGAAGCAGACCTATCTGACCAAGCTGATCAGCGGTGAGTGGACCGGCACCATGTGTCTGACCGAGCCGCACTGTGGTTCTGACCTGGGTACCCTGCGTACTAAGGCCGAGCCGAACGCTGACGGTACCTACAGCATCACTGGCACCAAGATCTTTATCTCTGCCGGTGAGCACGACATGGCCGAGAACATCGTCCACATCGTACTGGCACGTCTGCCGGGCGCACCGGAAGGCACCAAGGGTATCTCCCTGTTTATCGTGCCCAAGCAGTTGCCGAACGAAGACGGTTCTGCCGGTGAGCGCAACGCCGTTTCCTGTGGCTCCCTGGAGCACAAGATGGGTATCCACGGTAACGCGACCTGTGTGATGAACTTCGACGGTGCCAAGGGCTGGCTGATCGGGCCGGAGAACAAAGGCCTGAACTGCATGTTCACCTTCATGAACACCGCTCGTATCGGTACCGCCATCCAGGGCCTGGGTTCTGCCGAGCTGGGCTTCCAGGGTTCCCTGGCCTATGCCAAGGAGCGTCTGGCCATGCGTTCCCTGAGCGGTCCGAAGAATCCGGACGGCATCGCTGACCCGATCATCGTGCACCCGGACGTACGCCGCATGCTGCTGACCCAGAAGGTTGTGGCTGAAGGCGCCCGCGCCCTGATCTACCTGGCTGGCCAGCAAGTGGACGTGGTTCACTCCGGCAAGACCGAGGAAGAGCGCAAGCACGCCGATGCGCTGCTGGGCTTCCTGACTCCGATCGCCAAGGCCTTCCTGACCGAGATCGGTTACGAATCTGCCAATCTGGGAATGCAGGTGTTTGGTGGCCACGGTTACATCGCCGAGTGGGGCATGGAGCAGAACGTTCGTGATTCCCGCATCGGCATGATCTACGAGGGTACCACTGGTATCCAGGCGCTGGATCTGTTGGGCCGTAAGGTTCTGATGACCCAGGGCGAAGCTCTGAAAGTGTTCACCAAGCAGGTTCACGTATTCTGCAAAGAGAACGCCGACAACGAGCAGTTGAAAGAGTTCATCGAGCCGCTGGCTGCGATCAACAAGGAATGGGGCGACCTGACCATGAAGATTGGTATGACCGCCATGAAGAACCGTGAAGAAGTCGGTGCCGCTTCCGTGGACTACCTGATGTACTCCGGTTACGCAGTCTTCGCTTACCTGTGGGCCCGTATGGCCAAGGTAGCACTGGACAAGATGGCTGACGGCACCTCCGAGGAGATGTTCTACAACGCCAAGGTTCAGTCTGCGCGCTTCTACTTCAAGCGCCTGCTGCCGCGTACCCGGACTCACGCAGAAACCATGCTGGCCGGTGCAGACAGCCTGCTGGACATGCCGGAAGAAGCCTTCGCTATCTAAGGCGGGGTCGCTATCTGGTTGATGGCACAGAGAAAGCCCGTACTCCTGCAGGAGGCGGGCTTTTTTCATGAGTTGCCGGCGTGTTTTGAGGTAGAATAGCGCGCCATAGAATAACAACCTTGTTTCGGACACATAGCCGAGCGGGTGGGGTCCGACCTCCGATAGAAGAGGCATCAACAACCGCCCCCCAAGTGACTGACTGAATTTCTGGAGAGTTTTACATGGCTGATTATCAGGCACCCCTTCGTGACATGCGTTTCGTTCTGAACGAAGTGTTTGACGCACCCTCCCTGTGGGCGTCACTGCCGAAGATTGCAGAAAACGTAGACCCCGACACGGCTGACGCCATCCTTGAAGAAGCCGGCAAGATCACCAGTGGCGTACTGGCGCCCCTGAACCGCGAAGCCGACGAACAGGGTTGTAAGTGGAATGAAGGCGAGGTTACCAGCCCGGAAGGCTTCAAAGAAGCCTACCAGACCATCGTAGAGGGTGGCTGGAACGGGCTGGGTGGCAACCCGGAGTTTGGCGGCATGGGTATGCCCAAGACCCTGGTAGCCCAGTTTGAAGAAATGATGCAGGGCGCCAACATGGCCTTCGGCCTGGCCCCGATGCTGACCGCCGGCGCCTGCCTGGCCCTGGACGCTCACGGCAGCCAGGAGCTGAAAGAGAAATACCTGCCCAACATGTACTCCGGCGTTTGGTCTGGCGCCATGGACCTGACCGAGCCCCACGCCGGTACTGACCTGGGCATCATCCGTACCAAGGCCGAGCCGAACGACGATGGTTCCTTCAACATCACCGGCACCAAGATCTTCATCACCTGGGGTGAGCACGACATGGCGGAGAACATTATCCACCTCGTGCTGGCCAAACTCCCGGATGCTCCGAAAGGCCCGAAGGGCATCTCTTTGTTCCTGGTGCCCAAGTTTATGGTGAACGACGACGGTTCCCTGGGCGAGCGCAACCAGTTCAGCTGTGGTTCCATCGAGAAAAAGATGGGTATCAAGGCCTCCGCTACCTGTGTGATGAACTTCGACGGCGCCAAGGGCTGGCTGGTTGGCGAGGAAAACAAAGGCCTGGCCGCCATGTTCACCATGATGAACTACGAGCGCCTGGGCGTTGGCATTCAGGGTATCGGCGCTGCCGAAGCCTCTCTGCAGAGCGCCCGTGAATACGCCAACGAGCGTATCCAGAGCCGCGCGCCCACCGGTGCCCAGCAGCCCGAAAAAGCCGCTGACCCGATTCTGGTACACCCAGACGTACGCCGCATGCTGCTGACCATGAAGAGCTACGTAGAGGGTGGCCGTGCCTTCTCCACCTACGTAGCCCAGTGGCTGGACATCTCCAAGTATTCCGACAACGACGAACAGCGCAAACACGCCGAAGGCATGGTTGCCCTGTTGACTCCCGTCGCCAAAGCCTTCCTGACCGACCGCGGCCTGGACACCACCATCATCGGCCAGCAGGTCTTTGGCGGCCACGGCTTTATCCGTGAATGGGGCCAGGAGCAGTTGGTACGCGACTGCCGCATCACCCAGATCTACGAAGGCACCAACGGCATCCAGGCCATGGACCTGATGGGTCGTAAAGTGGTTGGCAGTCAGGGCAAACTGTACGAACTGTTTGTGCAGGACGTGGCGAACTTCATCGAAGAAAACAGCAGCGATGCAGCCCTGAAGCCTTACCTGGAGCCGCTGGCTGCGTCACTGGAGCGCTTGTCTGACGTCACCGAACACGTCATCAAACAAGCCGGCGACAACCCCAACGCCATCGGTGCCGCTGCTGTCGACTACCTCGACATGTTCGGCTACACCGCCCTGGCTTACATGTGGGCCAAAACCGTCAAAGCCGCCGCCCCGAAAGCCGAGGGCGACACCTCCGGCTTCTACACCGGCAAGCTGAAAACAGCCCGCTTCTACTTCGACCGCCTGCTGCCAAAGACCGTCTCTCTGGCCGAAGGCATCCGCAGTGGCAGCGATGCGATGATGGCTCTGGCGGCTAACGAAATCTGATTAAGGTTTCAAAGCCCCGAGACACAAAAAAGCAGGCCCGCGTGGCCTGCTTTTTTGTTGATCGCGAACAGGAAGTCTATCGATGTGTTTAATTAGCTCTTACTGAGACATTGGAGAGAGCTAATAGAAAAGTATGGGCGCCTGTCAGGGTATGGCTATCCAAAACCTTGCGGAGCCATGGATGGCGGAGCAGAGCGTACAGGGAAGTATTCACAGCGTGTTTTGGATAGCCATACCCTGACCGGTGCTCGCACCAAAGCGAGATCAAAATCTCAGAGCCGGTTAATCAACCCAGGATTAACCACAAACGGATTCTCATTACCCTGAATCTCGGCAATACGCTGATGCCGCGCCAACTCCCGATCATCCGGTGGATCCAGCTCATTCCACTCCTGGAACAACGAAGTCGACCCAAGCCAAGGCAGCCCATAAGTATCCACCATGTAAGCCATCGTGCGGGCAACATCCCCCTTCACATGCTCCGGCGGCTCAAAAAATTGTGCACTCTCCCGAATACCACAATCATCTGCCCGCGTCGCATCGCCCAGATTCTCATAGCGGGCATTCCGCCTCCGCATCTCGACCCGCGAACGAACCGGTACCATATTGTGAAGATCCGACGTAATCTGACGGTACTGATTATCCTGCTTGCATTGGCTTGTGGTACCACAATTCAGCGCGCTGCGGATATCAGCCGGCGGATAGACATAGCCATCCGTCATCACAAACCCCTTGCTGGTGAACGGCGCGTCACAGAAAAACGACGTTCCGCCGTTTGCATAGAGATTGCCCCAGAACTGATCTTTCACGACCGTCTCTGGATCACTGAAACGGGTATTCTGGCCAATAACCAAGGTTGTTGAGAGGGCGAGTATAAGTGTGATGGGAACTAACGTTATTTTTTTCATAGGGCCGTTATACCTCACATTGCACGGCACATACCGTGGCCATCGCGACGAGCGATTGATGGCAAAATGAACAATCTGACAAAAGTATGACGG
>Ga0209075_1004648_pt1 | contig 10914 bp, 7 predicted proteins | sample Stecom2011_FD_187523 | JGI IMG/M metagenome (GOLD analysis project Ga0209075, IMG submission 187523) | Agricultural soil microbial communities from Utah to study Nitrogen management - Steer compost 2011 (SPAdes) (version 2) | ecosystem: Environmental > Terrestrial > Soil > Agricultural land...
TTGTAGTATTTCCATGTTTTTTTGGGGAAATTTTATATGATTTGGAAATTGAATTCCTTTCGATGGAAGATAGCAAGATTTAAAAAGTTATTATAAAGTAAAAGGCCCCAATTTCTTGAAGCCTTTTACTTTATAATATATACAATACTATGTTTTTTATCTAATACTTAGATTTAAAGACGCTACTGAAATAGTTGTAGTTCCACTCCCGGATAATCTTTGTCCAAATATTTCAACGGAATTACCAGGCGCCAGATCTACAGTACCAGAAATTGAAAGACTAAAAAATTCCGCATCACGTTCAACTTTAATGATAGTTTTGGTTTCTGATAAAATCTCAGTGCCCTTTTTGATATAAAACGCATAGTATCCATTAGCAAAATATCCAGACGTTCCTTGAATTGAAAAAGATGCATTCACCTGAAAGGTTCTTGTTTTTTTCCCCCCATAAATAATTTTGCTGTTATTATTAGAGCCAGCTGTTCTAAACATATTAACGGCTAATATTTCATTTGCACTAGTATCTGGAATTAAATTAATAGCGGCCGTGCCAGTACCGCTTAGAGTATAGCCGCTACTTAAAGTTCCATTATAATAAATATTTGCAGAAGCCACCTCATCAGATTCTAACTTTAAACCAGGACAGTTTACAGTCCAAGCATTATTAAAATTATAACCTGCATAGGCTCCTGTAGTATAACCTTTTACATACTCTGTGCCTGTTCCACTAAAACTTGTTCCTGTTAAAGTAGCTACAGGAACAACCGGATTGCTACTTACATCTATACCTTTGGCCGCTCCATCAATGGTCATAAACCCTCCCTGTTTTTCAATAACACCAAAAGTTCCAGTAAATGTTTCGTAAATTCCCCCATTGTTAGAAAACCATCCTGTATTATTTATTAGTAAGGTAGCAATATTAGAGTACTTAATTCCTGCTGTATTACCCACGTACTGTATAATACTAAAAAACACCATATTATAATTGCTAATTGTACCAACTGAATTGGATCCAGTAATTATTACATCTCTAATTATTAAATTTTCACTAGCACTTCCAGATAAGTTAAAAACTTTTCCTCCAGGTGCAGATAAACTTATCGACTTAATGGAGCCTCCCGTATTACCGGTAAATATATCTCCACCACTTCTAACCAATCTATCTTCCCCTGAGTCTAAGCCCAATATATAGGCATTGTTAAGCTCGATTGAAAAAGTTAAATTTATGGTTCCATTAATTTCGTAAAGTGTATTTGTATTTAACAGATATTTAGATCCACCACCTGCAGTTAGCTCTGCACTTAGGTCGGCCGCCGATTTAACCAATTTGTAATTGTTTCTAACTTTCGAGTCTAACTTGGTCCAAGTGCTTGACTTATAAAAGTAAAATGCATTTTCAGAGGTATCATATACTAACAAACCATTTGCCGGATTGGAGATAGCAATGCGTTCCGAAGATGTCATTCTTGGGGTTAATAATCCTTGTGTTGTAGACTCCACTTCTAACATGGCCGAAGCATCTGGAGTTAAAGTTCCTATACCAACCTGTGAATACATCGTGGTAGTAAATAAAAATAAAGCGATTAACTTTAAAGCGATTACGTGTAATTTATTTGATTTCATAATTAATATTTTAAGATTTTAGAAGATTTTTTGTTGGTAGCTGTATTTAAAACAACCAGGTAAACACCATGACTTTCTGCAAATGGAATCTGAATTTTGGTCTGACTGTTAAGATTTTCTGATACGGTTAAAACACGTTGACCAAGCATGTTAAATACATCAATGCTGTTTATTTCCAAATTGGTAATATTAGCAACAACAATATGATCATGCCCGTCGTAAAAAACAGTCGCCTTGTCCAATGCTGAAGTTTCAACAGTTAAAGTTTCGGCTGGTTTAAATACTATAGAAAATCTGTCAAGATATTCGCCCGGAGGTAAATTTATTTCATGTTCCGAATTGCTTAGATCATACGTTTCATTTAAAACCTCATCTTTTAAATAAATGGTTTCATTAAAATTTTCAACGGCATCCAGCATAAGTCTATGCGATCCTGATGCTGAAATAGTAATTCCTATTGGAAATTCCATGGCATCAAAAAATGAGTTCACACCTTGAATGACATAGCGTTTATTGGGATTGTTTTCAATTATAAAAAAAGCATCGTCAACTCTTGTGGTCATTTGCAAAGCATCATAACCCGGATTAAAGCTCAAATCTGCTGTTGAGTCTGGTAAAAATCCTAAAAGCATTTGTTTATGGAATCCTTCCGGACCTTCGTGACCAATGCGCAAATAGGCATTTGAACTTGAAGTGGTTTCCTCTATATTTCTGTAAAAAATAGATTCATTTGCTTTTTCCGTTTTAAAAATACGTTGGCCATTATTAAATTCAATCGTACCAGTCCCTATGGCGGCTATAAAAAAGCCTTGTCCAACAGGTACGTATTTTGTTGGAGGGGTCACCGTTCCAGAGGTTCCTATGCCAGCAATTAGTGAAGAATGAATAGAGGGCGTTGTGCCTCCTGTCTTGTTTCTAATTGCGTATCCGCCTAGATAATCAGATAAATTATGGTTTGTTGAACCCCCATCTACCCAAAAATAAAGTGCGTCCACGACGGTTTCGTTATCCTCAATAAACTTTACGGCATCTATGGCTGAAGGATATGGATTTCCTAATAGAACCTCTTCTCCTGTGGTAATCTCAAATTGGTAACTCCCATTATTTGGCGTTCCATAATACACATAGTTCTGCTCTGCCATTATGGAATTCGGACCTTTCATGGTGTAACCTTCACCTGGCAACAAGCCCGTACTAGGGTTTATTCTAATCCAATCATTGTAAGATCCTGATCCTCTAGCAAACTTATAAAGCCATCTCTTGTTAATGGTCAAAGGCGTTGTAACATAGCCACTCCCATCTATAGTGGATGGCAACCCATTGTGTGGTGCACCAGTATTAAATAATATCTGTGCAGGATCAAACGGCTTGAGTGCCGAATCTGTTCCATCAAATTTTCCTCCTAATAATGAAAATGTTCCACCATTGTTTACAGGAGACGACCAGTAATTAAATTGATATGAAGACACGTGTCCTTGTTGATCTTTTAGAAGTTTACCCGAACCAATCGTGTTATTATTAGCTCCCAATCGACTTTGGATAAGTTGTGACTCACCAATTAATCGCAAATCCCCATTTTTTAAATGGAGCGCATTATTTACTTGAAGCCCAAAATCGTCTGCTACAGACAGGCCTTTCTTGTCTAGAGCTGTAACATCGATTTCTAAATTGTAAAAATTGGCCTCATTGGAAGCTCCAGAGAGGGTTAACAGATTATTTGTTGCACTTTTAAAGTAAGTGATTCCCGAAGTGGCACTTGTTTCGCCATGGTTTATAAAGTTATTATGTAGATAGAGATTACCATTAGATATATGGTTCCCTGTATCTGTATTTGTGTATTCGTCTAAAAATGTCACATTGGCGCCCGACGAAATTTTAAGCACGCCTTTATTTACAATTTGTGCATTCGCCAGAAAGCAAATACCCAAACTGAAAAATAAGAAAAGAGTAGGTTTGTAATTCATGTTATTAGGTTTAGGTTAAAATTTGGGGTTGTTGTTTAAATTATTTCTTTAAAGTTTTGTTCTTGATTAATGCTTACAGATTTATGTACGACACTTTTAAATTTATCGACAGTTAAAGGTTTCATAATATAACCTGAGCAATTATTTTCTTTTTGGGCTTTAAAAATATCACTTGGACAAATGGAAGACGAAACCATATAAACTTCTATGGCATACTTTTCTAGTAGACGGAGTTGCTTAAACTCTTTAAAAAAAGTAAAGCCATCCATTTCTGGCATATTAATATCGACTAAAATGACATCTGGCACTGTTAACGATTTTATTCCGACATTTAATTCCAAAATTTTTAAAAAGCTAATAGCTGATATCGCGCTTGTAAAAACCCTTGTATTGATCTCAGAATTATATTTTTCTATAATTCGTTGATTAATAAAAAGATCTATTTTGTTATCGTCAATCAGCATTACATTCTTTATCATTTTTTATATTTATTTTTAAAATAGATTTGGTAAAATTACTTCAAATGAAGTTCCTTGGTTTAATTCACTTTTAACTAATATATCTCCATTTAAATCTTCTACTATTCGTTTTATAACAAACAGTCCTAATCCCGTACTCTGAGGGTTTCTACTACTTATTTTATAATAGAGATTAAAAATTTTATCTATATGTTCCTGGCCTATTCCTTGACCATTATCGGTAATAATTATATGGGTATTTGCATCTAAAGCCTTGACCTCTATTTGAATTTTAGGAATATGATTATCTGTTATTGGCCTAGAATATATTATTGCATTTTGAATGAGATTCTGAAAAACAAATTTTATAAGTTCTTGGTTAAAGTGGAAATCAGTTGTTTGCTGGATGTCCGTTTCAAACACGATATTATCAAAGTTTTCAGTTCCTTTTAGTTGCGTAAGCACTTTCGAAATTTCCGTTTCAAAATCTATAATAGAAATAGCTCTCTTTTTTTCAGAAACAATGGAAGCAAAAGCTAAATCATCCAATAACGAGCGACTCTTTTCCAGGGTTTCATCTAACATATCAATAACTTGAGTCGATCTGTCATTCATTTTCTCCTCTTTTAACAGATTCAATAAGCCTTCAGCCGACGTTAAAGGTGCTTTTAAGTCGTGTGCCGCTCGATATAAAAACAATTCCAGGTCTTTGGTCGTGGTTTTTAATTTTTCTTCTAGTTTTTTTCTCTTCGAAATGTCTAGCATGATGGCACAATAGAAATCTTCTTCTCCATTTTTCCAATGGCTAATGGTAAATTCCACCGGAAATTCTTGACCATTTTTTTTAAGACCCAGCATTTCAATATTTTCACCATACATGTTGTTATCAAGGTTTTCTACTGCTTTCAAAAGCTCTTTAACTCCTGTTGCTACATGCTTTTTGGAAATTAAAACTGTTAATGGCTCTCCAATAATTTGGGTTTCGGTGTAACCAAAAGCAAGTTCAGCTCCTTTATTCCATTCAATAATATCTCCAGAGCTATTGGCTACTACAATAATTCCAACATTAATAGATTGGAATATATTACTGTATTTCAATTCCATGGCTTTTAGCTCGTCTTTTGCCTTAACCTTGGCTTTCAGCTTTTTAGAGCTAATGGTTGCATAAATTATTTCGTCATGAAGATTGACTACTGGTTTTATTTTTGTGATAAAAGTGGTTTCCTTTTCCTTTGGACACAGTCCTATGGACTTATACTTACTAGTTTCGCCAGTATCAAAAACTCTTTTCACTTCCTTTCTAAGATACTCCTGATCAGAAGGATTGACAAAATCATAAATAAAACACCCAACAAAGCTATCATTGGAAGAATTAAAAACACTTCTGGACGTATTGATTATTTTTCCACATTTGTTGATATATATCGTTTCGTTTGCGAAATTTCCAATTAGATGTTTTTCCTTAGAATAAACCGGATGGCTGTAATAATTAGAGATATCGTTACAAAGTGTCAAATATTTAACAACATCTCCCTGATTGTTTTTTAAAGGCTTAATAGTAGTTTCTAACCAATACTTTTTGGTATTTGTTTTGTGAGGAAGAACTCCCTTCCAAGCTTCTCCTGCTTGTAGGGTACTCCAAATCTCTACATAGGATGCTCTATTTGGCACATGCGATTTTAATAAGTGGTTGCATCTTCCCAGGGTGTTTTCTTTTGTAACCCCAAGAAGGTCTGAAAACTTCTCATTGGCATATATAAGCTTTCCCTTGTTATCTGTGAGGGCAATGATAACAAGGTTTTTTAAAGATGCCAACAAGTCTGAATCCTGTTGCTTTAATAAGTTATTTTTAATTTTGTCTTGCATAAAATTTATTTTTAGATTCTACACAAAACACGAATGCATCTTCAACTGTACTAAAAACCTGAAAAGTGGTTTCTGGCTCGTAAATTCTCTTGTAAGAATTTACGAGGAGTTTTCCATTTAGTGTATCTACTACAAAAGCTTCTGAAATTCTTATTTTTTTTAAAACCGGACTGTTTGCAAATAATTTTGCTGCGGGAATTGAAAAACTGCCAACAAAACTTTTAATGTTGATAAGAAAAGGCATGGGCTTACCTTGTGCAATTATTTCAATGTGATGGATATAGGTTTTAATCTTGTTTTCTGTCAATCTGCAACTAACATCACTAAACTCGCAAATTAACACACCATTTTCAATCCGAAATTTAACTTTCTCGGACTCGTTTAATATTAGGTTGTTCATTCACTTGATTTTTTGGGGCTTTCATGATATGACTATTCCAACATGCGTGCCAAACAAAAGAAAGGCACTTTCTATACAGGACAACATACTGATGACAAGCTTGTTGCAAAATAAACAGAATAAACCTACAAAAAAACAAGTCACGGTATGCCGTGGAAAATGTTCGACGAAAGGAAGTTCCACGGAAAAATGAAATTTCCTAGGATTTTTGGATGCCTAATTTGTTAATTCTATCTCGTAAAGTGCTGGGCTTCAAACCAAGTAATTCGGCAGCACCATCTTGGCCTTCAATTTTCCAGTCGCACTCGTTCAAAACCCTTTTTATATGGATTCTAAGAACATCGTCGAGAGATAAAACGGTAGAGGATATTAAAGATTCCTTTTCAGAGGATTTGAAATTAGGAATATTTAACGTGTCGTTATTAGATAAGATAACCGCCCGTTCTATTAAATTTTCAAGTTCACGAATATTTCCAGGCCAAGGATAAGATTGTAAGTCGCTTTTAGTAGCCTCCGAAATGTATTTGATATTCTTTTTATATAATTTGCTAAATTTATTAGCGAAATGTTCGATAAGGATAGGAATATCTTCTACCCGCTCCCGTAATGGAGGAATGGTAATAGGAAATACATTAATTCTAAAATATAAATCTTCCCGGAAGGTATTCTCCTTAATAGCTTTTTCAAGGTTTCTATTGGTAGCCGCAATAATACGAATATCCACCTTTATGGTTTCTGTGCCTCCTATTTGCTCTATTTCGGACTCTTGAATGGCTCGCAATAATTTGGGTTGCATATCCAGAGGTAATTCCCCTATTTCGTCTAAAAACAAGGTGCCCCCATCGGCTAATTGAAACTTCCCTAATTTGTCCTTAATGGCTCCAGTAAAGGATCCTTGTTTGTGTCCAAACAATTCACTTTCTAATAGTTCTTTTGGAATAGCTGCACAATTCACCTTAATTAAAGGCTTGCTTTTTCTGTTACTAATATTATGGATTGCTCGTGCTATCAACTCCTTACCCGTTCCAGATTCGCCTAAAAGCAATACGGTAGCATCTGTATTGGCAACCTGCTCGACTTCAGTAAGCACTTGACTAAAAGCGGCACTTCCATAAACCATTTCTTCGTAGTTAAAAACCAAATCAATTTCTTCACGCAAATAGATGTTTTCTTGCTCGAGCTCTCTTTTAAGTTTATTCAGTTCTGCATTAAGGGTTACTAATTTCTCATTGGACTTTAATAATTGGATTTCGGCTTCATGACGTTCATTTCTTTCAATGGCAAGAGAAATAATATTAGAAATAGAAGTTGCAAACTCCTCATCTTCTGTGGTCCATTCTTTTACAACTCCAACTTGCTCGAAAGAAAGCACACCAAAATAACCATCAGGCCCTTGGATTAATACATCTAAAATAGACGTAATTCCAAGAGGTTCAAGATAGTTTTTGGAGAAATCTTTAGTTCTTTTATCGTTTAGCGCATCGTCTGCCAGTATGGTGAAATTCTTAAATAGAGCCTTGAAATAATTAGAGAAACTTTCTATCTTAAATTTTATTTTATTTAGATTTCCTTTTGCGTTAAAGCCATACGATTTTTCACAACGCAATTCTGTTTTCAATTTATTAAAACTCCAAATACTTACACGTTCTACTTGCAACGTCTTGGAGGAAAGCGCTGTAATTTCCTGAAAAACATAATCTAAATCCTCCCCAACTAATCCAGCAAGTTTTAAAATAGTATCTTTTTTTAGAATAGAACTTTTAGACGTGTCTTTTAATTCTTTTTGATATCTTAACCTTTCTGTGATATCGTTTATAATTTCAAGCAAATAGGCGTCGCCATTAATATAAATTTTCTCGAACGTAAGAATGACATATCTTTTCTCTTTAGACTTTATACTGAGCTTTGCCTTATCAATCTGAAAAGACGCTTCATTATTAGCTTTAAATGTCTCCAAAAATTCTAAATTTATGCAGTCGTGAAATTCTAATTCATTTTGAGCACGATTTACAACATCCTCCTTATTAAATCCTGTATATGTTTCCCAAGATTTATTGACATCAATATATTGTAAACTATTTAAACAAATGAGCGATTTTGGAATGGGACTTTTTTCAAAAAACCATTTATAACTGGAATCGTTTTTTATATGGTCGTCAAAATCTACATGTTCCGAGTTTAATTTAAATGCACCATAAAAATTTACTTTCTCCCCATTAGCCATTGAAAGTGGAGACACGTGGCCTTCTAGTTCAATTAATTTTCCATTCTTAGTCAGGAAATTAATTTTTCCTGACCAATTCCTATTTTGTGCCAGAATCTCACGCCAATTGAAAATCTCTTTTTTTTGTGACGTGCGCGGGTAAAGCAAATCTATATTACTAGATAGCAATTGAGAATTGCTATAGCCTAATAAAGAACAAAATGCTTCGCTAATATAAGTAAAGTCGCCCTGAAGATTAAACGTACAAATTAATGCGTTCTCGTCTAGTCTCTGGACAAACTTGTTGTCATCTACATCATTTAATATTTGTTTTAAATTACGGTGCATTCTATTCGAGTTTTCAAACGTGCCACGTTAGCAATATAGCCTACCCTACAAATTATTATTAATGAATTTACAAAAGATTTTAACTCAATAAGAATTTAATGCCAAGTTTTTTTAAAGAAAATGAAGAGGGAAATCTGTTATTGCAGAAGGCCATGGAAACTATTGCAATCTAAAAAACCAGAGTTGAAAAGTAGATAGTGGAGGCGTGTTTACCTGTATAAGCGAGGACTTATATAGTATTCCTGTACATGATAAGGAAAAAAAAAGTTATTGTCACTGAAGCGCCTGGATGGACATTAATCCATAGATTACCATCAAATTCCAATATAACATCCTTCTTAGTCAATCCAATCATTTCCTTAAAGGCTAAACCAGTATAACAACAAAATACAAACATGTCTTTAATCTGTTGTATTCTGTTAATATCAAAGGTCTGATTCTCTAACTTTAAAAGTTCTGCTTGTGACAGATATACAACCTCTTTCTTCACTCTTCTCGCCTTGTATAACATGAATGGGTCTTTAGTTAAGTAATCCTCAGAAATTGCATATTTAATAGACCTTCTGAACCTCTGAATAACCTTATTCAAGGTTACCTGAGCAAAACCCTTCTCTGTCTTGAGATAATACTCGTAATGCTCAATAAAACTACTTTTAACAGATGATATTTTTACATCCCTAGAGTTATATTTCCATTTGATAAATTCTTTTAGATGTTTACCATATGTAACATATTTCAGATACGTGTCTTCATTCAACTCCTTATTAATTAATTTCTGTAAATACTTCAAGAATAATGTGTACACCTCATAAATCCCAACATCAGGCTTAACCTCCTCTCCTGTATATTTCCTAAAGATATCATCTACATCAAAAGTAATTTCATTAACCTGTAGTAATAAAAAAGCCTGATTAATTTGTGTCTTAATCAGGCTTAACTGTGTATTTAAAAAGTTGTGTTCTGTTTCTGTTGGCTTAACTACTTGGTTTTTATTATCCCAATTTTGGGCTTTTAAATAATATCCTGTAGCAAACTCTTTTCTTTTGTTTTGATAGGTAATTCTACAATTAAGAGAAGTACAACCATCTTTCCTTTTTCTGCTCTTATATATGACATATAAAATGGTCACCCTATTTACTTGCATAAGTATTAGTTTTTATAAATTTTAAATATTCTATTTTGTTGATTTTGAGACAAATACATTGTCCCCTTTTGAATTTTGGAGTGTCCCCGAATTATACCCCTTTTTGATGGCTTATTGATGATTTTCTGAAGATTTACAAACCACCCCAAAACAAAAAAGCATCCCAATCTTCGGTTAAGAAAAAAGGAAAGCTTTCCATCGGTTTAACTACTTAAACCATTGACAGACTACTACATCCGTCAAACAACACAACTAAATTTTATTGCCAAAAAAAAGCTCCAATTTCTTGGAGCTTTAGCAATTTAAGCGGTCTGGACGGGACTCGAACCCGCGACCTTCGCCGTGACAGGGCGACATTCTAACCAACTGAACTACCAGACCGTTGCTTTTTGCATGCTATCCAACTAAATTCCTTAGACTTTAGGCCTTCAAGCGGGTGCAAATATAAGCGCCTTTTTTTATATGTCAAACATTTTTAATGAAATTTTTATCTTTTTTACTTTAAATAAATTTTTGACGCTCTATCATATAGGTTGTCAGGATATTATCGAATTTTTTATTGATGTCTGCTTCCACATATTTTATCTTATATTGTCCGCATTTTAGCTTTATGGCTTCAAAATAATCTCGAACAGCATCTTTATAGGTGTCTTTTATGTTTTCTGCATACAAATTTATGTGTTCGCCAGTCTCCACATCCACAAAACGCTTGGGCACATTATCGAAATCAAAGAGCAGTTCTTTTTCCTTATCAAAAACATGAAATAACACTACCTCGTGTTTGTTGTATTTTAAATGTCGTAAGGCATCAAACAATTTGTCTTCGGCTACTTTTGTTTGTAGCATATCTGTAAAAAAGAAAATTAAAGAGCGTCGTTTTATGTTTTCAGCTATTTGATGTAAATAGG
>Ga0209075_1004649_pt1 | contig 10914 bp, 8 predicted proteins | sample Stecom2011_FD_187523 | JGI IMG/M metagenome (GOLD analysis project Ga0209075, IMG submission 187523) | Agricultural soil microbial communities from Utah to study Nitrogen management - Steer compost 2011 (SPAdes) (version 2) | ecosystem: Environmental > Terrestrial > Soil > Agricultural land...
TATCGAGCGGATTGGATTTCTATCGTGCCGGTCTTGATGCCGTGCTTGAGCTTAATACAAATATTCAAAAGCTACAGTTAGGTTGTGGTGGCATTAATGGTCCCGGCTGTGATATCGATATTGATAATCTGAGCTTGAGTGGTCAGTGTGACTCTAACCGTCCTGGTTGTTCCGCTGCTTTGACTCGCCCGTTTCTTGAGTTTGCCATTAAAAATGACGATACAAAAACCATGAGAGAAGTTGTCGGCTTTCGTTTAAGCGCGGAGAACGCGCTTGGTATGTTGACGGCCGGACAAAACACTGCCCAGCCAAATGGTATTAATACACTAAGCGGCTACATGGTAACAGAGCCGATTTATGGAACGGCGCAGACTCAGCCTGCTAACTTGGGCTGCAACATGCCTAATGCAGCAAACTGTTCTGGTGGTTTGAAAGACCCTAATGCCACCGTATTAAGATTTGATACTTATCCAGACATCTTTGCTTGTACAAATGGTTGTTACAGAGGTAATACGGGCACATCAGATCCCAGCAAATCAAAAGGGGTATATATTCCATCTCTTAGCGTGCCATTCACGGGGCCTGGTGCAGTTGTTAATGGAAATCGTAAAGACAGTACATCGGTAATTGCTACTGGCCCAGTGCCCCCGGTAAGTCTTAATGGTGGGCAGTTGTTTGTGAATATGGAGACTACAATTTCTGTGGCTTACTTTATCTCAGTATCGAATGCTACAGTGAACATGCAGGGTAGTGCTGGTGGCTTAAGTACTGAGATTGATTTTACGCAAGACCTAGGTTTGATACATCGCATTAACGTAGATAGCCCATTCTCTCTGTCGCTTCAAAAGGAGGGGGTCAAGTGGCCTGGCTCTGCTACTGCGGATGTTTCCCAGCCTGGCTGGTGGATGTCATTTTCTGACCCAGTAGACCTCGGCGAGCTAAACCCAGTAGAGCAGATTGATATTACGCCGACATTTGGCCAAATGTCGACGGCGTTCCAGAATTACTTTGAGGCCAGCCCAATTGCGATTGGTACTAATGCCGGTTTACAGCAATTATTCAATGGCGAAATGACAGTTAATGTTGGCGCATTAAATATACCATCAACTCTCTTCATGTCTGTTTCTGATTTGCAGTTAGGTGCGTCTCAGAATGTGCCTCGAAACTGCTGGGGAACGGCGAATTTTTGTTGACGGTGCTCAATAGTGATTGAGAAAAGTTATGAATATTCCTTTTCTTTTAACCGGAAATCTTTTTCTACGTGGCTGCACATTCTGGCAGATTGGACTTGGATTGTATTCTCCATATATCTGTCAGTGAATTTTCAAGGCTGGCTTGTTTACCTTTTTTCTTTTGTAATTATTGGCTCCCGCCAGCATGCTATAGCGGTGCATTTACATGATGCTACGCATTACTTGTTATTTCGTAGCCGCTCTTTAAATGATGGGGTGGCTCGACTCTTGATGGAATGGCCGTTATTTGCATCACTAGATAATTATCGGCGATTGCATCGTGGCCACCATTATTATTTGAACACCTGTAAAGATCCTGATTGGGTTAGAAATAGTCCTTATAAAATGTTGGAGGCAACATCATTTCCTCGGCGAGTTTGGTTGCTATCTGGGGCGGGCGTTTTTTTGCAAGCGGTTTCAGCCTTGTTTTTTGGGGTGAGTATTGATCGGAAGGAAGGTGTTGCGCGCACTATGCATCAGCAGAAACCTTGGGTGTTTTGGTTAAGGTGCTTGTTTTATACTGTGACTCTTGCCCTGCTTTATGTTAATAATTGGTTGCCTTTGTTTTTCTTTTATTGGGTTATGCCTTACCTATTTTATTTTTTTCCGGTGATGCGGTTTCGCGGCCTTTCTGAGCACTGGGCGCTGCCTTCAACCCGGATGGAAAACAAATCTAGGACTGTTAAGGTTGGCTGGTTGGGACGATTTTTGATCTACCCTAAAAATATCAATTATCACGTTGAGCATCATGCCCACCCTAATGTGCCTTTTTATTATCTGCCGGAGCTGCATCGCTGCCTTATTAATAATAAAGAGTATCGACATCACGCACACATCACCAATGGCGTGTGGGGTGTAGTTAAAGAGTTACTAGGTTTCCGCTATTATTTTTGATTTAAAAATAGCGATTAGCTGCTTTAGGAATGTTTTGAGAGATTACTTTTCTGTTTTTAGCTCTTTTAGAGCATGGCTCTATGAAGCCCTCCAGACTTTGATAGGTGCGAACAAAGGGCGCAGCCTGTTAGCACAACAATTCTCTATTTCTAGTTATACCTCTGTGCTTGATCTTGGTTGCGGAACGGGGATGCTGCCTGGTTATTTGTCAGCGAAGGCAACGTATCTGGGGGTGGATTTATGTCCAAATAGAATTGCACTCGCACGCAAACGTTGGCCTTGCCATGATTTTTTGGTTGCTGATGTGACAGACCTTGAGAGCCATGTTGATCAGCCTTTTCAGTTGGTTTTAGCGGTGGGCTTATTGCATCATTTGGATGATTTTAAAGTTGAGAGAATGCTAAAGAGCATTAGTGCCATATTGGCACCGGATGGGAAAGTTTTGTTGGTTGATCCTGTTTTGTATTCAGGTCAAAGCTTGTTTTCAAGATTGCTTTGTTCCCTTGATGCGGGTAATTGGGTGCGAAGCATAGAGGGGTATAGGCAAGCTATTCCAGATTCATTTTTGGTTTTGAGCCAAGATGTACGAAATGATTTATTAAGGATACCGCAGTCGTTACAGGTTATGGAGCTGGCTCTCCATAGGGGGGCGGTGTTAGATGTATGAACTTGATAACGCCTCTTTAGAAGTATTCTTCGAACCATTTTACACCGATAATTTTCGTCGTATTGCTAGTGAGATCACGGGTGTCTCCGAGCCCGAATGCAATGAGTATTTAGATGGATACATTAATGAGGCCCGTTATGCTTTGGGGCGCATAAGAGAGCACCTCTTTCCTAGTTGCCGCGTGCTGGAGGTTGGTGCTGGGCTGGGACTGCTCTCTCTGTTTCTCGCTAGCCGTGGATTTTTAGTGGTAGCGAACAATGTGGATGAAAACACTTTCTTGTCTATGGGCCGATTAAGGCAATGGGTGATGAGCCAGTACCCTGATGTTACTTTGCCCTTTGTAATGGGTAAAATTGAATCGCTTGACTGCCCGTTAGAATCGAAATTCGATTTTTTGTTTTCTTTGAATGTGCTGGAGCATGTGCAGAATGTGAAAGCTGCATTTGTCGCCATGTCAGCTATGCTTAAGCCTTCTGGTTGTATGTGGCATTCATGTCCAAACTATAGCTTTCCTTACGAACCTCACTTGGCAACGCTGTTGCTGCCTTTCTTTCCGGAGAAGACAGCTCATTTTTTCCCTAAATTAGCGAAGGGAAAATTTGGTGTATGGAAAACGCTCAACTTTATTACTGCATCTGAGCTTGTGCGTATAGCCGATCAGTTGGATTTATCGTTGATGTTTAATAAAAAAGTGTTTTATGAACACTTACTAAGATTAAAAACGGATCCTTTTTTTAGAGGCAGGCATGTATTTCTATACTATGTTGTTAGATGTTTAGCGAGTATGCGTGTGCTCACACTATTTCGCTCGACACCCGTGTGGTTGGCTACGCCAATGGAGTTTGTTGTGCAGAAAAAAGGTGTTTTGGGAGGGGAATTCCTCTGTAAAGACAAGCTGATCTAACATGAATATTAATCATTGCTCAATCACTGAGGCGGCCTTGCTGAGTGAGATGATGTTGCTGTCTGGTGCTGTGGATGGCTATTTCCCCCATGAGTACCTTTTTTCAACTGGGGAAGATGTTCTTTCCTATAGACTATCGTTGATGCGGCACTGCTTCACATCGGAAAAGGGGTATTGCTTTTCTTTGCAGGAAGGAGGTCTCTTTTTAGGACTTGCTGGGCTTTCGCGGTTGGATTGGGATAGTAATTATTATGGACATGAAATTTACACGCTGCATATTTTCTTTCGTTCGAAGGTTTCGATAGATAGCCGTAAAGAGTTTATTGCTTCAGTTATTGGTCGTTGCCGACAGTCTGTCCCGATCAGACAAGTTTTTATTACGTTGTCTGGCGCTGAGGAACATAGCACCCAAGCATTAGAGTTTTTGGGTTTTAAAGAGCAGGGCTGTTCTCTTACTTTATATGCCTCTAAAGCAATGAAGCCCTATGCGCATTTACGTAGTGAGCGAGCAGGGATGGTACTTGATGGCGGCGATGTACCTGAAGATAGCATTGTTGAGTTGGCTTGCTGTATTCAGTTTCCATCAAGAATGTATAAAGACAAGTTATATTGTCCTGACTTGGTGAGAAAAATGCATGCTCACTGGCTCAGGCAAACACTTTCCCGGCCTTTGTCTGATCGTTCAGTAAAGACGTTCGTACGTGACAGGCAGGTTGTAGGCTTAGCTGCATCCGAGAAGATTTTATTGCCGCTAGGAGAGCATAAGGACGTTCGTGTATTTGGCAGAACTCTTTTTGGGTTTATTTCAGGTCAAGGCGTCCATGCACTTGACTCATTATTACGGGCTGGTTTGCAGGATGCACTTAATAAATGCGATGTCATTGAAAGCACAGTGGCAGTCGGCAATAACGTAACAATTCGGATGTTAAATCGTGCGTCTCATAAGATTGCACGATTCAATCGCTCGATGACGTTAACTCTTCCTGAGTGCGCCTGTTAACGTATGTGGATTTCACCTTTATATCGCCAGTTAGGTGTTTCGTAGTCATGGTATCCGATGATGTTCAGAGGGTAGGGGCCAAAGTGATAAACTGGATTCATATATGGCATTTTTAGGCTGCCAACATAGAGTGCAATACCGTCAATTCCCTGTTGCCTAATATCAGTCGGATTGTAATAACGAAATTTACGGCCATATTGACTATAGGTAAAAAAGCTTCCTCCTGTTGAAGGGGTGGTCACTTCTTGAGGAATAGGGGCAAACTGTAGTTTGATGCCTGAGTCAATAATTTCTCGTTTAAGAAAATACAATATAGGCCACTCAAAAACCATCAGGGTATCTATTTCTTGGTGTTGTTCAATAATATCGCCGATGGTTTTTGCCATTAATTGAAGGCTGATGATTTGTTCTTCTGAATAAGGTGTGAAATTGTCATGTATCACGGGAACCTGATTTATTGGCCAGCGGGATCCAGCTCCAAAACGGGCTTTAAGTGGATCGTATTGAAGAAAGTGCTCGATAAAAACAAATGAAGCAATAAGCAGGCCAGCTGCGGGCCAGTAGTTGTATGTGCCTGTTTTTCTTTTGTTTAAAAAATATTGTATAAAAAAAGCGAAGCCCATAACAAAGGCTGGATAGCAGGCAGCAAAATAGCGTGACTCGTAGCTGCTCATGCCGGTGACAACCATGTCAGTATAAAACACACTCCATAGTATGCTGCCCGACCAGAGGGGCCAGTGTTTTCGCAAGCTTGGCAGAAAGAATCCTGCGTGAGCTCCAACTATCCACAGTGCGTTATAAGTGCTGAACATGCCGAAATTATTGTAGGTGTTTGGCATGATGAACGTCTTCCAGATGGAGCGGATCTCTAGCCGCCAATCAAGAAGTAGGCTGAGTGTTAGAACACCTGAGTGGTAACTGATGAAGAGATAGAATAGAAACCCACTTAGTCCACTTGTAATAAAATAGATATATTGTTTCTTTATTAAAAAATAGATCGAAAATGGCGCAAGAAGGAAGATTCCTTCAGGTCTTATGAGCGGTAATAGTGATGCAAGTAAAGCACATGCTAGCCAAAGTTTTTTTAAGTAACAGAGCATAGCAAAGGCAGTAAAAGTGAAAAGTAAGGCTTCACCATAATAACTGATCGACATAATGCTCTGTACGGGCATGAAGGCGATGATCAGTATGGAAATAGTTGAAGGCCATAGATTAGCGCCCGTAAGGCGCAGGCTGCGATATAGAGCGTAGTACCCAGTCATGTTAACCAGTAGAACAATTACTCTTCCTGCAAAGATATTATCGTTAACGATTAGGGTAATAACCCCGAAAAAAAATGTTGCTACAGGAAGCACGTAATCCCATGTGTATATGGCTATTTCTTTAAATGCATAAAAACTAAGAAAGTAGCGATAGGCGTCATCAATGCCAAGTAAGTTACTTCCTTCTATTAGTGCAAATGTCCATGAAGAGCTGCCTTGAACCGTCCCTATCCAGGCAAGCCAAGTATGAAAGGCGATGCAAGTAAGTGAAGCAAGTAGCAATACTCTTGACTCGGAAAAAAATAACGAAAGGATTGTGGTGTTTATTTTTTTCATTTTTTTATTCTCTGTAGCTTTTACTGGCCGGACAATAGATGGCAAAGATTTATCTCTATCTCAGAAAGCAACCAGCCTTGAACTTTTTTTGTCCGTCCAGCAGCAAAATCAGCTTTGCTTGCCTTTGTTATGGCGAGCTTAATAGTATTTTCTGTACTGCTGGAAGAAATATTAAGTCTATAGGAGATGGCCTCTAAAGTAGTAGGCACTGATTCATTGGAGGCTGAGTGATCGGCAATTTTTTGGTACATGGAGTTTTCTGGGTAAAGCTGTTTGAGTCGATGCAATAAAGGAAGGGGAGCCGCCTGAATAGATGGGCAAACAAAAGTGCCTATTACTCCAAGGCTGCCAAGAATGAATAGACGGCGCTTCATGTTATTTTCTCCACTGAGGGCGAGTATTAATAATGTGGTCGGCGAGGCGTAAGGCAAGTGCAACTATAGTGTACGTCGGTTGAGCGTAACCGTAGGTTGGAAAGACTGAGCTGCCTGCCACATACAAATTGTCATATCCGTGAACACGACAATTCTTGTCAACAACGCCATCTTTTGGGGAGTTGCTCATTCTAGTGGTACCCATGTGATGTCGTCCTAACTCTTGCCAAACTGGGGGCCATTGGTAGTCGTCTGGTGTATAAACACGCCCAAGATTGGTAGATCCTATGCGTGAGGCTAATGCAAGAATGATTTTTGAGGCTTTTTCTTTTTCTAATGTGCTGTTTTGCCAGTAAAGACGAGTTTTTTGCATGCCTAGCTTGTCTTTTTCATGGGATAGGCTGACGCGACTACTTCGCATGGGAAAAGGCTCAGCGTTAATAATTAGTGAATGCATGCCCCCATTTTTTTTGATCATAGGCATTTCTGCATCACCGTAAGGAGTGGCTGTATTTTGTCGGGTTGCCAGTGTGCTTATTGCTTCTTGCAGAGTTTTTGCGTTCTCTCTTTCATTGCTTGGTGTAGCTTGGAAGTTTTCTGGTGCAACAAATACGCTAAAATTTGGGAGCTCTTGTTCGGAAATATCTTTTTCTTTTAGTGTGAGGGCCGCTGCAATTTTATTAGGGCTTTCCCCAGATCTAAGAAATGGGTGGTGAGGAAGATAGGCATGGGTATCCATTAGGGGGTTTGAAGGGGTGAAAAACCCACCCCATATGCCTCGATGGTCAGCAAAGTAACGTCCAACAAGGTCATTCTGATTGCCTATGCCTGCCTTATGTTGACTGTTGCAGGCTAACATGAGGCGCGGGTTTTCTATGCCTCCGGCAGCCAGAATGACGATATATGCTGTAATTTTGAAATGATTTCCAACAAGTGTTTGTACAATTACTTCTTTTGCACTGGTTCCATTTTCGGACATGCGAATATCGGTAACATTTGAGAATGGAAAGCACCATGTCGTTTGGGATTCCTTAATATCATTACCGTAAAGGGTCCCGAAGCGAGCAGGAGGGCTTAAGCGATAAATACAAGTTTGTATTTCGTCGCTTTCAAGGGGCGGGGTATGTCGTGTTTGTTCTTTCCAGTAAAGGGAAGAAAAACTGTGATTGCCAAGCTGTAACAGGCTGTCTGTTTCTTTGTAGTAAGGCTGAAGGTCTTTTTCATTGATGGGCCAGCCAAGGAGATCTCCATAATTCCGGGATGAAAAATCTACGGGATCGAGAGGTCGGGTCCAGCCTCCCCAATGATTGGTGGAGCCACCAAAGAAGCGCAGGCGACAATGGTCAAGAGCTTCATATTTTTCACCAGTAATTTCGCCGGAATAGAGGTCCTGAGTTGCAGTATCGAACTCTATGCCACCGCTTTCTATTAGGCATACGCCAATATTTGTGCGAGCAAGTTTTTTTGCTATGGTTATACCGGCAGCCCCAGCCCCAATAATACAGACTTCGGCATTAATGTTTTGCCCTTGTTGTAGTTCTCGTGAATCAATGAACATGAATGCTCCTCACCATATGTAATGCCAGATAGATCGACTCTTATTAAGCTTTTTAAGGCGCTATTTTTTCACTACAGGCACTACAGGCACTACAGGCACTACAGGCACTACAGGTGGAGTGATGGAAGGTCGATATCGTGAGATAATTTTGATTGGATGTTTTTTCATGGACTGCCACTTCTCCACGCTCAATACAGACAGAAGATCAAACAGCCCCCCAAATGTTTTTACTCCATAGAAACGCAAAAAGCGCAACATGCGTGGCGGGTAGAAGTAAAACGCTAGCATTCCTAAAAATAATAGTCTGCGTAGAGGGTAGCCATAGGTTAACTGGTACCAACTTATATCACCATTGTAGTCATTGGCATCAGACTCTATTGAGTCCATAGCTATGGTTGCTTTTTCATTTTCTTGCATGGCCATATCATAAATAGGGGTTCCTCGCTGTGGTACTACGGCAAAAAAATGAGCGTGGAGTAACGGACTTGTTATCGCGTAGCGAAGTGTTTTCTTTATTTCCGTTATCGTTTCAGTGGGGAATCCGTACATAAATGAACCATGCACCACAATTCCTTGCCGATCAAACTCTTCAATGGCCTTTTTCGCCTTATCGATATCCAGATGTTTTTCGACCAGCTTCTGTAGCCTGGGCGTGACAGTTTCTATCGAAATAGTTGCATTGTAGGTGCCTGCTCTAGCCATGGCATCAATGGTCTTTTTATCTAGTATGTCTCCACGTAAACCATTGGGGAAGGCAAGATAAAGGCTTTTTCCCCAGCGCTCGGCAATGGCATTCAAAACTTCCTGAGCATGGCGGCGATGAAGATTAAAAATATCGTCTACGAAGTGAAACTCTTTAACACCATACGTATCATGTAACAGAGACATTTCTTGAATGATGCGAAGACTGCTTTGATAGATGAATCGTTTTGTAAAAATATCGTGACAATAGTTGCAAAGATAAGGGCAGCCCCTAGATGTAAAAAGATAAGCATAGGGGCGCTCATCTAGGTTGGTAATTATTCGTGCTTTATCTCGTTTACGGTGACTCTCAAAATCATGTAAGTCCCAGGCAGGTATTGGAATGGAGTCTATATCGGTAATTAAACTTTGTTTGTTGTTGTGAATAATTAGATTGTCCAAGCCGCGGTAGCTGAAGCCTGGGATATCATTGTTAAGTGGTAACCCACTAAAATGACGAGCTAGTGCTTGGGGAAGGGAGTGATCTGCTGCGCCTTCAAATGCCCAGTCGAATTGACTTTCGGAAAAAATTGATTCGGTTTGCCTTAGTGTATAGGGGCCGCCGATGATAGTGAGAATAGAAGGGTCTATTTGCTTGCTTAATCTGGCGATCATACAGCTTGCGGTCGCTTCAATATTTAGCGCAGAAACAGCAATCACATCGGGTGAGTGTTCTTTAATTAGCTCTGCGATTTCATCAGGTTTCTCACCGTATACCTTCATGTCCCGGAAGAGGGGCTTTACGCGATCACCAAAGGTTTCGCGAAGAATTGAAATTAGAGTAAGGATGCCGAGAGCAGGGCCATGCGCCATACGTGTGGAGGGCTGATATGGTTTGATAAAGAGTATAGTAAATGGTCGGCAGTTTTTGGTTGGACAGCCGTGCTGTAGCTCTAGGTACTGATTGACAGACACTCCAGAGAGATTTTCAACCCGTATTTTTCTATCCATCTTTTTATTCGCTTAATTAGAGTGGCTTGGCTATGCCTATTAAGAAAATATCAATAATAATGATTTTGATGTTTTCAAGGGGTGCGTAAGCATGACAATGGGGTTTTATAGTCTAGAATAGCTTCTGGTGTTAATAATTGGTCGGAAAGATAAGTCTATGATTTGTAGCTTTAACGATGCCTTATAGTAATCAAGAGTATGACATCGAAGTAGTGCGTTACTTCTGGCGCCTTCTAAAAATCTTACAATGGCAGATTGCTCATCATGCCAGCATCGCTGAGGTAACCAACTGGCAATACGTTCTAGTTTGCTAAAATCAACTTGATAAGAGCGCATGTCTTGAGGGCCACAGTGACGAATGTCAACGCTACGGTGTTGTTGATCAAAAAAACTCTTCCTCAAGCCTCTGGCAATTTCTTCGATCGAGCAGTTCATGCTCGGGCTGCCAATATTAATCACCTCACCGCACACTAAGCCTGATTCCGCCGCCATGACTTTGATAAACGCATTCGCTGCATCCTGAACATGCAGAAGGGGCCGTGCTTGGGTGCCGCCGCCGTTCACAGTAATTTCGCCATGTCGCCAAGCGCTATAGCACATGCTGTTGACCACTAGGTCTAGCCGCATGCGTGGTGACACGCCAAATAACGTGGCCAGCCTTAGGGCGCTGGCGCAAAAGCTGTCATCAGCAAGCGCTAGCGTGTCTCTTTCTGCGGCCAAGTTGGCTTTGGCGTAGGTGGTTAATGGTTGAGTATCGGAGGTTTCGCTAAGCAGCTCAGCATGGAAGCCATACACGCTGCAGCTAGAGGCTAGTAGGTAGCGCTGAACGCCAGCTTGCTTGGCCAAAGTGGCGGTACGCACGCGGGCTTGGTGATTGATCTGCCAAGTGGCATCGGCATAGGTTTCGCCGCAGGGGTCGTTAGAGAGTGCGGCCAGATCAATGACGCAGTTCACACCGCGCATCTGATTTATATCCAGATCACGCACATCGCATT
>Ga0209075_1004650_pt1 | contig 10910 bp, 12 predicted proteins | sample Stecom2011_FD_187523 | JGI IMG/M metagenome (GOLD analysis project Ga0209075, IMG submission 187523) | Agricultural soil microbial communities from Utah to study Nitrogen management - Steer compost 2011 (SPAdes) (version 2) | ecosystem: Environmental > Terrestrial > Soil > Agricultural land...
TCTGACCCGCTCGCGCAACTCGGCAATTTTCATTCGCAACTCCGATGTTGGCGGAACCGGCAGGGCCCCGCCTGATGCTTTGAAGTGACGGCAGTTGAAGCTAGCAGAGTGCCTGCATATCGTCAAAGTGACTCGTCGCCGAGCCTATCCCCACGATCGGTCCGCCCCTTGCCTGGCGCCGCCGGCAGGCGGACCTGCCGGGTGGACGGTTCGTCGGGTAACACGATCCGGTAAAAAAGACGGAGCGGAAAATTGCCTTGACCGTCTTCGTGTCTATACTCCCTGTTGACTGAGCTGACCATGCTCGTGAGTCATTATAAAAAAAAGAACAAGGGGAAACCGGGATGTTGCGACATGCACGCAGCTGGCTGATCGGCTTGTTTCTCGCGTCTCTAGCCGGCCATACCAGCGCAAGTTGGACCATTAACATGAGTCCGGGGGCAACAGAAGTCAGCCGCTCGGTCTTCAATCTGCACATGACCATCTTCTGGATCTCGGTGATCATCGGCGCCATGGTGTTCGGCGTGATGTTCTGGTCGATGATCATGCACCGCCGCGCCAAGGGGGCGGTCGCCGCCAAGTTCCATGAAAACCTCACGGTCGAGATTCTCTGGACCGTCATTCCGCTGCTGATCCTGATCGGCATGGCGATCCCCGCGACCAAAACCCTGATCGAGATCTACGATACCGAAGACGCCGATCTGGACATCCTGGTCACCGGCTATCAGTGGCGCTGGCAGTACAACTATATGGGCGAGGGCGTGAGCTTCATGAGCAACATGGCCACGCCCCGTGAACAGATCACCAACCAGCAGGCCAAGGGCGAGCACTATCTGCTCGAGGTGGACGAGCCGCTGGTGGTGCCCACCGGCCAGAAGATCCGCTTCCTGATCACCTCCGCCGACGTCATCCATTCCTGGTGGGTGCCGGCGCTGGCGGTGAAGAAGGATGCCATCCCCGGCTTCATCAACGAGTCCTGGACCCGCATCGACGAGCCCGGCATCTACCGTGGCCAGTGCACCGAGCTGTGCGGGCGGGACCACGCCTTCATGCCGATCGTGGTCGAGGCCCGGACGCCGGAGGACTTCGCCACCTGGCTGGCCGAGCGCAAGGCGACCGCCGCCGCCGAAGCCGAGCTGACCAGCAAGGAATGGACGCTCGAGGAGCTGATGGAACGCGGTCAGCGTGTCTACACCAGTACCTGTGTCGCCTGCCACCAGGCCAACGGCGAAGGGATGCCGCCGGTGTTTCCCTCCCTCAAGGGCAGCGAACTGGTGCTCAACGACATAGCCGCGCATATCGATGTGGTGGTCAACGGGGTACCCGGTACCGCCATGGCCGCCTATGGTCCGCAGCTGTCGGAAACCGACATTGCCGCAGTGATCACCTACGAGCGCAACGCCTGGGGCAACGACACCGGCGACATAGTGGCCCCCATCGATATCCTCAACTTCAAGAACGGCCAATAGGAGACCTGTCATGAGCGCAGTGATCGATCATCACACTGACCATGCCCACGGTCCGGCCAAGGGCCTGATGCGCTGGGTACTGACCACCAACCACAAGGACATCGGCTCGATGTACCTGTGGTTCAGCTTTGCCATGTTCCTGCTCGGCGGCACCCTGGCCATGGTCATCCGGGCCGAGCTGTTCCAGCCGGGACTGCAACTGGTGGACCCGAACTTCTTCAACCAGATGACCACCATGCACGGGCTGATCATGGTGTTCGGCGCGGTAATGCCGGCCTTCGTCGGCCTGGCCAACTGGATGGTGCCGCTGATGATAGGCGCACCGGACATGGCCCTGCCACGGATGAACAACTTCAGCTTCTGGCTGCTGCCGGCAGCCTTCGGCCTGCTGGTCTCGACCCTGTTCATGGAGGGCGGCGCACCCAACTTCGGCTGGACCTTCTATGCGCCGCTGTCCACCACCTACGGACCGCAGAGCACCACCTTCTTCATCTTCGCCATCCACCTGGCGGGCATCAGTTCGATCATGGGGGCGATCAACATCATCGCCACCATCCTCAACATGCGCGCCCCGGGCATGACCCTGATGAAGATGCCGATGTTCGCCTGGACCTGGCTGATCACCGCCTTCCTGCTGATCGCGGTAATGCCGGTGCTGGCCGGTGTGGTGACCATGATGCTGATGGATATCCACTTCGGCACCAGTTTCTTCAGCGCCGCCGGCGGTGGTGACCCGGTGCTGTTCCAGCATGTGTTCTGGTTCTTCGGCCACCCCGAGGTGTACATCATGATCCTGCCGGCCTTCGGCGCGGTGAGCATGATCATCCCGGCGTTCTCGCGCAAACCGCTGTTCGGCTATACCTCCATGGTCTACGCCACCGGCGCCATTGCCTTCCTGTCCTTCGCGGTCTGGGCGCACCACATGTTCACCGTCGGCATCCCGCTGACCGGCCAGCTGTTCTTCATGTACGCCACCATGCTGATCGCCGTGCCCACCGGGGTGAAGGTGTTCAACTGGGCGACCACCATGTTCCGCGGCTCGCTGAGCTTCGAGGCGCCCATGCTGTTCGCCGTGGCCTTCGTCATCCTGTTCACCATCGGCGGCTTCTCCGGGCTGATGCTGGCCATCGCCCCGGCGGACTACCAGTACCACGACACCTACTTCGTGGTGGCGCACTTCCACTATGTGCTGGTACCCGGCGCCATCTTCGGCATCTTCGCCTCGGCCTACTACTGGCTGCCGAAGTGGACCGGCCACATGTATGACGAAGTGCTGGCCAAGACCCACTTCTGGATGAGCTTCATCGGCATGAACCTGGCGTTCTTCCCGATGCACTTCGTCGGGCTGGCCGGCATGCCCCGGCGGATTCCGGACTACAACATGATGTTCGCCAACTTCAACATGGTGTCATCCATCGGCGCCTTCATGTTCGGCGCCACCCAGCTGCTGTTCCTGTACATAGTGATCAAGACCATCCGCGGCGGCAAACCCGCTCCGGCCAAGCCCTGGGACGGGGCGGAGGGTCTGGAGTGGACAGTGCCGTCACCGGCGCCCTACCACACCTTCAGCACCCCGCCGGAAGTGAAATAGGAGGCTGCCATGCATGACGAAGGTCTGAGCACCGGCAAACTGGTCAAGCGCCTGCTGCTGCTGGTCGTGGGCATGTTTGCCTTCGGCTTCCTGCTGGTGCCGATCTACGACGTGATGTGTCAGGCCTTCGGCATCAATGGCAAGACCGCCGGCTCGGCCTGGCAGGGCTCGGCGCAGAGCGTGGACCTGCAGCGCGAGGTCCGCGTGCAGTTCCTGGCCAGCAATGCCGAGGGCATGCGCTGGCGCTTCGGCCCGCAGGACGAGGAAATCCTGATGCACCCCGGGGAAACCCGTACCGTCCATTTCCTCGCCCACAATCCCACCGATCGGGTGATGGTGGCCCAGGCCATACCCAGCGTCGCGCCGTCCCGGGCGGCGGCGTATTTCCACAAGACCGAATGCTTCTGCTTCACCCAGCAGGTGCTGCAACCCGGGGAGAGCGTGGAGATGCCGGTGCGCTTCATAGTGGATCCGGCCCTGCCGAAGGACGTTCGGCGACTCACTCTGGCCTATACGCTGTTCGATGTAACCGAACGCATGGCGCCCAGCCTGGGGCTGACTGCAATGCACAGCAATTAATCGCGACTGCCGATAAGGAGAACAACAGATGGCGAGTCCTGAGAAGCACGAAATCTATTATGTGCCGGAACAGAGCAAGTGGCCGATCGTCGGCTCCATTGCCCTGCTGGTATCGGTGTTCGGCGCCGGCACCCTGATGAATGGCCTGAGCAGCGGCTCGGGCGCGGCGCCCGGCCAGTACATCCTCTTTGCCGGCCTGCTGCTGCTGGTGTGGATGTTCTTCGGCTGGTTCGGCAACGTCATCAAGGAAAGCCGTCAGGGCCTGTACAGCAGCCAGATGGATAGGTCGTTCCGCATGGGCATGACCTGGTTCATCTTCTCCGAGGTGATGTTCTTCGCCGCCTTCTTCGGCGCCCTGTTCTATGTGCGCGTCTTCGCCGGACCCTGGCTGGACGGCATCGGCGAAAAGGGCTCCTCGAGCATCCTCTGGCCGGAATTCAATTTCTCCTGGCCGCTGGTGAACAATCCCGATCCGTCACGCTTCCCCGGCCCGCATGAAACCATCAGCCCCTGGCAGCTGCCGCTGATCAACACGCTGCTGCTGGTCAGCTCCAGCGTGACCCTGACCCTGGCGCACCATGCCCTGCGAGCCGGCAAGCGCAAGGCGCTGCAGAACTGGCTGCTGCTGACGGTGGTGCTGGGGGTGATCTTCCTCGGTCTGCAGCTGGCCGAATATGCCCACGCCTACCGGGATCTGGGGCTGACCCTGAAATCGGGGATCTACGGGTCGACCTTCTTCATGCTCACGGGCTTTCACGGCTTCCACGTGACCATGGGCGCGATCATCCTGACAGTGATGCTGATCCGCGTGTACAAGGGTCACTTTACCCCGGAGAACCACTTCGGCTTCGAGGCCGCCGCCTGGTACTGGCACTTCGTCGATGTGGTCTGGGTGGCGCTGTTCATCTTCGTCTACGTGCTCTGACCCATTGCGCTGGTCAGTGCAGCCAGGGGGCGCCCCACTGCAGCTGCCCTGACCAGAGCCCCCAGGCGATCAGCAGCATGACCACCACGGTGAGACTGATGCGCAGAGCCAGGGCGCTGAACAGCTGGCGACCGGAGCCCGCATCACGCAAAAAGAAGGCGCCACTGAACAGACTGACCACAATCGCGGTCAAGAGAACGAGAATGACGATTTTCAACCACATGAACACAACCCCCCTTACCCCGGAATGCACTGCAGTATAGACATGGATATCCGACATGGAGCGTGTGATGCCCGACACCGGGGCTGATCAATCGCCACGGCGCTTTGCGCCCGGCTGGCCGTTGTGGCTGTTTACCCTGGGCTTTCTGCCGATACTGCTCGCCCTGGGATTCTGGCAGCTGGATCGCGCCGAGCAGAAACGCGAGCTGCAGACGCGCATGGAGCAGCGCCGGGAGGCTCCGCCTCTGGCACTGGAGGACATCTCCACCACCCGGGATCCGGCCTGGCGCAGGCTGCAACTGACCGGACAGTTCGATCCCGGGTACATCTGGCTGCTGGATAACCGGACCCGCAACGGCCAGGCCGGTGTCGAGGTACTGCAGCTGTTCCACGCCCACCCGGGCGACCAGCCCCTGATCATCAACCGCGGCTGGCTGCCGTGGCCGGATCGGCGCCACTTGCCCGGCGTCCCTACCGCCGCAGGTCTGCTGCAGCTGGAGGCCGAAGTCGTTGCCGAGGCCGAACCCGGTTTCCGCCTGCGCGGCGCCAGCACCCAGGGCTGGCCGCGCCTGATTACCCAGCTGGATCCGGCGGTGCTGGCCGGCCACCTCGACCTCGACCCGCCGCCCCTGATCGCCCGCCTGCAGCCCGGCAGCGCCGCAGCACTGCGGCTGGAGTGGCCGGCACTGTCAATGAGCCCCAGCAAGCACACCGGCTATGCGGTACAGTGGTTCACCATGGCCGCAGCACTGCTGGCACTGTTTTTCTGGGCCGGATACCACCGGCCCGTCTCCGGGGGAAACAACAACAATGATGAGCATGACTGAACAGCACTCCGTCAAACCGCGGGGCCAGCTGAAGCTGCTGGCGCTTCTTGCCGTGGTGATAGGCCCTATCCTGCTGGCCTGGCTGATGGTGAAACTGCAGATCGGCATCCCGCAGTCACAGACCAATCATTCCTCCCTGGTGGACCCGGCGCTGAGCGTGAGCGACTGGCAGGTGCCGGTGGAGCCCGTCGGCTACGGTGCCCCCTGGCGCCTGCTGGTCACCGCACCGGCGGGCTGCGACGAGGCCTGCCTGACTCTGGTGCACGAGGCGCGGCAGATCCACGTCGCCACCGGGCGCGAGGCTGATCGGGTGGAGCACGCTCTGGCCGTGGGACTGGCCCTGCCTGGCGAACTGGCCCAGCGCCTCGAGCGGGATTACCCGCGCCTGCAGCAGCTGCCGCTGGACAGGCGGGCCTATGAAAGCAGTCTGGAGGCCCATGCGCCGGACTGGCGTGTCGGACCGCAGCTGTGGCTGGTAGACCCCCTTGGGCGGGTGGTGCTGCATCGTGATCCGGCGAACCCGGGCAAGCACCTGCTCGATGACCTGCGGCGCCTGCTGAAACTGTCCAAGATAGGCTGATGATCATGCGTAAACCCGGTTTTGTATTTGCATTGGCGGCCCTGGCGCTGGGCCTTGTCGTGGTAATCCTCGGCGCCTATACCCGTCTGGTACATGCGGGCCTGGGCTGCCCGGACTGGCCCGGCTGCTACGGATTTCTCAGCGTGCCGCGCAGCGATACCGCACTGGAACTGGCCCAGCTGCGCTTTCCCGAGGCACCAGTGGAAAGCTTCAAGGCCTGGGCAGAGATGATTCACCGCTACGCCGCCGGCCTGCTGGGCCTGACCATACTGGGTCTGGCCCTGCTGGCGCTGAAGCAGCGCGGCCGGGACGGCTACCCGCTGAAACTGCCCCTGGGTCTGCTGGCGCTGGTCATCTGCCAGGCCCTGTTCGGCATGTGGACCGTCACCCTGAAGCTCTGGCCCCAGGTGGTCACGGCACACCTGCTGGGCGGCTTCGCCACCCTGAGTCTGCTGTTTCTGCTGAGTCTGCGGCTGTCGGGACGCTTCCCAGCGGACGTGGGGCTGACAGCGCTGCGGCCGCTGGCCAGGGCCACCCTGCTGGTGGTGATCTGCCAGATCGCCCTGGGCGGCTGGGTCAGCAGCAACTATGCCGCTGTGGCCTGCGTCGACCTGCCCACCTGTCACGGCGAGTGGTGGCCGGACATGGATTTTGCCGCCGGTTTCAACATCTTTCAGGAGATCGGCCCCAACTACCTGGGCGGCATGCTCTATGGCGAGGGTCGCACCGCCATCCACTTCACCCACAGGATGGGCGCAGTGGTCACCCTGCTGATCACCCTGCTGCTGGCCTGGCGTCTGTACCGCGCCGGGCTGACTGCTACTGCCGCCGGGCTGACCCTGGTGCTGCTGACCCAGGTCGGCCTGGGCATTACCAACGTGCTGGCGCACCTGCCGCTGGCCGTGGCCGTGGCCCACAATGCGGTAGGCGCCCTGCTGCTGCTGAGCCTGGTGCTGGTGAACTACCGGGTGCGCCCGGCCAGCATCAAGGTGAACCGCCGGAGCAGCGCAGCGGTCGGACACTGGACGCCGGGATGAAATCCCGGCACAACCGATAAACCCGGGCCATACTGAACAGCACTGCCACAGGCGGACACATAATAACAAGCGCCCGAAGCGCAAAGGGGATATCCATGACGACCTTGACCAGAACCGCAACGGCCAGCTGGCGCGACTACCTGGAACTGACCAAGCCCCGGGTGGTGGCGCTGATGATCATCACCTCGGCGATCGGCATGCTGCTGTCCACCCCGGGGGCCATCCCCTGGTCGGTACTGCTGCTGGGCAATCTGGGCATTGCCCTGTGCGCCGGCTCGGCGGCGGCCATCAATCATGTGGTGGACCGCCGCATCGATATCCACATGGCGCGCACCCAGCGCCGGCCGCTGGCCCAGGGCCGGGTGCATCCGCTGCATGCCCTGCTCTTTGCTCTGGTGCTCGGGGTGGCCGGCATGGCCATACTGCTGCTGTGGATCAACGCCCTGACCGCCTGGCTGACCCTGGGCTCTCTGCTCGGCTATGCGGTGATCTACACCTCCTTCCTCAAGCGCGCCACGCCGCAGAACATCGTCATCGGTGGTCTGGCTGGCGCCGCGCCGCCGCTGCTGGGCTGGACCGCCGTCACCGGTCGGGTGGATGCCGAGGCCCTGCTGCTGGTGCTGATCATCTTCGCCTGGACGCCGCCGCACTTCTGGGCGCTGGCCATCCACCGCAAGGCCGAATACGCCAAGGTGGATATTCCCATGCTGCCGGTAACCCACGGTGAGCAGTACACCAAGCTGCATATCCTGCTGTATACCTTTATCCTGTTCGCGGTCAGCCTGCTGCCCTATGTCATCCACATGAGCGGCCCGCTGTACCTGATCGCGGCAATCGCACTGGGCCTGCGCTTCATCGACTGGGCCTGGGCACTGTACCGCGACAGCCGCAAGCATGCGGCGATCAGGACCTTCAAGTTTTCGCTCTGGTACCTGCTGTGGCTGTTCGTTGCCCTGCTGGTGGATCATTACGCGGGAGTAGCCGGATGGCTCTGAGTGGTGTGCAGAAAACCGTCATCGCTACGGTGGCGGTCATTGCCCTGGTAGTGGGGGCGACGGTCAACAAGGTGCTGCGGCCGGCGCCGCTGAGCGAGGCGCAGCTCACCGAGGCGGGGGTCTACCTGTTCGATGCGCCGCGACCGGTACCGGATGTCCGCCTTACCTCCGACAGGGGCGAAGGCTGGGGCCGGACGGATCTCGAGGGGCAATGGAACCTGCTGTTCTTCGGCTATACCTTCTGCCCCGACATCTGTCCGACCACCATGGCCGAGCTGCGCCAGCTGAGCCTGAATCTGCCTGAACAGCTGCGCGACCAGCTGCAGGTCACCATGATCAGCGTGGACCCCAACCGGGATACCCCCGAGCAGCTGCGCAGCTATCTGGCATTCTTCGATGCCGGTTTTGCCGGGGCCACGGGTGAACCCGACCAGCTGGCCGACCTGGCCCAGGCGCTGTCGGTGGCCTATATCGAGCCCGACACCAGCCAGGACAACTATCTGGTCGACCACAGCGGTCAGGTGGTGATCATAGATCCCCGGGGGCGCTACGTCGGGTTCATCCGCCCGCCGCTGCGACCGGAGCAGCTGGGTCAGTTGCTGCCGCGCATCATGGACGCTGGCGACTGAGAATTGCTCTGCTTACGGTTTGCCATATGGCTCTGATAACGCCTTGTTATCGCTGACATTTTCAGCTTGTTTGCTGGCCATGCGCTGCGCCTTTGGGCACAATGGGCCGTCCAGTTCACTACCAGTCAACCGAGGTGGCGCGCCATGCAAGGGCATCCGGATATCATCAACTACCTGAACGAGTTGCTGCGTGGCGAGCTCGGCGCCCGCGATCAGTACTTCCTGCACTCGCGCCTGTACGAGGACATGGGTTACAGCAAGCTGTACGAGCGCATCAATCACGAGATGGAAGAGGAAACCGAGCACGCCGACGCCCTGCTGCGCCGCGTCCTGTTTCTCGGCGGCACCCCGGATATGCGCCCGGTGGCCATCCAGCCCGGTTATACGGTGCCGGACATGCTCGAAGCCGATCTCAAGCTGGAATACCACGTGCGCGAAGCGCTGGCCCGGGGCATCGCCCTGTGCGAGCAGCACGGCGACTACGGCAGTCGTGACATCCTGGTGACCCAGCTCAAGGACACCGAGGAAGATCACGCCTACTGGCTGGAGAAGCAGCTGGGCCTGATCAAGCTGATCGGCCTGGAGAACTATCTGCAGGCGCAGATCTGACGCCCAGCCCGGCGGCCCATCCCGGGCCGCTGCAGTTTTCTCCCCCTTACTGCCGTCGCGGCACCAGCAACGACAGCATGAACAACCCCGCGGCACTGACCACTATGGAGGGGCCGGCCGGGGTGTCCAGATTCCAGGACAGCGCCAGACCGCCCAGCACCGCCAGACAGCCCAGCGCACTGGCGCCCAGCGCCATCTGCTCCGGCGTGCGGGCATGGCGCTGGGCCGCCGCCGGTGGAATGATCAGCAGCGACGTGATCAGCAGCACCCCCACCACCTTCATGGCCACGGCGATGACGATGGCGATCAGCAGCATCAGCGCCAGGCGTATGCCGCTGACCGGCAGCCCCTCGACCCGGGCCAGCTCCTCGTGCACGGTCACCGACAGCAGCGGCCGCCACAGCCAGGCCAGCAGGACCATGACGATGGCCAGCCCACCGAGCATCCATGCCAGATCACCGCGGGTAATCGCCAGCAGATCACCGAACAGGTAGGCCAGCAGGTCGACCCGCACGCTTTCGGTCAGCGCCAGCACCACCAGCCCCAGCGACAGGGTGCTGTGCGCGAGAATGCCCAGCAGGGTATCGCTGGCCAGCCATTTGCGGTTCTGCATGGCCACCAGCAACACCGCCAGCAGCACGCAACCGGCAGTCACCGCCAGGGTGAGATTGACCTGCAGCAGCATGCCCAGTGCCACCCCCAGCAGCGCCGAGTGCGCCAGGGTGTCACCGAAATAGGCCATGCGCCGCCATACCACAAAGGAACCCAGCGGGCCCGCCACCAGCGCCAGCCCGAGGCCGGCAATCAGAGCGTAGAGAAGAAAGTCAGGCATGGTTGCAGGGTGATCCGTCCGGGTGCTGGTGGGGCGCGTCGATGACTTCGCCGTGCATGTCGTGGCTGTGATCGTGCTGGTGGTTGTACACCGCCAATGCGCTGGCCTGCTCGCCGAACAGGGCGATGAAGGCCGGATCGGCGCTGACCTGTTCGGGTCGGCCGGAACAGCAGACATGCCGGTTCAGGCAGACCACGGTGTTGGTGGTCGCCATGACCAGATGCAGGTCATGGGACACCATGAGCACGCCGCAACCGTAGCGGTCACGCAGCCGGGTGATCAGCTGGTACAGCTCTATCTGCCCGTTGACATCCACCCCCTGCACCGGCTCGTCGAGCACCAGCAGATCGGGGTGGCGCAGCAGGGCGCGGGCCAGCAGGATACGCTGCTGCTCCCCGCCGGACACCTGCTGCAGCGGACGCTGGGCCAGATGTCCGGCACCCACCTCCTCCAGCGCTCGAAGGGCCGCCTCACGGCTGACGCCCGGAGCCAGCAGCAGAAAGCGCAGCACATTCAGCGGCAGGGTCGCATCAATCTGCAGTTTCTGCGGCATATAGCCGATGCGCAGCCGCGGCTGGCGCTCGACCCGGCCACTGTCGGCGGCCAGCAGACCCA
>Ga0209075_1004651_pt1 | contig 10909 bp, 9 predicted proteins | sample Stecom2011_FD_187523 | JGI IMG/M metagenome (GOLD analysis project Ga0209075, IMG submission 187523) | Agricultural soil microbial communities from Utah to study Nitrogen management - Steer compost 2011 (SPAdes) (version 2) | ecosystem: Environmental > Terrestrial > Soil > Agricultural land...
CAGCAGGCGGATGGAAATATCGGTTTTTCGGGTCAAATTCATCGAAATTCGCCTCTTTGCTCTGGTCAGTGGGCGCGGGATTCTGTAAAAGCGGACTCTGGAAGTCCGAATTATCCCGACCCAGGCCGCCACTTCTTATAGAGCAAGGTTAAGGGGAATGCACGGCCTATCCCAGCGACGACCTTTATATATATACGGAGAAGTTCATGTCCTTTGCCAGCAAAGAGCACCACTTGATGATGCAGGGCGATCGCCCGGAATTCAGCCGGGAAGATATCGAGACATTCGTCCACGAGTTTTATGGACGTGTTCAAAAAGACGAATTGATCGGGCCGGTTTTTGACCTCTATATTCTCGACTGGGGGCCGCATCTAAAGCGAATGGTGGGCTTTTGGAGCGCGGTTTTGCGCGGGGAGCGAAGTTATACCCAGAGCCCCAAGGGGCCGCCGCCGGTGATGCATTGGAATATGCCGGAGCTTGAGCACGAGCATTTTTTGCGCTGGCTTGAGCTTTTCAAGCAGACCCTCGACGATGTTTTGCAGCCCGAACAGGCGACCTGGCTCGCCGGGCGTTCACGCTTTATGGCGGACGCGCTTTCGCGTAACCTTGGGCCTTATGAGCCGGAATAGAGCCGGAGTTTAATTCGCCAATGTTTGAGTGATTGAGGCCCTGATGAGCGATGCGCAGATCTCTTCGAATAAGCAACCCTCGATCCTGGTGGAGGATATCACCAAAACCTACGGAGATTTTCGGGCGCTGAATCGGATTAGTTTTGAGATTCAGCCGGGTGAAATCGTCGGTTTTCTGGGCCCAAATGGCGCGGGAAAATCGACCACGATGAAGATCTTAACCTGCTTTATGGCCGCCACCGAAGGGCGCGCGGCCGTGGCAGGTTTTGACGTTTATACCCAGTCCAAACAGGTGCGAAGCCGCGTGGGGTATCTGCCCGAAAATGTGCCGCTTTATCAAGATATGATCGTCTATGATTATCTGAACTTCATCGCCGAGATGCGCGAAGTGCCGCGCGCCCAGCGGCGAAAGAACCTCGATGAGGCGGTCGAGCGCACGGGGCTGGGCGCGGTGATTCAGCGCGATATTCACGAGCTCTCGCGCGGCTATCGCCAGCGCGTCGGGCTCGCCCAGGCCATCATCCACCGCCCCGATGTGCTGATCCTCGACGAGCCGATGACCGGGCTCGACCCCAATCAGATCATCGAGATTCGCGACGTCATCAAGGAGTTGGGGCGCGAGAGTACGATCCTATTTTCGACCCATATTTTGCAGGAAGTCAGCGCGGTCTGTGATCGCATCATCATCCTGAATCAGGGCGAAATCGTCGCCGACGGCACGCTTAGCGAACTCGAAGAAGCGATCGCGAAGACCCAGCCCGAGCCGACGCTCGAAGACATCTTTCGGGTCTATACCGCGGGTGTGACTGAAGAAAATCGCCAGCTCGGCTAACGCATCTATTTTCTCTCCCAGCGGTTTAAAAAGATGAAAAAAATTGGATTTATCTTCAAGCGTGAAGTGGGCGGCTATTTTAACTCGGCCGTGGCCTATGTGGTGGTTATTTTATTTTTGGTGATCACCGGCGCGCTTTTTTGGCTGAGCTATTTCCAGGAGATCAATATTCTGTCGCTGCGCGGATTCTTTGCGCAGGCGCCGCTTTTTTTGGCGTTTTTTGCCCCGGCAATCACGATGGGCTTATTCGCCGAGGAGAAGCGCTCGGGCACCCTCGAGCTATTGATGACCCTGCCGGTCAGTGATTTTCAGATCGTCATGGGGAAGTTCCTGGCGGCGGTCTTTTTGCTCGCGACCGTCTTCGCGGTGACGCTGGTTTATCCCTATAGCCTGTCGTTGCTCGGGCCACTGGATTGGGGCGCGGTGTGGGCGGGCTACCTGGGCCTGATGCTGCTCGGGGCGAGTTATTCGGCGATTGGGTTGATGGCTTCGAGCTGGAGCAAAGACCAGGTCGTGTCGATTCTGGTGGCGTTTTCGCTCTGCTTTTTTCTCTATCTTATCGAGCAATTGCTCGCCCATCCCAGCGGCACCACCGCCCAGATTATCGAGTATCTGTCGACGGGCTATCATTTTAATAATATCGCCCGCGGCGTCATCGATAGCCGGGATCTTATCTATTATTTCTCGCTTATCGGCGTCTGCCTGGTCATCGCCCAGACGAGCATCGCCGCGCGTCGCTGGTAGGTGATTGGCGAGGCGTTGCGCTCATTGAATAGAATGTGGATGGAGTGATGCAGATGTCTGAAGAAACCGAAAAACCTGAAGAAATTGAAGTGCCTGAAATCGCTGACGAAGCCGATGAGTCTGAGAACGACGCGCAAGATGCCGGTGATCTCAAGGCGCCGCAGCGCCCCAAAAGGCGCAGGCTTATCAGTGGGGCGAATGCGGCGGTGATGATCGCGGGGGCGCTGGGACTTGCGATCCTCCTCAACGCGATTTCGAGCCAGTATTTTGTGCGCGTCGACCTCACGGATAATCAAATTTATACGCTTTCCGAGGTCAGCAAGGCCGCGGCGCGCGACCTCAAAGAGCCGGTTCACGTCAAGGCTTTTATTTCGCCAGACTTGCCCCCGCCGATGCATCAATTGCCCCAGGCGGTCGCTGACACGCTCGACGAGTATATGCGCGCCAGTGCGGGCCAACTTAGCTATGAGATCATCTCGCCAAATGACGACGCTGAGGTCGCCGAGCACGCGCGAAGCGTCGGCTGCGATAAGGTCGCGATCGGTCGGAAGAGCGACGATGAGGTAACGGTTCGCGCGGTCTATAAATGCGTGGCGTTTACGATGGGCGAGGGTCTCGAAGTGATCGGCGATCTCAACCCCTCCACGGGCGGGGCGCTTGCCGACTTCGAGTACGATTTCACCCGCGCGTTGCTTAACTTGCAGGTCGAAGCGCCGCGAAAAGTCGCCTTTGTGGCCGGTTTTGGCGGCCCGGCGTCTTATTCGAATTTTTTGCCGACGGTGCAGCCGATCTTCGAGCATCTTTACGGAAAGATTATCGAGGTTCAGAGCGTGGATCTGGCGGGCGAATCACCGACGATTCCCGACGATGTCACGGCGTTGATTATCCTGAACCCCGAAAATGCGTTTTCCGAAGATGCGATCTTTGCCGTCGATCAATTTATCCAGCGCGGCGGAAATATCGGCTGGTATCAGTCCGCGACCGTGGTCGATGAGGCGAAGCAGCAGCAATTTATGCAGCAATTTGAGGGCGCGCAGCCCCCGGCGTTTCGAAAGGCGATCGACCCGGGTTTAAGCAAGGTTTTCGATCACTACGGGCTTGAGCTTCGCCGTGATCTGGTGCTCGATCCCGAACGCGGCGTCACCGCGCTGGCGATGACCGCCCAGGGCATCGTCGAGGTCAGCCATCCTGCGACCTTTGTGATGCAAAACCTCGACCCGACGCTGCCCTTTACCCGCAACGCGGGCGTCATCGCTCTGCCCGCGCCCTCGACTATTATTGTGAAGCCGTCGGCGGTCGAAAATGATGCGATTAAGGTGCACCGCGTCATTCAAACCGAGGCCAGCGCCCGGCGGCGAAGCGAGATTCCGCCGACCTTTCAATACGAGGTGCTCGCCGCGCCCGAGCCGCTGGATAGTCCGGGGCCTTGGACGGTCGCCGCGGCGCTTGAGGGCATTCCGCCGAGCTATTATGACGCGCATCCGCTGCCCGCGGGGCGCACAAAAGCGGAGCTGCACGGCGATGCGAAGCCGAGCCGGATTTTGATCGTGGGAAGCGGCGATCTTTTTGATCCTGCGCCGCAGCTTGGATACGGCCAGGAGTTGGCCGCGCTGGGCGCGCAGTTTTTGTTCAGCAGCATCGAGTGGTTGGCCCAGGATAGCGCGCTTAGTGAGATCCGCGCCAAGGCGATGCCGCGTCTGCTCGGCGAGGTGCCGGCGGAAACGCGTTATCTGCTGCAATTTGTGAATATTGCCACGGTGCCCGCCCTTTTCGCGGCGGTGGGCGTGCTTATGATGATGCGTCGCCGGCGGCGAAAGGAAGCCTTGCAGAAGGAAACGCCGCGCGCGTGAGTTTCGCGCATCAATCTCGGTTTCTATTTTCGTCGTTCGAGTCCGCCCATGAAGCTTGTCCCTTATTTGCTGCTTGCACTTGTGATCGTGCTCGGAGCCGTCTTTTTTCTGAGTTATCCCAGGACGCCGAGCACCGTCGAGGCGCCATTGACGCTGCCTGCGGTGGAGCAGATTGAGCGGGTTGAGGTGATTCGCCCCGACGGGGAAAAACGCGCGATTTTGGTCTTTGAAAAGAGCGATGATGCGTGGTGGATTACGCGCCCCATTGAGGCGCGGGCGAGCGAGGCGGCCGAGGTTGAGTTGAACGGACTTTTCGCCCAGCCGATTGCCACCGATGATCTGAAGTTGGACCCGAAAAAGCTCGACGCCTACGGCCTCAATGAGGCGTCGGTGGTGCAGGTTTCGGTCTATGATAAGGGGCGCGCGCAGGCGGCGATTGCGCTCGATATCGGCAAGGAAATCGAGATTGCGCAGACCGGTGTTCGGCGCACTTATATCAAAACGGCGGAGGCGGAGCGGGTTTACCGGGCGCAGATTGGATTTGGGCGCTTTTTTCGCGCGCCGCTCGGCGAGTTGCGCACGCGCCAGGTGGTTGACATCGACGCGGCGGGCATTCGTGCGCTAAATATTCAGGCGGCGCCGACACCTGAGGGCGATGAAGCTGCGGCTTTGGCGCGTTATCATGTCAAACTTATCCACAAAGACTATGCCTGGGCGCTGGCGGCGCCGGCGCTCGGGGAGGATTCCGAAGTTGCGCAATCGCTCGACCTCGATAAGGTCAACGCCCTGGCCGAAGCGATTGCCGGGCTTCGCGCCGAGGCCTTTGTCGACGCTAAAAAACCGGCCGAAGTGGGGCTTGAACCGGCGGCGGTCTCGATGATCATCGAGACCCCCTCCCGCACCCATATTCTGAGCTTTGGCGACGCCGCGCCGGGCGAGTTTGTCTACGCGAGATTTGACGACGGGCCCATCTTTACCCTAAGTGAGTCCACCAGCGCGCGGCTCCAGCCGAGTGCGGCATCCCTCTTAAAAACTTCCGAAAATCCGACGCCCGCCGATGCTGAAAATGCCGCGGCTATGGGCGCAAATTAAATTTTTATTTAAACTTGAGGCGTATATGAAGATCGGTTTTGTGATGGATCCGTTGGACGCAGTAAATATCGACGCCGATACGACCTTCGCGTTTATGTTCGCCGCCCAGCAGCGCGGCCACGAGGTCTTTTATTTGCGCATGGAGGATATGGCGGCCGAGGGCGACGTCGCCTGGGGCGTGATGCAAGCCTGCGCGGTGCGCCGGGTCGCGGGCAATCACTATACCCTGAGCGCCGCTGAATACGCCCCGCTGCACACCCTCGACGCGATCTTTATGCGCAAGGACCCGCCCTTTGATGTCGACTATCTGCACGCCGCGCATCTGCTTGAATTGGCAGAGGAAAAAGGTTGCTTCGTCATCAATAAACCCAATGGTTTGCGCGCCGCGAACGAGAAGTTATACGCGCTGCATTTTGCCGAGTTTATCCCCGATACCATCGTGACCCGCGACGCCGCGCGCATCCTTGCGTTTGTGGACGCCCACGGCGGCCGCGCCATCATCAAGCCGGTCGATGGCCACGGAGGATCGGGCATTTTTGTGCTCGAAAAAGGCGATAAAAATATCAATGCCCTGATTGAAGTCTCGACGCGCGTCGGCACCGAGCGGGTGATTTGTCAGAGCTATATTCCCGAGATTCGTCAGGGAGATAAGCGTATTCTGGTGCTCAATGGGGAGCCGATTGGCGCGATTATTCGCGTGCCCGCCGACACCGATCATCGCGGCAATATCCACGTCGGCGGCACGGTCCAAAAGGTTGTCTTAAGTGAGCGCGACCGCGCGATTTGCAAGGTGGTCGGTGAGCGACTTCGCCGCGATGGGATCTGGTTTTCGGGGGTCGATGTGATCGGCGATTATCTCACCGAGGTCAACGTCACCAGCCCGACCGGCATTCAGGAGATGAGCCGTTTGGACGGCGTCGACGGGGCGGGCATGGTCATCGAATTTATCGAAGAGCGCGTGTCCTGAACCCGGCGCCTAGAGCAGCGCGAGCGCCAGCATGACCGCAGACCAGAGCAAAATATTGACGATAAAGATGCGGTCATGCAGCAGCAAATCCGTCGGGCTCTCGGGCGATTCTTTTTTGATCAGTTGGTAGAAGCGCGTGATCCCGAAGACTGCAAAAGGGATGGTGATCGGCAGCCATGGCGAGGCAAAAGGCGTGTTCTGGGTGCGCAGCGGCTGGGCAGGAAGCGCCGAGGTCAGGGTATAAATCGTATAGACCGCAATGGTAAGCCCGGCCACAAAAAGCACCGCAAAATCAAGGTGTTCCACGCGGTATCGCTCCAGGACCTTGCGCGAGTTTTGCACCTCGCCGCGGATCTTTAGCTGAAGTTCGTGGTCGCGTTTTCCCAGGCCAAGATAGAGCGCCAGAAAAAACGTGCACGCGACCAGCCACTCCGAGATAAAGACGTCGATTGCAAACGCCCCGGCCAGTACGCGCAAGACGAAGCCGGTGGCGATGATGCTGACGTCGAGAAACGCGATATTTTTGAGCGAAAACGAATACGCGAAGTTCATCACCAGGTAGGCGGTGACGGTGATGCCCATCTGTATGCCCAGCGCGAACGAGCCGGCGATGGTCGCAATCGCCAGAATCGCGGCGCTCGCGCGCGCCACCGAGACCGGCAATTCCCCGGAGGGAATCGGGCGAAAGCGTTTGGTCGGGTGGCGGCGGTCCTTTTCGATATCGAAGATATCATTAAAAAGATAAACCGTGCCGGCGGCGGCGCAGAATAAAAGCGCGGCCGCCAGGGCGAGCAAAGCTTTTTCGGGGATCAAAAAGGACTTCGAAAAGAAGAGCGGCGCCAGTACGAATAGATTTTTGACCCACTGGCGCGGGCGAAGGGTTCCGATAATCCCGCGCGCCATGCTCCTGGTATTTGGGGAGGCCGCTTCGGTCGATGTGATTTCACTCTGGGTCATACGTCGTTATTGCCGCGTTATCTGCGAAGCGATGAACAAGTTTGGGGGCCAAAACATGCGCCAAAAACTGGCGAGTGGTTCGGCGATTGGGCTTACCTTAAAGTGAAAGAGCCCTTGGAGCAAATAGGCATTGATTTGCGCGGCTCATAAGGTCGCCGTCTCGGCAATCAAGCGCGCCAGAAGATCGGTGACCCGTGATTTGACCTCGCTTCGGCTCTTATCCGGCGGGCCGACGCAGGATGGGCAACCCGCCTGGCAGCGGCAATTTTGGACGAGTTGGCGGGCAAGCCTCAAAAATGCGCCGTGATGGGTGAACAGGCCTTCGCCGAAACCCACGCCGCCGGGGTATTTATCGTAGATAAAGATCGTCGGGTCGTAGAGCATCGGGCCGACCTGGCCGTGAGCGAAATCGGGGTCATCGAAAAGATGCGCCTCGGTGTCGCCCTGGGCGCGGCGCAGGCTCAGGCCTTCAAAGCCCTCGCTTAACCATTGGTCGTCATTTTGTGAGCCGATGCAAAGATCGAGGTCGCGCGCGTCGCACATCAGCCGCAGCGTGGCGGCGGTTTGCAGGACTTTGCCCAGCCCGAAGATGATGCGCGCCCACTGCTCGGGACTCTGGGCAAGTTGGGGGAAGTTGTCGGTCGGCAGCTCCAGCCAATAAGCCATCGTATGTAAATCAAGCTCCGGCAGGTTTATCTCGCCATATCCGATATTCTCGCCGGTGCCGAATTTGATTTTTTTATAACCCACAAATCGCTGGGTGACGCGCACCTCGCCAAAGCCGATGCGCGCGGGGAGCGCGTCTTTTTCGTCGAATTTATCGAGCACATGGACCGCGCTAAAATGCATGGCGGTGGTATAATAGCCGTCGTCGCTTTTGCGCACGTAGGCGCGCCGCTCGTCGTAATCGAGGCGCTCGACGCGGTAGGGGGCGCCCGAAATCTGGTAGACCGCGTTGGGGTAAAGGGCGGTATGCGCGCCCTCGAAGTCGACTTCGGCCACGATATTGGACGCCTGGTGAGTCTGGTCGATGACGACGAAATTTTCTTCGGCGATATTTCGCAAATTCACCGTGATGGCCGGGTAGGTCTGGTCGGACCATTTCCAGCGCCCATCGACCTGGGTAAGCATCCCCGTTTCGCCCGCCAGAAACTCCAGCGCCTCGCCAGTTTCGGTCGCCGAGAGGTCCCCAAAGCCCTCGCCAACCTTGAATTCAAGCTCGTAGGCGCCACATTTTAGATGCTCCACGGCGATGAGCAGGTTCTTCGGGTCGATGCGCGCCTCTTCGGGCGACTGACCGATAAAATACTCCGGGTGCTGGATGATAAATTGGTCGACCGCCGAATCGCCGGCGACCAGCACCGCAAGGCTGGTGCCCCCGGAGCGCCCCGCGCGGCCCACCTGCTGCCAGGTCGACGCCACCGACCCGGGATACCCCGCCAGAATGCACACATCCAGGCTGCCAATATCGATGCCCAGCTCCAGAGCGTTGGTCGAAATGACGCCCAGGATAAACCCGTCGCGCAGCCCCTTTTCGATCGAGCGGCGCAGATTTGGAAGGTAGCCGCCGCGGTAGCTCGCGATGCGGTTTTCGAGGTGATTTTGGCCGCGTTGGCGGCTCAATTTATCCTTGAGCCGGTGGACCACGACCTCGACCGATTGCCGACTTCGCGCAAAGACAATGGTGCCGCATCCCATTGAGATCGTCTTGCGGGCCACACGCTCAGCCGCGCTCAGCGGGCTCTGGCGGCGCATCTGCTGGGGGTCGACAATGGGCGGATTAAAGAAGCATAGGTAGCGCTCGGCGGCGGGCGCGCCGTTATTGTCGACCAGTGAAAACTTCTTATTTGTCAGGGAGTTGGCAAGCTCGACGGGGTTGGCAATGGTGGCGCTGGTGGCGATGAAGGTGGGGCGTGCGCCGTAGTGCGCGCAGATGCGATTAAGCCTGCGGATCACGTTGGCGACGTGGCTGCCGAAGACGCCGCGGTAGGTGTGAATCTCGTCGACGATCACATACTCGAGGCTGCGAAAGAAGTTCGCCCATTTGGCGTGGTGCGGCAGGATGCCCGAGTGGAGCATATCCGGGTTGGTGACGACCAGGCGCGCGCTTCGCCGGATGCGCCGGCGCACGTCGGCCGGGGTGTCGCCGTCGTAGACCTGGGCTTCCCAGACGGTGTCTGTCTGGGTGGAGTCGGCATGCGCGTCGATAAATTGCGAGGCTGCGCCGAGCAATTGGTTGAGCTCGGCGCTCTGATCCTGGCTGAGGGCCTTGGTCGGGAACAAAAAGAGCGCGCTGGCGCCTCGCGCGATGGCGTCGATCACCGGTAAATTATAACAGAGGCTCTTCCCACTGGCCGTGGGCGTGACGATGACGACGTCTTCGCCGTTGAGCGCGTGCGTGATCGCCTGGGATTGGTGGCTATAGAGGCGATCGATGCCCCGGGCGCCAAGCATTTTGTGCAGCGCGGGGCTTAAACCGTCGGGGAAATCGGCATAGGTCGCCTCGCGCGCCTGGATATGCTCGATGCCCGTCAGGTGGCGCCCGATCCCGCGCCCGTTTTGCCAACCCTCAATCAACGCTTTCAGGTTGCCTTGCGGTGTATGGATATTGCGCATATTGCTTTCCGGTGAAGTCGCGATTCGGGAAAAACCCGTCGCCGAAGTATGCCATAAATGCTGAAATAATATATAGTGGTTTCTAGAATGACTCGTGGATGACCTCAAAAAGCATCCACAGAATATGGAGAGGTGATGGCCGAAGAAATTCCGTTGAAGAAGTCCGCCTTTGAGCGTGCGCTGCGCGAGTTAAGCACCAGGGTCAAGGCGAATCGGGAGAACCCGGATTCCTATAAATGCGAGGGCTCCGAGCGCTGCTACGGCTGCACCTTTACCACCGATAGCGTCGACTGTTTTAATTGCACCTATTGTGTGGCGTGCACCGAGTGCAGCGAGTGCACCCATTGCGTGCGCTGTGAGGGTGTGCACGCGTCGAGTTATTGCGTCGATTCGCGCAATTGCGTGAACTCCTCCTACCTGGTGATGAGCGAGGATTGCTCGGATTGCGTCTTTTGTTTTGGGTGCGTCGGGCTGGTTAAAAAGGAATTTCATATTCTGAATCAGAAGTTTCGCCGCGATGAGTATTTTAAGAAACTCAAGGAACTCGAAGCCGAATTCGGGCTTAAGCGCGGGCGCTGAGCCGGGCGCATCGTTGAACTCAACGAAGGAAATAAGTCGTGAAAAATCCCGAGAATCGTCCGAGCAAAGCGGCTGCCAAGCGCGTGCGAGTCTTTGGGGTTCTCTTTGCGCTTGGGCTGCCGGCGCTGATCGCGCTGGGGGGATATTTTATATGGTCGGCCGATTCACCGACTTCGCCGCCGCCCAATCAAGCCGACGCGCTGGGCGAGGATGCATCGGAGGAAGATGCGTCGGATGATCCCGCGGCTGCGGGCGAAGATGCGGGCGTGACGTATCTTAAATGGAAGGGGCGCGAATCCGGCCAGGCGGCGCCGCTGCGGCGAGTGGATGATGAGCCGCGCTGGGTGGTGGTGCGCCCTGATATTCTCGAAGAGTCCGCGCCCGCGGCCGACCCCGAAGATGCGGGCACCTGGGCCGACCCGGTGAATCAGCGCGTGCTCGGGCCAAAGTCGTGGATGGCCGAGGTATCGCCGGCCGAAACCGAGGCGCTGGAGCGTGTGCTCAATGCACCGCGCCCTGCGCCGCGCTATCCCATCGATCTTCGGGTGCGCCAGTGGAGCGCCGATATCGCCGCCGAGGTGGTGGAGCTATGTTTTGGCGAATCGCAGCCGCGCGGGCGATTCGCCGTGAATTATCGGCTCGT
>Ga0209075_1004653_pt1 | contig 10905 bp, 13 predicted proteins | sample Stecom2011_FD_187523 | JGI IMG/M metagenome (GOLD analysis project Ga0209075, IMG submission 187523) | Agricultural soil microbial communities from Utah to study Nitrogen management - Steer compost 2011 (SPAdes) (version 2) | ecosystem: Environmental > Terrestrial > Soil > Agricultural land...
AATATCCACATGGTCTCCACGTTGCTCCATTTATATTCAGCGATGATTGGCTTTAGAAAAAAACTCCAAGCATATACTGTTCCCAGCACAAGTTGGAGTAGCATTCCCATAATTGCAATAAACCATCGGCCAGATCTTTTATCCTTCATCAAGTATCTTTAAAAATGCTTTAATCTGAAAAATCACTGCTATCTGATTAAAATTAAATAAAAAGGCTTTCTGGCGGCAATTTTAATGTGACCTCCCTTTCATTCAATTTTGAGCAAAATCTATTTTTCTAAATCTACAAGAATCTTTACTTCCGAAGGATCCTTAGTAAGGGCTTCAAATCCTTTTTCTACAATTTCGTCTAAAGCTATTACACTTGTAACTAATTTTTCTACAGGTAGTTTGCCACTACTAATCAAGGCAATCACTTCAGGAAATATATTTCGATAGGCAGCCGTTCCTATTATAGTTAGCTCTCTCAAAGTCTGATTAAGAGCATCGTGTGTAACTTTCTTTCCAAATAGAGCAACTAAAACTGCTGTTCCGCCATTTTCATCCCACTGCGTTGAATGGCATAGTCTGCCACCGCTGCAGGTTCAACAATAGCACCTTGTTCAAAAGTCATAGAATCTGGCATTTTGTGAACCATGTAATCCTCAACTACTACATATTTTGCAAAACCCCCATTAGAAGTTAGTCCTACAAATCCAAGTGGTTCCGAAAGATTATATTCCCCAGAAGCAATAAAAGGGCTTTCAGGATTTCTGAAAATTGGTTCTACGGTAACTCGATCACCTTTTTTTAATGTTTTTCACACCTTTCCCCACTTCTTCAACTACCCCTGAAATTCGTGGCCTAAAGTTATTGTGCCTTGATGTCCGTTGAGTGAGTAAGGTTTTTCCACAGGGATTAATTGTGGGCCATGTGTGTATTCATGTAAATCTGACCCACATATTCCTGTGAATTTCACTGCAATCTTTACTTGATTGTTATCTGGAGAAGGAACGATTGTTTCTTCTACTCTTATATCTTTCGCTGCATACCAGCGAGCTGCTTTCATCTTTGCCATAATCTTATCTTATTAATGTATTTTAGAATCACCGCTGTCCGGATAAAATTCAATAACCTCATTAAAAAGTTTACTGAAAGAAATCTTTATACAAATACTTTTCAGTGACCATTCTTTTATTAAAATCAATTGAGTATTTACATTGCTTGCAAATACTCCGTGCATTTGCTTTCATAGTTTTCCACTCTTTAAGTGGTCATCCTATATCAGGGATGTACACATCTCTACTCTCTCTTCTCTCTACTTTTTCTTGGCTCTTGATTCTAGTCGCCACCCTCTACCTCTTCCGAAGTTGCAAACTCTTCCATTTTCGTAATCAAATTGTTTTCAATGGTATAAATTTGAACCCATTTTTGCTTTAGTTCTCTTCCAGAACGTTTAACCCTTTGGTGTTCTTTTCCTAATACCACAACCATATTGCCTTCAACGATATATTGCTAAGGCTCAAAATTGATTATCTCAGTCCTTTCCATGATATTAGTAAAAAAGGTCCTAACACCATCCTTTTTTTTCAAAAGTGCCGGCGGGAATTATTTGGGTTCCGTGATAAATCCAAACGGTATCCTCGGAAACCGTACCTACAAATTTTTCAACATCCCCTTCACTAAAAGCTTCAAACATTTTTTCGACGACGGCTTTTGATGTGTTTCTCATGATTATTGTTTTGCAAACTGTAAGTGAACAACAATAGTTACGTCTTTTCCAACACCTGCAGCAGCTGGATCAAAATTGATGTTGTAGTCAAATCTATTAATGGTGGTTTTGGCTTTCATTCCTAATTTTTCACCTTTATCACTCTTAACAGATCCTCCATAATACACGTCAAAAATCACATCTTTAGTAACGTCTTTAATGGTTAATTTACCATACAACAAATATTTGTCTGGCTTTCCAGTAGCTAAAATTTTAGTGCTTTTAAAAGTCATATTAGGGTATTTCTCTACCTCAAAAAAATCAGCACTTCTCAAGTGATTATCCCTGTTTTTTACATTTGTATTAATGCTATTTACTTTTACAGTAAAATCGAAGTTCGCATTGCTTAGTGCCTCTCCATTGGTAGTTAAGTTTCCTGTATACTCTAAAAAGTTACCGTTTACAATACTAATTCCTGAATGGGAAATATTGAAATTTAATGATGAATGATAAGGATCTACCTTCCACTGTGTTTGTGCAAATGAACTTATCGTAAAAAGTACAATTGCAACTAATGACATGATGTTTTTCATAGTATCTAAATTTTTAAAAGTTAATAGTATTTATTCTCTATAATTTAGTGAATATTGAAATATAAAACAAATGCCATAAATAATCGAGGTTTGATCATCTATGGCATTTATGTTAACATAGGTTTTATCTATTAGAAAGGCTACCTATTGCTAGGTCTAGGCGCCCACTTGTCATAAGGTGTCATATCGAAGTTATTCACCTCGTCCATTGATAAACCTAGTGCTTTTGCTACACCTTCGCCATACTCTGGATCGGCTTTATAGCAATTCCTGATATGTCGTATTTGAATAAACTTCTCGGCACCACCAACTTGAGCAGCCGTATTTTTAAATAACATGTCAGCTTTTCCTTCGGCTTTAATAATGCGGAATAAATCCCCAGGTTGGGTGAAGTAATCTTCATCATCATCTCTAAAGTTATGTGCGTAAGCATCACCACTCAATTCTAAAGGCGGTTCCTGAGCTTGAGGTTGTTCTTGCCATTCGCCGTAGCTATTAGGTTCATAATGTTTTGTTCCGCCGTAATTTCCATCTACTCGCATAGCCCCATCTCTATGATATGAGTGGTAAGGGCAAGTAGGTTTGTTTACTGGAATCTGATAGTGGTTTACGCCAAGTCTATAGCGTTGTGCATCTCCATATGAAAACAATCTTCCTTGAAGCATTTTATCCGGAGAGAAACCAATTCCTGGAACAATATTCGTCGGATTGAAAGCTGCTTGCTCTACATCTTGGAAGTAGTTTTCTGGGTTTCTATTCAACTCAAATTCTCCTACAGGAATTAAAGGGAAATCCTTTTTAGACCAAACTTTCGTTAAGTCGAATGGATGGAAACGGTAAGTTTTTGCTTCTTCCTCCGTCATTACTTGAATATACATCTTCCATTTTGGGAAGTCTTTATTTTCAATGGCATCGAATAAGTCTCTTTGAGACGATTCCCTGTCCATACCTACAATTTTTGCCGCTTCTTCATCGGATAGGTTTTCGATACCTTGTTGGGTTACGAAATGGAATTTCACCCAATGTCTTTTATTGTCTTTGTTGATAAGGCTATAGGTGTGGCTTCCAAATCCGTGCATATGTCTGTATCCTCTTGGAATACCACGATCGCTCATAATTATAGTAACCTGATGTAAAGCTTCAGGAAGTAAAGTCCAAAAATCCCAGTTGTTATTAGCATCCCGCATATTGGTTTTAGGGTCGCGTTTTACAGCGTGGTTTAAATCTGGAAATTTCATCGGATCGCGGAAGAAAAACACGGGTGTATTATTTCCTACCAAATCCCAAATTCCTTCATCTGTATAAAACTTTAGTGCGAATCCTCTAATGTCTCTTTCTGCATCTGCAGCTCCTCTTTCTCCAGCAACGGTAGAGAAACGGCTAAACATTTCTGTTTTTTTTCCTACTTCGCTAAAGATGTCAGCTTTTGTGTACTGTGTGATATCGTGTGTAACTGTAAAGGTTCCAAAAGCACCTGAACCTTTCGCGTGCATTCGTCTTTCTGGAATAACTTCTCTGTCGAAATTTGCCATTTTTTCAAGAAACCAAGCATCCTGCATTAACATGGGTCCACGTGGCCCCGCTGTTTGCACATTTTGATTGTCTGGAACAGGAGCACCTGTTTGTCTTGTTAATTTAGATTTTTTATTATCCATTTACTTACTTTTTAAAGTTAATTTTTCTGCCATTCAATTTACAATATTTTCTGAACATACTGAATTCTCTATGCTTTAAATCGTTAGTATCTAATTAAAATATTACGAAATTCAGTTTAGCAAAAAATTAGCCACAACATTTTCAAGATATCCCCCATCACTAACTTTCCAAGAGTCAATTTAAAAATCACAGACTTCATTTTTAGTTTATCATCTCGAGTGTTTTAGTCTTAATTCTAGTAGCGATAGCGGTCTAGATTCTTGGCTCTAGAAAAAAACGGAGGCTACTGAGCGAAGCCAAAGTATGATTATAGCAACAACACTGTCAATCACCCCCCATAATAAAGTAATTTATTATCCTGAGTTCTACTAACAAGTTCGTTACTTAACCCGTATTACTTCATTGATATTTGTGGTGTATCTTGGAGACAGCTTTTCTTGTTTCATCTTCCATTGCCTCCCCAAAGATTGTGAAGCAAATTTTATTTTATTCCTACCAATAGCTTTGTTCAATTTATCTACAACTTCCATTAATGGCCTATGTTTTGGATTTTCAACATTAAAAAGTGAGAGTTGTTTTTGATAAGTTGGAGTTAACTCCATTACAACTACTCCTGCTTTTTTATAATGATAGCCTTCTCTGTAAATCTCTTTTAATCCTGTCAAAGCATACTTAGATAACTCAATGGAAGAGTTAGTGGGATGATGCGTTTGCACTACAATACTTCTACTGTATTGAGGCAAGTCTTTTCTATGTCTATTCGTGTGTATAAAAATCATAATCAGGTTACAATCTGAGTTTTGCCTTCTCAGTTTTTCAGCACAGGATATGGCAAAAGTTGACACACGTTCTTTAATATCCTCAAAATTCGTAAGCATTCCTTCAAACGAACGAGTTGTGGCTATCGATTTTTTATCCGCTAATCCCTCTAAATCTAATGTGAGTTTTCCTTCCAAATCGCGTTTTAGCCTTAATCCTACTACTGACATATTCTTCCGAACCCAGTAATCATCTAACTGCGTAAATTCAAACGCATTAAACACTTTTAAGTTTTCAAGTCTTTTGGCGTGTTGTCTGCCAATGCCCCAAACGTCTTCAACTTTCAACCATTTAAGAGCCTTTATTCGCTTTTCTTCTGTATCTATAACATAAACTCCGTTTGTTATATCGACATATTTTTTAGCTATTCTATTAGCGAGTTTTGCTAATGCTTTGGTTGGCGCAATACCCACGCTAATCGGAATTCCTGTCCCCTTACCTACTTTGGAAATCATCTGTAAGCCCATTTCGTTAAGATCATAGTGTTCAAACCCCGAGAACTTTAAGAAAGCTTCATCGATACTATAAATTTCAATTTCAGGAGAAAAAGTAGATAGCAAGTCCATTACTCTACTACTCATATCGCCATAAAGAGCATAGTTTGAAGAAAATACTTGAATATTATTTTTACGGAACATTTCCTTAAATTCAAATGCTGGTGCCCCCATAGGTACTCCAAGTGCTTTTGCTTCATTAGATCGTGCAATTACACAACCATCATTGTTTGAGAGCACTACCACAGGCTTTCCGTTTAAAGAGGGATTAAACACGCGCTCGCAGGAAGCGTAAAAATTATTACAGTCAACAAGAGAAAACATTAGAAATATTTGATTGAATTTATTACTACACCCCAAATTAAAAAGTCATTTTCCTCAGTAACTCGAATAGGCTTATAATCTTTGTTTTCCGGAAGAAGCCAAATACAATCTTTCTCTTTTTTAATCCTTTTAATGGTAAACTCACCATCTATAAAACACACTGCAATTTGCCCACTTTTAGGCTCTATACTTTTGTCTATAATAAGCAAATCTCCATCAGAAATACCAGCTTCTATCATAGAACTACCACTAACCCGACCAAAAAAAGTAGTGCTTGGATTCTTAATCAGATGCTTGTTTAAATCTATGTTTAAGTCTAAAAAATCATCTGCAGGAGAGGGAAATCCCGCACTAATGCCTAAGGAAGTAAGAGGTATTTCAGTAGTAGACTGGGCATTTTGAATATACCTACAAATACTATTTACTTTGATTTTTTCCACTTCTATCATGGAAACAAAAATAAGAACAAAATCTAATTAATGGATTATATCCATCTTTAATTTGGATTATATCCTAATTGTATAATCGGTCTAAAATAAACTACCAAAACAACACAATTATATTAAGGGCTATTAGCAGCTATAGTTACTTTTAGTACATATCATCATCTCAAAGCCTAGGTTCACCCGTGTTTACTCCATAGATACCCCATAGATATCCCTACAGAACTTCATGAGAACATATAAATAAATTGATCCAAACAAAATTTAAAGAAAAAAGCCATCCTCGAAAAAGGATGGCTTTAACAGCTATTATTTATTTATGTTTTAGAACGAATATCCCGCCGAAAGCTGAAAGACTCTATTGTTAATCTTGTTGTCATCGGCATTGTTACCGTCATTAACATTGGTTAAGCCAAAGTTGTAACGAGCTCCAAAAAACACTCCCACAGGCAGTCTATATGAAACACCTGCTCCTAAAGAGAAGTCAACTTTTGAAACATCTTCTAAATCACTCTCACCTGAAACTGTTACATCTCCAAGTGTCCCTTCGTATTCACTTTTAGAAGAAGTTAAAAAGCTTACTTGAGGCCCCGCTTCTATAGCTAGACCGTCGATTACATAAAACTTTGCCATAACTGGCACAGATATATAGTCTAACTTGTTCTTATATTCATACGAATAGTTTACACCCCCTTCTCTACCACTATCTTTATATTCTGCACCTTGAGCTGAATATAGAATCTCTGGTTGTACTGAGAATTTTTCTGTTACAGGTATTTCAACTAAACCACCTATATGGAATCCAGTTCTAGACTTTATATCTCCTAAATTGTCTCCATTAAATGTAGCAAAGTTCACCCCACCTTTTGCACCTAAACGAACTTCTTGTGCTTCAACGGTAGTTACTGACATTACTGCAATTGCAGCTAATAAAACTAACTTTTTCATATCATGTGATTTTTTTAGTTAACAAGACAAATGAAAGAATAAATGAATATTCAAAACTCACAATTGATTTTATTTTAACGTCAAATAAGCAAACTTTAGCGGGACGTTAGCGAATGCTCTTAAAGATTGCTTAAAACTTTATGAACTAAGAGAAATTCTATGTACTGCAACAATATTCTCACCTTTCACAACATCCTTAAAAACAAAAAAACCGCCTAATAAGACGGTTTTTATAAATCAGTATATTTGATACTACAGGAATGAATACCCTAAAGCCAATGAGAATACATTGTTTTTACTTTTAGAACCATCTACAACATCGGTTAGACCAAAATTGTATCGAGCGTCAAATCTAAAACCTAAAAGATCATATCCTGCTCCAACTACTCCAGAAAGATCAAAACTCTCTGCTTTAGCAATCTCTCCTAGTACTTTTTTCATATTGTCATTTACTACAAATCCAAACTGTGGACCTACTTGTAAATTAAGACCTTTAAATATATAGTACTTTACAACTACAGGAACGTTAACATAGCTTAAATCAAATTCACCTCCATCAAATTTAGCACCTTGTTGTGAATAAAGTAAATCTGCTTGAATACCTACATTCGTAAACTTCACTCCGGCAAAAGCACCTGCATGAAAGCCTGTTTTATTTGAAAGACCATCTACTGCTCCAGAAAGAGTTGCAAAGTTTGCTCCTACTTTAACCCCTAAATCAATACCTTGAGAAAAAGCAGTAGTACCCATAAATAGTGTAATTACTGCTACAAGTAATTTTTTCATGTTTTTTATTTTTATAGATTAAGTGACAAATATACCGACATTCTGTTACAAAATTTCATTATTTTGTTTTCTAATCTATTTAAATGTAATATCGCTACATGAACTGGCAGCAAGCTCTTAAAGATTATCAAAACTATCTTCGTTTGGAAAGAGGCCTTTCTGAAAACTCTATAGTCAGTTATTCATTAGATATTAAGAAGTTAATTAAATGGCTCAACGCAAACAACATGAGCTACTCTCCCATTTCAATTGATGAAGAAACACTTCAGCAGTTTATTTACGAATTAGCAAAATCGATTAATCCACGTTCTCAAAGCCGACTAATTTCTGGATTGAAAGGTTTTTTTAATTATCTCATTTTTGAAGATTACCGACAAACAAATCCGCTTGAGCTTATTGAAGCTCCAAAATTAGGCAGAAAGCTCCCAGACACTTTGGCTGTTGAAGAAATCGATGCTCTTATAGCCGCTATCGACCTCTCCTCTAAACAGGGCGAACGCAACAGAGCTATTTTAGAAACTCTATATGGTTGTGGTCTTCGCGTTTCTGAACTCATCACCTTAAAAATATCAGATCTTTATTTTGAAGAAGGATTTATTAAGGTAAGCGGAAAAGGTGATAAAGAGCGATTAGTTCCAATAGGTCCAACTACCCAGAAGTATATAAACATATATAGAAAAGAAGTGCGAGTGCATCAAAAGATAGATCCAAAAGCTGAAGACACTATCTTTTTAAATCAACACGGAAGGCCATTGACTCGAGCTATGATTTTCACCATTGTGAAACGTCTAGCAGAAACAGCTGGTATCAAAAAAAACATAAGTCCCCACACATTTAGACATTCATTTGCTACACATTTATTAGAAAATGGAGCCGATTTACGAGCTATCCAACAAATGCTAGGACATGAAAGCATAACTACCACCGAGATCTATACACATATAGACAGAAAGCACTTAACAGAAGTAATGAATCGTTTTCATCCAAGAAAGTAAAATTTAACAGTCTTTAGGTTTAATTTATTCTTTAATAATCATTGTTGTCCGATTAAAACATAACAAAACCCTGTTTAACCAGAGATAACGAGAACTTAAAGCGATTTTATTAAGAAACACCTTGTTATTTATGTTTACTACTGAGAATGAAAAGCGAGAAAGAATGCTTCTTAAAATCAAATTTTGAAAAGCATCCCCTAATTATGAATCATACTCTTATCTTTGTGAGTTAAAATAAAAAACAAATGGAAAGCATAAGTGTTTTTGACATGTTGTCTATTGGCGTTGGACCGTCTAGCTCCCACACTTTAGGCCCTTGGCGTGCAGCCTTGCGATGGATTGAGGAGTTGAAAGAAAATAAGCTGTTTGACAACATTGATAAAGTTTCTGTAGACCTATACGGGTCTCTATCCCTTACAGGAAAAGGACACGCCTCTGATGTTGCCATAATGCTTGGCTTAATAGGCTTTGATCCAGTTACCTTTCCTATAGAGGATATTGAAAAAGAAATAGATTTCATCAATTCAGAAAATAAACTAAAACTTAATAATGAACTAGAGTTATCTTTTACGCCTAGTGAAGACATTATTTTTAATCGATCATTTTTAGATTTTCACCCAAACGGAATAACATTTCACGCAATACTGAAAGATGGTTCTAAGCATTCCGAATCCTACTATTCTATTGGAGGAGGTTTTGTGGTTAAAGAAGAACGAAAGGTCGAGAAAATAAAAATGGAGAAATTCTCTCATTTTCCATTTCCTATTGAAAAAGGCACCGAACTCTTAGCTTATTGTAAAGCCGAAGGAAAGAGCATTTCTGAAATTGTTATGGAGAATGAAAAATCCCTTCGAAGCGAAGCTGAAATACACGACGGCCTAAAGGAAATTTGGAACGTTATGCTCGACTCTATGTACGTAGGTTGCCACACGGAAGGAATACTTCCAGGAGGCCTTAACGTTACACGTAGAGCCTTCAAAATGAACCATAATCTAATTGGTGATGTTCAATATGATTCTGCCGAAGGATGGATAGCAGGCATTAGAAATACCGAAGTAAAATTCCGTCAAATCCTTAAATGGGTTTCTTGTTTTGCAATAGCAGTTAATGAAGTTAATGCATCGTTAGGACGCGTAGTTACAGCTCCAACTAACGGGAGCGCTGGGGTTATTCCTGCCGTAATTATGTATTATATGGTAATCGAAAACCACGACGCAGATTTTGAAGACGTGAAAAAATTCCTTTTAACCGCTAGCGAAATTGGAAGTCTCTTCAAAAAAGGAGCTACTATATCTGCTGCTATGGGCGGATGCCAAGCAGAAATTGGAGTATCCTCGTCTATGGCCGCTGGTGCTTTATGTGAATTGATGGGAGGCACACCAGAACAATGTTTAATGGCAAGTGAAATTGCAATGGAACACCATTTAGGACTCACCTGCGACCCTATTGCTGGTTTAGTACAAGTTCCTTGTATAGAACGAAATGCAATGGGAGCAATAAAAGCTATTAATGCATGTGAAATGGCTCTTCACGGTGACCCGGGTAAAGCAAAAGTTCCTTTTGACAAAGTAGTTGCTACTATGTGGGAAACTGCAAAAGATATGACTTCTAAATACAAAGAAACTAGTGAAGGAGGTTTGGCTGTTCAAGTAAACATTAGTGACTGTTAAACAACCTAAATATTTTAAAATCAATACTTTCCTGAAAACGGATAATAAATAAAACTCATATATTATTACTTTTAAATAAATTCAAAACTTATGTCGGTAGCCAAAAAAGATTACAAACGCATCACCACCAAAACTTTGGTGGATATGAAAAATAAAGGAGAGAAAATCTCAATGCTAACAGCATACGACTTTACAATGGCGAAAATTGTTGATAGTGCTGGCATAGACGTAATATTAGTAGGTGACTCTGCAAGTAATGTAATGGCAGGACATGAAACAACTTTGCCAATTACTTTAGACCAAATGATATATCATGCCGCTTCAGTAGTTCGTGCTATAGAGAGAAGTTTGGTTGTTGTGGACTTACCTTTTGGAAGCTACCAAAGTGATCCAAAAGAAGCACTGCGCTCTGCAATCAGAATTATGAAAGAAAGTGGCGGTCACGCTGTAAAACTAGAAGGTGGGAAAGAAATAAAAGAATCTATAA
>Ga0209075_1004655_pt1 | contig 10902 bp, 10 predicted proteins | sample Stecom2011_FD_187523 | JGI IMG/M metagenome (GOLD analysis project Ga0209075, IMG submission 187523) | Agricultural soil microbial communities from Utah to study Nitrogen management - Steer compost 2011 (SPAdes) (version 2) | ecosystem: Environmental > Terrestrial > Soil > Agricultural land...
TCGACTCCAATATTATTGCGACTGATCTTACCCATCAGGATCAGAACACGGGTAAAGCCGCTTAATGACCAGCCTGATTAAAATCTACGATATTCCCGGTGGCATTCATCCACCTGAAAATAAAGCGCAATCGTTGCGCTTACCGCTGGTTAAAGCGCCGCTGCCCCCGCAGCTTGTCATACCGCTCAGCCAGCACATTGGCGAGCCGGCAACGCCGGTAGTTCATGTAGGCGAGCGAGTTCTCACAGGGCAATTAATAGGCACCGCCAAAGGTGTATTCAGCGCCAATGTTCATGCCTCCAGCTCGGGTACTGTGGTTGCGGTCGAAGATCGCATGCTGACCCATCCTTCGGGCATGAGCGGCACCTGCATCGTGATCGATACCGACGAGAAAGATGAATGGGTGTCTTTGCAGCCTTGTGAGGATTATCACTCGCTCGACAAGTCCGCGATGCTCGCCAAAATCCGCGCAGCGGGTGTTGCAGGGCTCGGTGGCGCTGGCTTTCCTACCGACATCAAGCTGAACCCACGCTCCAACGAAGTCATTGATACCCTGATCATTAACGGTGCCGAGTGCGAACCTTACATTACCGCTGACGATATCCTGATGCAGACCCGCGCCGATGAAATTATCGCGGGCACCTTGATGATCGCTTTTTTGCTCCACGAGCCAAAACATCTGCTCATCGGAGTAGAAGACAATAAGCCCCAGGCGATAGCAGCGCTGGAAAAAGCCGCTCAGGGGACGCGCGTACAAGTCGTGGGCTTCCCCACCAAATATCCCTCTGGTGGTGCAAAACAACTGATTCAAATTTTGACCGGACGGGAAGTTCCCACCGATCATCACTCCGCTTATATCGGCGTTATCTGCCAAAACGTCGCCACAGTCGCGGCGGCCTATCGCGCAGTACGCTACGGCGAGCCGCTGATCTCGCGCGTCACCACTTTGACTGGTGAGGCATTAAAAGTGCAGCAGAATGTCGAGGCACTGATCGGTACACCTATCGATTTTTTACTTGAACAGCACGGCTTTGAATCCAAACGCGCAACGCGTTTGATTATGGGCGGCCCGATGATGGGCTTTACCTTACCCGAGCCGAGCGTTCCGGTGATCAAAACCACCAACTGCATTCTCGCGCCCAGCAAAAAGGAAATGCCTGCTCCCATGCCCGCACAAGCGTGTATTCGCTGCGGTTTATGTGACGAGGCCTGTCCCGCAAGCCTGCTGCCGCAACAGTTGTTCTGGTACGCACAGGCGGAAGATCATGAGCGATTACAAGCGCATAACCTGTTTGACTGCATTGAATGCGGCGCTTGTTCTTATGTTTGCCCGAGCAGCATTCCGTTGGTGCAATATTATCGCGCCGCTAAAGGCACTATTCGCTTACACGAAATAGAGAAAGAAAAATCTGATCGCTCACGCCGGCGCTTTGAATTCCGTCAGCAACGCATCGCTAAAGAAGAGGCTGAAAAAGAAGCCAAGCGCATCGCGCGCAAACAGGCAGCGGAAGAAGCCAAACTAAAACTCGCCGAAAAAGCCAAAGCCGAGCCCCAGGCTCTCGCACAGCCGCAGGCCTCCGCACAGGCACAAGTCGTTGTGGATGCGGTCGCAAAAGCCAGTCTGGTGCAGCAATCACCTGATGAGCAAAAAGCCAAACTTGAGCGGATATTGGCCGCGGCCAAAAACAGCCTCGAGAACGCCAGTAAACCATTAGTACCCAACGAAGAAGGCGCTGTGATCACGCCCGAGCAGCTGGAAAAGCAACAGGCGCGTATCAAGCAGGCCGAACTGAAAGTCAGCGAAGCCGAACGCAAGTTTGCCGAGTTTACCCAAGCGCAAACGGCAACCCCACCCTCTGCCGGCGATCCGGCAGACCCGGTCGCTGCAGCGATTGCCCGCGCGCAAGCCAAAATGGCTATGGCGCCGGATGAAAAACTCCGCTCGACGTTGGAATCACTGAAAACCCGTTTAGCCAAAGCACAGGAAAAAGCCAGCGCCGCAAAAGCAGAAGGCAGCTCAACCGCCGACGCTTTGCAACAAGGCGTAGAAAAACTGCAGCAAAAAATCGCCGACACCGAGGCCGAACTTGCGTCTTTAGGCGTACCTGCGGTCGCACCAGAGGCGAGCGTAGAAACGCCACCGGCAGAACAGGATGCTGCCAGTGCGGCGATCGAGCGAGCCAAAGCAGCTGCATTGGCAAACATGAGCGACACGGAAAAACGCGCAGAGCAACTCCAGTCGCTGGAGAAGCGCCTGCAAAAAGCGCGCGAACGCTTGGCAAAAGCAGAAGCCGACAATGATCCCAATATTGACGCTTTCCGTAACGGCGTCGAAAAACTCGAAGAGAAGAAGGGCGAGTTGCTAGTCACTAGTCACTAGTCACTAGTCACTAGTCACTAGGGGATTATGTAGGGTGGATAAGCTTGCGCATCCACCAAAGTTAAAAAAGGTGGATGCGCTTGACGCTTATCCATCCTAGGTTCTCCAAAAAGCGTGCGAACGTCTGATGAAAGCGGAAGCTGAGAATGATCCGAATATCGACGCTTTCGTAACGGCGTTGAAAAACTGAAAGAGAAGAAGAAAGAGTTGCTAGCGACCAGTCACTAGCTGCTAGCTACTAGCGACTCGTAACTTTTACCTGGATTAATAGCCAATATGCTCAGAGTTACTTCACCTCATGCCCATAAAGGGCGTACCACCGCGCAATTGATGAGCCTGGTTATTCTTGCCACCTTGCCCGGCATGCTGACGCTCCTCTGGTTTTTTGGTGTGGGGGTTTTGTTTAACGTGGCTTTCGCCAGTCTCGCGTGTATTGGACTGGAAGCCATCGCGGTAAAACTGCGCGGGCGTCCGGTGATTTTTTATCTGCGTGACTACAGTGCCTTGGTCACTGGTGTATTGCTGGGCTTGTCGCTGCCGCCCTACTGCCCCTGGTGGATCATTCTGGTCGGTTGCTTCTGTGCCATTATCCTCGCCAAACAACTTTATGGTGGCATGGGGTTTAACCCGTTCAACCCCGCAATGGTGGGTTACGTTATTTTGCTGATTTCCTTTCCCGTGGAGATGACCCAATGGGCGGCTCCTGCGTCCATGCTTGAGGCTGGCCAGCACACGCCGGGCATTGTCTCAGCACTGGAAAAAATCTGGCTGGGTACGCCTATTGACGCCTATAGCGCGGCGACTCCGCTCGATGTAATGAAACAGAATTCCGGGCTATTAATCGCCGATCTCTATAGTCAGCAACCGGTATTCTCTACCGGACAATGGGCCGGTGCAGGTTGGGAATGGGCAAATATCGGCTTTTTGATTGGCGGACTGTTTTTGCTCAGCCAGCGGGTATTCTCCTGGCACGCGCCTGTCAGCATGTTAGTTGCGCTGGCGGTTATGGCGGCCATTTTTCACGACGGCGGCAGCTCCAATAGCGGTGGTTCTCCAATTTTCCACTTGCTTTCGGGCGCAACCATGCTCGGTGCATTTTTTATCGTGACTGATCCGGTAACCTCTGCGGTCAGCAAAAAGGGCCGGATAATTTACGGCGCTGCCATCGGTGTTTTGCTGTATGTAATTCGCACCTGGGGCAACTACCCCGATGCGGTGGCTTTCGCTGTTCTATTACTGAATTTTGCGGCGCCTTTTATTGATTACTACACACTTCCGCGCACCTACGGCCACACCAAACCGCGCCGTGCAACCGAGAAGGAAGAATAGATGTTAGGTTCCTCCATTAGTAAAAACAGCCTGTTACTTGGCGCATTTGCTTTGGTGGCTGCCGGTGGTCTGGCGCTGACCAATGAAGGCACCAAAGAGCGTATTCAAAAAGCTGAGCGCGCGGCGCAACAAAAAGCGCTGTTTGAAATTGTTCCGTCATCACGCCATGACAATGACTTGTTGGCTGATACCCTCGCCGTTCCTGAGGCGAACTGGGTCGATCTGGGTCTCAAAAAAGGCGGAGAGATTTATGTCGCCCGTAAAGAGGGAGAGTTAGTCGCGGTGATCGTTCCTGCGGTCGCGCCCGATGGTTACAGTGGCGACATACGCATGATTGTGGGCGTTAACCGCGATGGTTCTGTAGCCGGTGTGCGCGTACTTGCACACAACGAAACGCCGGGGCTGGGAGATAAAATAGAACTTCGAAAAAGCCCGTGGATTCTTGGTTTTGAGGGCAAATCCCTGCAATCGCCAGAGCCTGAACAATGGACTGTAAAAAAAGATGGTGGCAACTTTGACCAATTTAGCGGCGCAACTATTACTCCGCGCGCGCTAGTTAATCAGGTTAAACGCGTATTAGCCTTCGTTGAAACCAATCAAGACTATTTGTTCAACATCAGCGCTAACACCGAAGTCGATGAACCCGTGCTTACCCAACCCGCCGCCGACCCAAATAGCAACCAGACAGGAGCAGCGCAATGAGTGACTCAATCAGCTATAAAGAGATCACCCGAAAAGGCCTGTGGGGCAATAATGCTGCCCTGGTGCAGTTGTTAGGATTGTGCCCACTGCTTGCCGTCAGCGGCACGGTCGTTAATGGGTTGGGACTAGGACTGGCGACTTTGTTAGTTCTTACCTGCTCCAATTTTATTGTTTCCCTGATTCGCAACCAGGTCAGTGATGCTGTGCGCCTGCCCGCCTTTGTAATGATCATCGCCTCGCTGGTTACCTGTATCGAATTATTAATGAAGGCTTTCACTTACGAGCTGTATCAAATTCTCGGTATTTTTATTCCCTTGATCGTCACCAACTGCGCGGTACTTGGGCGTGCGGATGCATTCGCCAGCAAGAACAAACTCCTGCCATCAGTTGTTGATGGTGTGATGATGGGTTTGGGCTTTGCATTGGTATTGATCGCCATTGGCGCAATCCGTGAGTTACTAGGCAGCGGCACCTTGTTTATGAACATGCACTTATTACTCGGCGAAGGTGCACGCAACTGGACTCTGTATGTGTTCGGCAACAGCTATCCTGGATTTCTGCTAGCAGTTTTACCGCCCGGCGCTTTTATTGTGACCGGCTTTTTGATCGCACTCAAAAATGTGATTGATGGTGAACTGAAACGTCGCAGCGAAGCGCATAAAACCAAGCCTGTAAAAGGTACAAAACGCGTACGCACCACCGGCGGCGTTGCCTGATTTCATAATTTTTTGGGAACAGGCAATGCTGACTTGAGGTCGGACTCTATGTTCATAGCGCATTATCACCTGAGGGATCTGCCATGGAGTTTGAAGCAAGACTGGAACAATTTCTAAATATTTACCTCTTGCCGTGGAGTATAAACATACTCCTCGCGCTCCTGATTTTCTTTATCGGCCGCATAATTATCTCGCTCATCAGCAAGCTGATAGGCAGAATTCTGTCACGCACCAAGCTGGATCTTATTTTAGTGGAGTTCGTGCAGTCGATGGCACGCGCGCTATTACTGGTGGTCGTCATTGTCGCGGCATTAGATCAGCTGGGCGTCAATACCACTTCGCTGATTGCGATACTGGGTGCGGCGGGTCTGGCCATCGGGCTTGCGCTACAAGGTTCATTACAAAATTTTGCCGCCGGATTTTTATTGTTATTATTTCGTCCATTTAAAGCCGGTGATTTTATTGAAGCTGCGGGCATTTCCGGTGTGGTGGAAAAAATTAATATTTTTTCCACCATTATGCGCACCGCCGATAATAAAGAAGTTACTGTGCCTAATAGCTCCATCTACAGTGGCAACATTATCAATTCCTCCGCGCGCGCAACCCGTCGGATTGATCTGACTTTTAATGTCAGCTACGACGCCGACATCAAAAAAGCCCGTAATATTATTACTTCGGTTATCGCAGCAGACGAGCGAATACTGGAAGAGCCAGCGACCATTATCGGCGTATCAGAACTTGCCGCTAACGGAGTAAATTTTGTTGTGCTGCCCTGGGTTAAAGCAGGCGATTATGGCGATGTTAAGTTTTCTTTGAACGAAAATATCAAGTTAGCTTTTGATAAAAGTGGAATCTCAATTCATCATCAACAAATGGATGTACACCTTTTTCAGACAAGTGACATAACCAATACCCAGGAAGAAAAAGCAGAGAATCAGGTCATCCGGGAACCCTGATTCCAATCCTTAGAACATAAAAAAGCCGCACACTGTGCGGCTTTTTTATTGGGGTTGTATCCGTCCTGACCGGCAATGAAAACTGACGCTTTTGTCAGACCGGCTGAATAACAGAATTAAGGTTACATTACCTGCTCTGTCATCAGTTCATCTTCCGCCAGCATATGCTCTTCGCTCATTTCATGCTCATAGGCTGTAGCCTCTGGATTAGGCAGAAACATCAACAGAGTTTCTACTGGAACTTCGGTGTTACCCACCATCAAAGTGCCATTTTTAAGCGATGCGCGTACCACATAATTATCGCCTTCAAGGGTAACGTAAGTATCCAGATATTGGCCGACCATCATTGCCAAGGGAGTTTGATTCACAATCGATCCAGATACGGTAATTAATGCATCGGCATCCACCAGTTTGAAGTATTCAACCGGATCGACAATATCCAGCACCTGCTGACCATTGGGTAAGGCTTTATAATCCGCGTTTACGTTCACTAGCGCGTTTCCGCCCATAAAACCTGCTCCCAGATCCAGCTTGAACTGCAGCCCTTCTTGCAGTACTGAACCCAACAGATCTTCCAGTTTTTCATCATCCAGATGCTCTGGATCTTCCTGAGCGGATTGGATGAAGCTGGTCCACTTTTGGATAGCAACCGGATCCAACTGATTCAAAGTCAGGATGTAGCGCAATGATGATACTTCCACCGGACTGTTCACTTTTTCTGCCGTGAAGCTCACTACTGTGTCAATTTTCTCATTGACCAGTTTTTGCGTTTGAACGATTTTGAATTGGTCGATTGAAAAGCTGGTTCCCATCGCGCTGTCGCTATAGCTGATTTTTTCCACGAGCATATCAAGATTGGTGATATTCACTTGTGGATCGATATTGTCAGTATCAAAGGTACCGGTTATCGGGGTCATGGCAGCTGTGGCGCCATCAGCGATTAACTTCAGAGCACCGATTTCAAAAGAACCAGCGGCATCTAATTGGTCGTAACGACCGCTAGCAGTCAAACGGCTAGGTGCAATATTCAACTGGCTGCCACTTTCACCGGTAAAATCGATCGCTGGCAGATTCCAGGTTGAGGTATAGGTATTGTTGAAATGCCCAACCGTGACAAATTCACCAATGCTTTCACCAAATATATCTTGAAGCGTTTGATCAACCTCTTCGATACCGATATGCACCTTCAAGGTAGATACCGAAGAAAACAGACCCACTCCCAGGCCGCCAGTGAAGTAAATGGGGCCGTGTTGAATTTTGGAGACACTATCAGCCTTGATGGACATTTCAGGCATGGCTGGCGATGTGTAAACCGCAGAAATGTTCATTTCGCTGAAAAATATACCGCGCTGATAATCGTTGAGTATCAACTTAACGCCCTGTGCTTCGCTTTGCTCTTCGGCCAGAGCCATTTGATGGCGAATATTTTTCTCACCCTGAACGCCCGTGTAATAAGACGCAGCTACGTATATGCCGACGAGGATAATCAACCCTACTAACTTTTTCATCTTCATTCCTTTTATGGATTCTTTAATTTGTTCAACGCTTTCTGATTCGCCCGGATGATGCCAGTATTGCTGACGTTTTTACTATTCCGACAGGGTGAATAAGACGACACCTTATACCCGAAAATCCGGCTGCGTTAAAGTGGATGCTGGCCAAATTCAGCTGTGATGCACGTTTTGGTATCGACCGTCTGTTAATCCGGCACCTATGGATCTACTCTCAACCATGTCGTTCCTGATTTAAAAATCTGGCCTGCACGATGATCCTACTTCACTTTGATAAAGTGAATGTGATAAAAATTAGCTGAAAAGGCACCGCGCGCACTTAAATCATTTAGAAATCCGGGGGTATCTAAGCGCCAACTTTTGTAGGTGCGTAGCCTATGCACCCCGGGCGAGAATCAATAATCCAGTTGCTTAAACTTTCCCTACCAAAAACACGAAAAAAGGATTGACCCATGGCATTTTCAAAGACCTCACTGTTGCAATCTTTAGCTCTTTTTTGCGTCATCAGCACCGGTAGTTTGTCGGTGGCCGCTCAGCAACCTGATCCGATATCGCCGATGAACCAGCAACTTGCAAAACTTGCAGGCTCCATGCAAGCCGTTGCGGAAGTCTGCGGGGATTATTCAGCTGAACAGCTGGATGAAATCAAGCAACAACAAAAGAAACAACTAGTGCAAAGCGGTATGAGCGAAGCTGATTTCGATGAGGCTTTTGGTACCAGCTTGAGTGAGGCACAAGCGAAATGGAAAACGGTATCCAAGCATGAACAAAAAGAGATTTGTGACAATATGAAGCAACAGCTTCTGAATGCATTCAAATTAAAAGAATAGGCGGGAATAAGGAAACTTATCGATTATGCGAAGGGATGCCGAGCCTGGTTGCCAGATTGGAGCCGGGTCAGGGCTTGCCAGGTTAAGAGTTAGCGCAGTGACTTAAGGATTAGGAGTGTTTGAGGATGACTGCGTTGATGAAGATGGTCAGGAGCAGACAAGGCATTCCTTTGCGCTTGAAATCATTCGTTTGTATCCAACCAAAAAACCTTTAATGCTTTTTGGAAGCGTCTTTGATCGCTTCCTTGGCATCGCCATAAGCTTTTTGGGTTTTACCTTCGGCTTGCTTGCCAAAACCTTTGGCTTGATGTTCTTCACTACCAACTGCCTCACCCGCTTTACGTTGAATTTTACCGGCCGCATCTTTAGCTGTGCCTTTCACTTGATCTTTATTCATGGTTTCTCTCCATCAATGGATTGCATAAGTCGGAGGTAAACGAGAGCCGTCATGCTTTACTGATTAACTGTTCTGTTTGCCTCGACAACAACTTAAACATAGGTCAGGCGCGGATAAAATACGGTACGCCACGCAACATTGTTGCGTGGCATTCATAAAGTGGGGTTCTTCATTATCCTGATCTTTAATTTCATCTGCCCCGATTCGGCGAGAAAAAGCCAGGATTAACTACGCGACGTGCAGTTATTCATTAAACCTGCATTTATTCATTATAAGTTCAGAGCGTGGCATTCACGCGAAACCAACCAGCAATGCTATGACGTTCACGTTGGGCAACGGCAACTTCATGCGGGAACTTTTCGCTAAGGAATAACACCAGCTTGCCGTATACCGGGGCTATATTTTCCAGAAAGTTATCGCTCGAATCATAAAGCAAAAGCTCTCCACCATCGCCCAGCTGCCAATCCTGATTCAGATAAATCACACTGGATAATACACGTTCAGGTTGGGCTTGTATGGGTGAGACTTGCACAGGAGTTTGGAGGATTGCAGGCGGTGCTTTGAACGCATCGTAGTGTTTTTTATAAAAAGCCCCGACTCCGTAACTGGCATAGTGACATTCGTAATCAACAAGCCCTAAAAACAACCGACGGTTTAATCCTTGGCGTAGAACATCCATCCAGGATAAAAATACTGTTTCCGCAGGGACATCGTTTTGCAGCCAGTGAATGCGATCGCGCCGGACATTGCGATTGAGCTGAAAATCATCCTGCCGCCCCACACCAGCCTGTTTGAAGTCTGTATCGCTCAACGATGAGAAATGAAAAATAAGCCCTGCCAATATCCTATCGGGTAAGCAGTTGTCGACAACGACATAGCCCTTCGCGACCAATGCATCAGCTATTTCGTCAAGCAAAAACTCAGAGGGGTCTAACGCTATGTCGCACAAGTTTAGCTCCTTACAGGGCCACAGTTGGAGCGCGTATATACTACAAAGCATCAAGCCAGGCTAATTATTTTTATCGCCAAGGCAAATTATCCTGGCAACTTATCGGGCGATTTATCCGGTAGTTTTTTCAAGGTATAAATATCGTAACGACTCGATTTTCCTTCCAACTGATATGAAGGTACTTTTTGGTTAAGCGTAGGGGATTTTCGCGGCCGCTTTACCACCACGCGATAATGCGCTCTGCTCAATGCAAGATCCAATAGATCACCTGCATCTTCATCTTTGCCAACCAACGAGTGAAAGGCGCGCATTTCTTTTTTCACATCCGCAGTTTTTTGACGATCCGGAAACATCGGATCGAGATAAACCACGTCCGGGTATTCATCGGCTTTCATAGCTTGTAAATAATCTCGGCTATCGGAAGCCAATAGTTCCATTCTCGACAAAGTTGCCAAAAGCTCCCTATCTTCTGCCTCGGCAAAACTACGCGCACGACTTAAACCATCGTCCAACAAAGCATGTACAACCGGTGAGCGTTCAAGCAACTGAACCTTGCAACCTAAAGTCGCAAGCACAAACGCGTCTTTTCCCAGCCCTGCTGTAGCATCCAGAACGTGAGGATAAACACCCGCCTTAACACCAACCGCCCGCGCGATCATCTGGCCTTTACCGCCGCCAAACTTACGCCGATGATCAACCGCTCCTTCGGTAAACTCCGCTTTAATTGCGCCTGGCGCCTTACGTCCTGTTTGCTGTAAAGCAATTCCTTGCTCATCACACTGCAACACAAATTCGGTGTCCGCAATTGTTTCTGGATCGACGTTCAACAATAGAGGCTGCTGCAATTTATGCGCGAGAGCCGCCGCTAATTTATAAGAAGGCTCACTGTTGCAAATAACAGGCAAAGATAAAGGTTCAGTCATGGGAATTTCATCAACGGCGCAAAGAATCTGACATTATCTATCTTCGATACAGGAAGAACAAATGAATCAACCTTGTCGAGTTCTCCACGGAAAATAAAAAAGCCGCCATGATGAACATCATGGCGGCTTTGGACGAGCGATTGAAATACTTATTCCAACGGTAACAATTCAAGCTCTACACGACGGTTAGCTTGACGACCGGCAGCGGT
>Ga0209075_1004656_pt1 | contig 10901 bp, 9 predicted proteins | sample Stecom2011_FD_187523 | JGI IMG/M metagenome (GOLD analysis project Ga0209075, IMG submission 187523) | Agricultural soil microbial communities from Utah to study Nitrogen management - Steer compost 2011 (SPAdes) (version 2) | ecosystem: Environmental > Terrestrial > Soil > Agricultural land...
AATAATCACTTGCTCTAGATAGCGCAGCGCTGGCAGGAGTTTTTTATCCAATAGCAATACCGCACTAATATGCATACTGCTTGGAATGGTGTCATTACTGCTTTGGCCAAAATTGACATGGTCATTGGCGCTGACGGCCTCTTGGCTTAGCTGGCTTGCTAGATTAGCCAATACTTCATTGGCATTCATATTGCTGCTTGTACCCGAACCTGTTTGAAACACATCAACAGGAAAGTGCTGCATAAGTGCTTTATCATTCAATAAGTTTTCTGCCGCCTTAACGATAGCCTCAGCAATCGGCGCAGGTAACAAACCTAATTGGCTATTGGCTTTAGCGGCAGCGGATTTAACCAATAATAACGCCCGGATAAATGATTCGGGCATATGTTGGCCGCTAATCGGGAAATTATCCACCGCACGTTGCGTTTGCGCACCATATAAAGCCTCTAAAGGTACGGCCAATTCGCCCATGCTATCGCGCTCAATACGTGTTTTCATGCTCTGCTCCTATGATGAATCGCCAAGGGTGTTGGCTAACATCATACTGCGAGGATAGGGCTTTTGCCTATTCTTTCCCCCCTTGCCCACAATGGTTTACAATAGCTTCTTTTGCTAGTGATATGGTAGCTATGACTGTCTCGATAAAAACCCCTGAAGAATTCCAAAAAATGCGTGTTGCAGGCCGTTTAGCCGCTGAAGTGCTGGATATGATAGCCCCTTATGTAAAGCCGGGCGTCAGCACGGATGAGCTAGATAGCATTTGTCATGATTATATTGTTAATGTACAACAGGCAACGCCAGCGCCGCTATTTTATCCTAGCTACGATCCTAAAGACCCAGCCGCTTTCCCCAAATCGATTTGCACCTCCGTCAATGAAGTGGTTTGTCACGGTATTCCCTCGCCCAGTAAGATTTTAAAAGAAGGCGATATTCTTAATATCGACGTTACCGTTATTAAAGATGGCTACCACGGCGATACCAGTAAGATGTTCCATGTCGGCAAAGCTTTGCCTCACCACAAAAAGTTGGTCGATATTACCCAGCAATGTTTGTACGAAGCCATCGCCATGGTGAAACCCGGCATTCACCTCGGTGATATCGGTGCCCACATTCAAAAGCTCGCAGAGAGCAACCATTACTCTGTGGTACGTGAGTATTGCGGCCATGGTATTGGTAGTGTGTTCCATGAAGAGCCACAGGTTTTACACTATGGTCGCGCAGGCACAGGTTTAGAATTAAAAGCCGGTATGACCTTCACTATCGAGCCTATGATTAACCTAGGCGCACGCCATACCAAACTGAACAATAAAGACGGCTGGACAGTTACCACCAAAGACAGACGTGCTTCTGCACAATGGGAGCATACCCTAGGTGTAACTGAAACCGGTGTTGAAGTGTTTACCGCTCGCCCAGACGAGCCCTTTTATCAGGAAAAATAATGAGTGACTGGCTAGCAAAGCATCCTTTATGGCAAACACCCGCTGCTGATAGCAAAAGCTTGCTTAGCCGGTTCCAGCAAACCTTAGAAGAAGAAACACAACAATCCTATAGGGGTTTCGAGCAAGGCGAGCTAACCGAAACCCTGATTTTACGCCGCGCTGATTTACTCGATGCTTTACTGCGTAAAAGCCTGTCTTTTTTTATCCCTAACAAGGACCTGCCTTTATGCCTAGTCGCCGTTGGCGGCTATGGTAGAAGGGAGTTACTGCCCTATTCCGATATTGACCTCTTAATCTTATGCGATGAGCAAGTGCTCAGTGATTACCAAGAACCTTTAGAGCAGTTCATTACTTTTTTATGGGATAGCAAACTCAAGGTCGGCCATAGTGTTAGAACGCTTGAAGATTGCATGACCCAAGCCATCGCTGATATCACTGTGCTGACCAATATGATGGAGTCGCGTTTGATCAGCGGCATGCCCAGTTTATATGCCGAACTGATGGCATCGATTGGTCCTGAAAAAATCTGGCCCAGCAAAGACTTTTTTAGCGCCAAGCGCGACGAACAAATAGCACGACACAAGCGCTTTAGTCACAACGAATACCGCTTAGAGCCGAACATCAAATCCTCACCCGGCGGTTTGCGTGATATTCAAATGGTTGGCTGGATCGCTAAACGCCACTTCGATGTACCGAATATTGACGCACTGGTTGAGCACGGTTTTTTAACCCGTGAGGAATACGCTATTTTAGTGAATGGCCAATCTTTCTTACTAAAAATCCGCTTTGCCCTGCACATGCTCAATGAACGCGAAGAAGATCGCTTAGTCTTTGAGCAGCAAATCAAAATCGCACGTTTCTTCGGCTTTGAAGATAATGTTACCTTGGCTGTCGAGCAGCTAATGAAGCAGTATTATCGCTGGGCGCAACGGCTGAATCAGCTCAACGATTTAATTATGCAGCTGTTTGATGAGAACATTGTCCGCGCCTGCGACGCTGAAGAGCTGGTCGAACTGAACCCGCGCTTTCGCATGCGTAATCAGCAAATAGAAACCGCCAATGATAGAACCTTTTCCCAATCGCCTTATGCACTCTTAGAAATTTTTGTACTGATGGCACGCCATACTACTATTGTTGGCGTGCGTGCAGCAACGATTCGACAGCTGCGCGAGCACCTGCACTTAATTGACGATGACTTTCGTAACGACCCGAAAAATCAGCAGCTATTTGTTGAGTTGCTACGTTCACCCGACTCCGTTGCCACACAGTTTAAACTAATGAACCGTTACGGCATTCTCGGCAAGTATATTCCCGCCTTTGGTGATATTGTTGGCCAAACCCAACACGATTTATTTCATGTTTACACTGTCGATGCCCATACCTTGCAAGTGTTAAAAAATGCACGACGCTTGACCTATGACGACCCCGGTTATAACTTCCCGATTGTCGGTGAAGCCACACGCCATCTTGCTAAAATCGATTTACTTTACCTAGCCTGTTTATTTCATGATATAGGCAAAGGCCGTGGTGGCGATCATTCCACTTTGGGCGCTGTCGACGCTTTAGAGTTTTGTCTCAAGCACGGCTATAGCCGTCGCGATAGTAACTTAGTGAGTTGGCTAGTTCGCCAGCACTTATTAATGTCGTATACGGCACAGAAAAAAGACTTATCCGACCCGAATGTTATCCGTGAATTTGCCCTCACCGTTGGCGATGTACAGCGTCTGAACTACTTATTTGTACTTACCGTTGCCGATATTAATGGTACTAACCCCAAGCTTTGGAACTCTTGGCGGGCATCCTTACTACGCAACTTATATGTTGATACAAAACTGGCCCTACGCCGTGGCTTAGAAAACGTTATCGACAAGCAAGAATTGATAGAAGAGAAGCAACAACAAGCACTCAAAGCGCTAGCCAAGAAAGGCACAAATGTAGCATGGGTGGATTTAATTTGGTCCAATGCTGGCGATGATTACTTCCTACGCGAATCCGTCGACGACATCATTTGGCAATCGCAAGCTATCTACGACAACCTCAATAGCAGCGAACCCTTGGTGTTAATTCATCAGTCGCCCAACCCTTTGTTTAATGGCGCAACGCAAATCTTTATTCACACCAAAGACCAGCCACATATTTTTGCCTCTGTGGTTGCCGTGCTAGAACAAAAGCAACTGAATATCGTGGATGCGCGTATTTACTCCTCTGTTTCAGGCTACACCTTAGATACCTTTATGGTACTCAATGAAAACGGCGAGATAATCAGCGATAGAGAGCGTTTATTGGATGTTCAGCGGGCCTTAGAATACTATCTAAAAAAACCTGAAGAAATACTTAAAAATGCCAGCTGCCGCCTAACCTCACGCCGTTTACGTCACTTTAATTTGCCCACAAGAACCAGCATCACTCACGATAAGCAAAAAAGCTGCTCTATTTTAGAAGTGATTGCTGCCGATAGACCGGGATTGCTGGCCACCATTGGCCGAATTTTTGTTGAGTTTGAGATTGAGCTGATCAATGCAAAAATTGCAACTTTAGGTGAACGTGTGGAAGATATTTTCTTTATCACGGACAAACACCAACAACCCTTATTAGATGAAACCTTGTGCCATGATATCCAACAGGCTATTCGCCAACGTTTGGATGAAAAGCTCGCACAAGAAAATACAAACCCTAACGCTACTTGAGAAACATGACGATTCTATTTGGTATTAAAAACTGCGACACGGTAAAAAAAGCCCGTAAATATCTCGACAATAAAGCGATTGCCTATCGCTTCCATGATTTTCGTAGCGACGGCATCAGCAAAGAACTTATTGAACAATGGTTAGAGCAGATACCCGCTGAGCAGTTAATTAACAAGCGCAGTACCACATGGAAACAACTGGAACCGGCTGAGAAAGAGCAAGTCGTACAAGGCGATATTATCGCTATCTGCATTGCGCAGCCGACTTTATTAAAACGGCCTATACTGGTTCACGACAACAGCATTTATAACGGATTTTCAGAAAAAAATTATGATGAAATCTTCAAACACCATGTTTAGCTTTGCATTAGGCACAGGCAGCAAAAACAGCGCTGGCGAATGGCTGGATGTGTTTTTTCCTGCCCCGCAACTCGGTGTATCCGACAGCGTTTTACAACTGGCCGAAAAACACCTCGATTATAGTGGCGGCAACCAAAGCATTGAGCTTAGCAATACCAAAGCACAAGCGTTTGCGGCGATGTTAAGCAATGCGGGTGAAACCAAACTCGCAACTGTGGTAGAAAAGCTAGCCTACAGCGAGCAAAACCTAGTAGCTGTGCTGCTAGCGACAGATAGCAAGCCCACCAACGTACCTGAAGTGTATTTAAAGCTGCATCTATTATCGCATCGTTTAGTGAAACCCAATCAGATTAACTTAAACGGTATGCTCAATTTATTACCGCAAGTCGTCTGGACTAGCCATGGCGCGATTGATATTCACGAACTACCAGAACGCCAATTACAAGCGCGCTTGATAGGCCAGATTATCAATGTGCTATCAATAGACCGCTTACCGCAAATGGCAAACTACATCGTACCTGCGGATGTGAGCATAGCAGACAGCACGCGCGTCTATTTGGGTGCCTACGTAGGCGCAGGCACTGTAGTGATGCAAGAGGGCTTTATTGACTTTAACGCTGGCACAGAAGGTTTGGGCACGATTAAGGGCATTATCTCCACCGGCTTTTTTGTTGGCAAAGGCAGTAACTTAGCCAGCGGTAGCGCCAGCATCAGTAAACGCATTAATGAAACTCGAAAACAGTATTTTTTTGGTGAGGATTGCTTTATTGGCGCACATGCCGCTGTTGGCATCTCACTGGGTGACCGCTGCGTGGTTGAAGCTGGCTTATCGATTACCGAAGATAGCTTGGTACAACGTGTCGATGCACAAAACCAAGCAGGCGATACTGTGAAAGCGGCTGAGCTAGCCGGCAAAAGCGATTTATTATTCCGCCATAACCCCAGCAGCAATATGATAGAAGTGCTGGATAAAAACAAACATCATTAAAAAAAGCCGCAATTGCGGCTTTTTTCTTATCGACCCATGGTTCGTAAACTAGCAGGCGAGTAATACCCCTCACCTCTTGGTGTATCTAAAAAGCGCATCGGTGCGGTTTCATTGACCAAACGCATGGCAATATAACCACCGGACTGTAAATCATGGAACATTTGTGCGCGTGCAACAAAGCCTTTTACTGCAAAGTCGTACACAGTATTCAAGATAGCGACACGCCATAAATCACCACGGCCGTCATAGCTTTCTGTGAGCACGATATGCCAGCTATCTTCATCGATATAAAAACGACGCTTAACATACACGTGACGCGCATCTGACTTAAGATTTGCCTCTACGACCCAAACGCGGTGTAACTCGTAACGCATATACTCAGGGTTGGCATGGCCTTTATGCAATAGCGTTTTATAGCTTACTTTTGGATCATCAAATTTATAGCTATGGTAAGGGATATACACTTCTTTCTTACCCAAAAGCTTCCAATCAAAACGGTCAAGAGCACCATTAAAACCTAAAGCATCATCAACGGTAATCAAGCCGCCTGGGCCATCTGGCGTATCATAGCCAACGGTTGGCGCACGACGTACACGACGCGAACCAGGGATATAAACCCATGCCATACGCTCGTTTTTAGCTTGATCTAGTGCTTCGTGAATAACCGTCATCTGTCCTTTTTGGCGATCAGGCAACTCTGTTGTTACATGGACATACGCAGCGTTAACACTAATATCTTCGTCCGCTTTACCCACTTCATTCTCTAAGTAAGCAAAAGGAAACTCAGACACATACGTTTGACGACGCTGCTGCCAGTTACCATTTAAATACACGGCGATATCATCAATAACGCCATTGAGTGTAGGAGTAGGATGAATCACGCGACCATTCCAAATCACTTCACCTGCGTTCTTAGGAAAAGGAAAAGGTACTGCACCCGTATAGTTTTCTAGGCCATCGATGCCATTCACTGTTTTTGTATTCGTTGAGTTCCATTTCGTTCTTTCTTCGATAACTTCACTGTAGCGACCGTCTCTATGCGTAGGATAAATATTCATCGCAAAAGTATCAGGGTACTTACGGAACATCATTTTAACGCCTTCGCTCAAGCGATCGGCATATTGATCAACATTGCTAGCGCGTATAGTGAATAAGACTTTATCATTCGCATAGGGATCGGGATAAGCATCGCCGCTAGCAAACGTTGTGCCACGTGGTGCACCGCGCATTTTGCCTGTCCATGCAGGAATGCTGCCATCGGCATTGCCCTTTCTTTCCGCGCCCATGGGCGTGTAATCTTCACTGTCTAATTGCGCGCCCTTAAGATTGCTGGTAGTAAAACCGGCTTGTACACTTGGCTTAACCGCTTGTCGACGTGATCTCTCTGCCGCTGCTGCTTGCTGTTGCTCCTTGCGTGCTGCGGATTCAGCTGCAGCTTTTGCTTGGGCTTCTTGGCGTGCAGCCTCTCTTGAGCTTCTCTCGGCGAGCGCTTGAGCTTCTGCTTCTTCGCGTGCTTTTTCTGCTGCAATGGCAATTTGACGCTGCTGCTCTTCTTGTTGTGCTTTCAGCTCTTCAGCTTTAGCGAGAGCTGCCGCTGCTGCTGCCGCTTGCTTCAACCTTGCTGCCTCTTCTTTAGCGGCTTCTTCGGCGCGTAGCTGTTCTGCGGCTAACCTTGCAGCTTCTTGTTTTTTAGCCATTTCGGCCGCGTCTTTTTCTGAACGCAGCTGCGCTTCTTTACTGCTCGCTTCTTCTTCTTTAGCTATACGTGCAGCGGCAGCTTTGGCTTTGGCATCGCGCTCAGCACGTGCTTTGGCCTGCGCCAATGATTCTTTATTGCTGACATCTTGCGTGCCCGATCGCTCAGAAGCATCGGCTAAGGCATCAAGATTGATTTTCTTTTTATCAACCACATTTACAACTGGCTTTTTAGGTGTTTCTGCCGTGGTAGTTTTTGATGCACTATCTTTTTGATAGCTAGAACAGGATGCGAGAGCGGCAACCGCTAAAACAAACCCTATACGCTTAATCGTCATAAAAAGCCCTTATTGTTATTTTTTTATAGAACCGTATTGAAGTGGGGATACACTAAAAAAGCAATAGGCAATATGGTTTTATAAATATTATCATTCTTTTGAACAATACCTCAATCTTAGCGTAAGCAAGATACGCTTGTCATGCTTTAATTAAAAATTAGTAATGATCAGCAAAAATACCGTCTATATTATGCCTGTTTCTCATAGTGCTGCTGACGTTTTTGCGCATTGTCTAGAATTGACAGTTTAGTGCTTGGCTTAGCCTCAAACCACTGGCTGATCTCATCAGCCGTACGATAACAGCCTAAACACATATTCTCCTCATCCAGCACACAAATGCTGATACAAGGCGATTCAGGCGTTTTAGATACCGATTGCAAGATTTCACCTACCTCATGGAATACTTATAAATCTTTCAAGCTCTGTACTTGCCAACAATGATATGCAGGCTCTTCATACGGATGCGCATCAATTAAAGCACGTATGGCCTCTTTAATCAGGTGATCCTCGCAAATGAGTTCTACTTTTAACTCTGCAACGGTATTCAATTGCAGCTTTTCGCCCAGCGCAGGATTGGCCTTCGCCGACGGCCTAAACTGCCCTTGGCCTTGTGTTTGCCAGCAACAGGCGTCGTATTCACCGATGCGACCTGCACCGGTCGCAAATACGGCCTCTTTTACCGCTTCTGCCGCATCGACGGGCACATAAAAACATAAATGATACATAGCTACTTCTCTTGGCTTTGGCGGAACTCTGCAGCAAAGTCTAGTAAACGCTTATCACGAATGGCCTCACGAATATTCGCCATATGCTGCTGATAAAATCGCAAATTATGAATGGTATTGAGCTGCGCGCCTAACATCTCTTTGCATCTATCTAAATGGTGCAAATAGGCACGGCTGAAATTTTTGCAGGTATAACAATCGCATTTAGCATCGAGTGGTTCGGTGCTGTGTCTGTGCGTGGCATTGCGAATTTTTATAATGCCTTCGCTGGTAAACAGGTGGCCATTGCGCGCATTACGCGTAGGCATTACGCAGTCGAACATATCCACACCGGCAATTACGCCATCGAGCAAATCTAAAGGCGTGCCCACGCCCATTAAATAGCGCGGCTTGGCTTTGGGCATTTTATGCACCAAATGGCTGATAATGCGCTGCATATCTTCTTTGGGCTCACCCACCGATAAACCGCCAATGGCATAGCCATCAAAACCGATCTCGGTCAGCTTTTCTAAAGACTCATCACGCAAATGCTCATACATACCGCCTTGCACAATGCCGAACAAGGCGGAGGGGTTATCGCCATGGGCATCTTTACTGCGCTTGGCCCAACGCATCGACAACTGCATGGAATCGTTAGCTTCCTTTTCGGTGGCCGGATACGGTGTGCACTCATCAAACACCATCACCACATCCGCGCCTAAATCGCGTTGCACCTGCATGGAGGATTCTGGCGTCATAAAGATCTTCGCACCATCAATGGGCGAGCGAAAATCCACACCTTCCTCGGTGATTTTTCGCATCGCACCCAGGCTGAACACCTGAAAACCGCCCGAGTCGGTCAGTATCGGTTTTTGCCACTGGGTAAAATCATGTAAATCGCCGTGGGCTTTGATTACCTCAGTGCCAGGGCGCAGCATCAAGTGAAAGGTATTGCCTAAAATAATATCCGCATCAATCTCGTGAATATCCCGTGGCAACATGCCTTTTACTGTGCCGTAAGTACCCACTGGCATAAACGCTGGCGTGCGTACCTCGCCACGCGGAAAACGCAAGACGCCGGTGCGTGCATTACCGCATTCGCCTTCAATATCAAACTGCATAAAACTCTGTTCTTCTGCCATAGTCATTCTCAAATCTGTATGGGTTTTTAATTTATTCCGCTTGGCGATACAGCAACATGGCATCGCCATAGCTGAAAAAGCGATACTCGTTTTTGACTGCCACGTCATATACCTCACGGATACGCTGCGTGCCCGCAAAGGCACTAACCAGCATCAGCAAGGTGGATTGCGGCAAATGGAAGTTGGTAATCAGCATGTCCACACAGTGAAAAGCTTTACCGGGGTATAAAAAGATATCCGTTTCCCCAGAAAATGGCTGTAGCTGCCCGCTTAGGCTAGCGCTTTCTAAAGCCCTAACAGCGGTTGTACCCACGGCCACCACACGGCCACCGCGCGCCTTACAAGCAGCAATTTGTTGGCAAACGCTTTCGCTCACGTTTATCCATTCGCTGTGCATGTGGTGATTCTCTACATCGTCGACTTTTACCGGCTGAAACGTACCCGCGCCCACATGCAAGGTTACTTCGGCTGTTTCCACGCCCTTTTCACGTAGTGTATCCAATAAAACTTGGTCAAAATGCAAACCGGCTGTGGGCGCAGCTACCGCACCCATCTCGCTGGCATACACGGTTTGGTAACGTTCTTTATCGGCTTCTTCATCCGCCCTATCCATATAAGGTGGCAAAGGCATATGGCCAATCGCATCCAACACCTCTAATACCGGCGCAGAAAACGCCAGCAGAAACAAACTGCCCTGCCTTTCTACCATGGTTGCGGTATAGGCACTGGCTTGCTCGTGTGCTTCATCGGCAAATAAAAGCAGTTCGTTACCCGGCTTTGGCGAACGGCTAGCGCGAATATGCGCTAGTGCTTGATTATCGCCTAGCAAACGCTCAATGAGAACTTCCGCTTTACCACCGCTACTTTTACAAGCAAATAAGCGTGCCGACATCACCCGCGTATTATTCATCACCAGTAAATCGCCCGCTTGTAGGTAATCGCCAATATCCGCAAAGTGACGGTGTTCTATAGCACCATCCGGCGGCAAAACAATTAAACGGCTTGCGGTACGGCTTGCACTGGGATAACGCGCAATCAGCGCATCGGGCAAATGGTAAGAAAAATCGCTGGTTTTCATTAGGCTGCACAAATCAAAACGGCCATTATACGCCATGCAGCTATTCACGACTATGCAACAAAATCTTAAAACAAAACTTGAACATCCGCATTTGCGCAGTATAATGCGCGCTCTATCCTTGATGCTTATTCTTCTTTGATAAGTACCTTGCCAGTGTGGTGAAATTGGTAGACACGTCGGATTCAAAATCCGATTCCTGAAAGGGAGTGGCGGTTCGAGTCCGCCCACTGGTACCATTAAAATATCTTTATTATCAATAGCTTATGAAATTATCAGCCTTTATTGGCTGTTACTTTCTCTTATCCAAAAAAAACCTAAAATGCTCAGATTGGTGAAAACTTTACCGCATCCTGTAGATGCTCAGCTGGTAAGTGAGCATAGACTATCGTCACCTTTGCATCTGCTCAAGAGCACGCTTCCCAAATCTACCTGTAACGTTCAAAACACCCCCTATCCAATTCAATTGACCGG
>Ga0209075_1004657_pt1 | contig 10898 bp, 9 predicted proteins | sample Stecom2011_FD_187523 | JGI IMG/M metagenome (GOLD analysis project Ga0209075, IMG submission 187523) | Agricultural soil microbial communities from Utah to study Nitrogen management - Steer compost 2011 (SPAdes) (version 2) | ecosystem: Environmental > Terrestrial > Soil > Agricultural land...
GGCATATTTGTCTCTGATCTCGAGTAGTTCTTCTTTAATAATGTTGTAAACGAGGTTCATGTCGCCAAGGATCGCCTTCAGTCTGGCGATTGTCTTCAGCAGCTCCTGATACTCCGCCTCAACTTTGTCCCGCTCCAATCCGGTCAGGCGGCGCAGCTGCATATCCAAGATGGCAACTGCCTGACGTTCCGAAAGTGAAAAACGAGACATGAGGCCCTCTTTGGCCACCTGATCGTTTTGAGCTGAGCGGATCAGGGCAATGATCTCATCAATGTGGTCTAAAGCAATGCGGTAACCTTCCAAGATATGGGCTCGCTCTTCTGCCTTGCGCAAATCAAAACGAGTCCGCCGCACAATCACATCGACCTGATGATCAATGTAATGATTGAGCGTTTCTTTCAAACTCAAGACCTTAGGTTCGTTATCAACCAGGGCGAGCATAATCACACCGAAAGTGTCCTCGAGCTGGCTGAATTTGTACAGGCGGTTCAAAACCACGTTTGGATTGGCATCGCGCCGCAGTTCAATCACGATGCGCATACCGGTCTTATCAGACTCATCCCTGAGATCGGTGATTCCGTCCACCCGTTTTTCCCGTACCAAATCGGCTATTTTTTCAATCAGACGGGATTTGTTCACCTGATAGGGAAGCTCTGTGACTAAAATGCGGTGCTTGCCATTGGCCATAGCCTCAATCTGACACTTAGCCCGCATAATCACCCTTCCCCGTCCGGTGGCGTAGGCATCTCGAATACCCTCTACACCCCGGATAATCCCCCCGGTGGGAAAGTCAGGCCCCTTCACATGGGACATGAGATCTTCCATGGTAGCATCGGGGTTATCGATCAACTCAATAATGGCGTCAATGACTTCACCCAGGTTATGGGGAGGAATATTTGTGGCCATACCCACCGCAATTCCGGCTGCACCGTTCACCAGCAGATTGGGGAACCTACTGGGCAGTACTGCCGGCTGTTCTAACGTTTCATCAAAGTTGGGAATGAAATCGACTGTGTCCCGATCAATATCACGCAGCATTTCCATGGCCACAGGCGAAAGGCGCGCTTCAGTGTAACGCATGGCAGCAGGCGGGTCACCGTCAACACTGCCGAAGTTGCCGTGGCCGTCCACTAACATGGCCCGGTAGGAAAAGGGCTGGGCCATACGCACCATGGCGTCGTAAATGGCGCTGTCACCGTGGGGATGGTACTTACCCATGACGTCACCCACAATTCTCGCCGATTTCTTGTGGGGCCGATCCGGCCTATTACCCAGTTCCAGCATACCGTAAAGAATACGGCGCTGAACGGGCTTTAGCCCGTCCCGCACGTCTGGCAGGGCACGTTCCACAATGACACTCATGGCATAGTTTAGATACGATGTTTTCATTTCATCGCTTATTCGAATGGGGATTACTTTGCCATCTCGTACGTTTATACTCAAAAACATGCACCCCTACAATTTATTCTCAAAACCTCAAGGCTAAATATCTAAGTTAGTTACTTCCTTGGCGTGTTCCTGAATGAACTCCCGCCGCGGCTCTACCTTTTCACCCATGAGCGTTGTGAAGATGTCATCGGCTAAGATGAAATCTTCTATATTCAGCTGCTGGAGGATGCGCCGTTCCGGATCCATCGTTGTTTCCCACAGCTGTTCCGCGTTCATCTCACCGAGACCCTTAAAGCGCTGGATGATAATACCCCGGCGTCCTTCCCGCTCGAGAATCTCGTCCAGTTCCTCATCGGAATAGGCGTAGAATGAGTCTTTTCCCTTCCGGATGCGGTACAAAGGCGGTTGGGCCACATAGACATGGCCCTGTTCCAACAGGGGGCGCATATAGCGGTAGAAAAAGGTCAAAAGCAGTGTACGGATATGGGCCCCGTCCACGTCTGCGTCCGTCATGAGTACGATCTTATGGTAACGGAGCTTGCTGATATCGAAGTCTTCCCCGATCCCGGTACCAAAGGCGGTAATCATGGTTCTGATTTCGTTGTTGCTCAAAATGCGATCAAGGCGTGCCTTCTCCACGTTTAGGATTTTACCCCTAAGTGGGAGAATGGCCTGGAAGCGCCTATCTCTACTCTGCTTGGCGGTACCGCCGGCCGAGTCCCCTTCCACGATGAACAGTTCGCATAGTTCCGGGTCGGTTAAGCTGCAGTCGGCAAGTTTGCCCGGCAGTGAGGACACTTCCAGGGCGTTTTTCCGCCTGGTTAGTTCCCTTGCCTTACGGGCCGCCTGCCTTGCTCTGGCAGCCTGAAGACCCTTATCCATAATCCGCTTGGCCTCAGTAGGGTTCTCCTCTAAAAAGGCAGCCAGTTCTTCCCCAACGATGGATTCAACCAGACCCCGAACTTCGCTGTTACCAAGCTTGGTTTTGGTCTGTCCCTCAAACTGGGGATCGGGAATTCGCACACTGATAATTGACGTACAGCCTTCCCGCACGTCATCACCGGTCAAGTTCTCATCGTTTTCCTTGATGATATTCTTCCGGCGTCCGTAGTCGTTGAGCGTCCTAGTTAAGGCGCTACGGAAACCGGACAGATGGGTGCCCCCTTCATGGGTATGGATGTTATTAGCAAAACTGAGTGTTGTTTCCGAATAGGAATCGTTGTACTGGATAGCTACTTCAACTTCAATGCCGTCCCTGGCCGCGCTGAAGTAGATGGGATCTTTATTGATAACCGTTTTATTGCGGTTCAAATAGTTGACATAGGATACGATGCCACCGTTGTACAAAAACCTGTGCTCTCTGCCACTGCGCAGATCAGCAAAGGTGATGGTAATACCCTTATTCAAAAAGGCTAGCTCGCGCAGGCGATAGACGATCACTTCAGATTTGAATTCCACAGTGTCAAAGACTTCCGCATCGGGCTTAAAGCGGATCATTGTACCCCGCTTCTTAGTTGGGCCATGATCCTGCAGTGTCTGCACTGCCTTGCCGCGCTCATAGCGCTGGGAATAGTGGCGCCCGTTGTACCACACATCTGCCTGTAACCATTCAGATAGGGCGTTCACAACCGCAACACCCACGCCGTGGAGACCGCCCGACACTTTATAGTGGGCGCCCTCTTGGCCGAATTTGGCACCGGAATGGAGCACGGTTAAGACCGTTTCCAAGGTAGAAACTTTGGTCTTGGAGTGCACCTCAACTGGAATTCCGCTGCCGTTATCTTCAACGGACAGGGAGCCGTCTTCGTGGACTGTAACGTGAATTGTATCACAATACCCGGCCATAGCCTCGTCGATGGAGTTGTCTACCACCTCGATGAAAAGGTGATGTAGACCGCTCACATCGGTGTTGCCGATATACATACCCGGCCTGAGGCGAACCGCTTCCAATCCCTCTAAGACCTGGATCTGATCAGCGGTATAGGCTGGAGTTGACTGTTGTCTGTTTTCCAAGATCTACCGACTCTCCTTACCTAACGAATAGATTCAATCTAGATTCAAACTAATACCTTCGTAAGGCCCTTTTCTGCAGTGTTTGGACAGATATGGGAGAAAGATAAATACGGGAAGTTGTAACAATGCAAGAAATTGGGTCCTCACTTAATTGTATCACAAATCCTTGTTCTGTGGCAGTTTTAACCAGTAACTCGTTGTCTGACGTCCCTACACCAGCCAAGTTCACGATGTTCACCACATCCTCCAGGGGTACCATTACATCTTGTCCGAGATGGAGAAACATCCCCTTCCCCCCTACACTATTGTACCCGCTTTAATCTCAAAGGTAGTAATCTCTGCAAGCAGGTCAGTTGGGAAATAGCCCAGGTTAGTTGTGGTAACAATGGTCTGGGCTTTGTTGTTAAGTATGGACAACAGAAAAGAACGGCGGGATTGGTCTAGTTCGGAAAGGACATCATCCAAAAGCACAACCGGAAGTTCGCCCGTCTCCGCGTGCATCAGCTGCAGCTCGGCCAAAACATAGGCCAATACCGCAGTCCTCTGCTGACCCTGGCTGCCGTAGAGTTTGAGTTCTTGTCCATTGATCAGGAAAACAACATCATCCCGCTGGGGCCCGACGAGTGAATAACCTCGCTGTAGCTCTTCTCGGCGTTTTTCCTGCAGTTCGCCGATAAAGGCTTCCCTAATTGTTTCACCGGACCAACCTGGCTCCAGGCGGCCGAAAAAGGGCTCGTAGACTATTTCTAGAGTCTCGCGCCTTTGACTGATCTCGCCGTGGGCTTCTTGAGCATACCTCTGCAGATCGGCCAATACTTGGGCCCGACGCAGAATAACCCGGGTACCTAAATTCAACAGCTGACTGTCCCAAGCGGGCAGCTGGTTAAGGAGTGAGCGATTATGGTAGGCGTCTTTCAAGAGGCTGTTGCGCTGACGCAGCACCCTCTGGTACTTCAGCAGGGTACTGCGGTACACAGAATCAATCTGACAGATTTGAATGTCCAAAAAGCGGCGCCGATCGCTGGGCGACCCCTTCACCAACTGCAAGCTATCTGGTGTAAATAGGACAACATTTAGCTGGCCCATAAAGGAACTGGCGCTGGTCTGCTTAGCATTGACCAAAAGCTTTTTTGGACCGTTTTGGCTGATCACTGCCTCCAAATCGAGAACAGCCATCTTCCGCACCTTTGCCTGGATGGCAGTCTGGAGTTCGCCGTGTTTTATGAGCTCGGTCTCTCGGCTCGTACGATAAGATTTGCTTAAGGACAAGACGTAGATAGCCTCTAAGAGATTGGTCTTGCCCTGAGCGTTATCCCCTACGAAGATATTCAGGCCCGGCGATAGATCAACTGTCTGGCTGCTGTAATTTCTAAAATTGAGCAGGTTAAGCCGTTGAATGTGCATTAAGCTTCACGACCAACCACGAATTTCCCCTGCCCGGCTATTTCAACCACATCACCAGGTTGGACGCGGGTGCTCCGACGCAGTTCCACATTTCCATTCACCGAAACCTGCCCGTTTTGAATCAGATACTTCGCTTCCCCTCCGGTAGCTGCTGCCCCCGCCCATTTGAGCAGTTGGTCAAGTTGAATGCTCTCTGTCCTAATTTTTATTTCCTCCATTGTCCCGCCCCTTAAATCCGAATGGGCATGAGGATGTAGAGGTGGCCGTCGCTGTCCTTAGGTTTGATTAAGGCTTGGCGCGAACCCTCGAATTTAAACTCCACTAATTCCCCTGCCATCGTTTTTAGCATATCCAAGATAAATTTGGGCGAATAGGCTGCCCGTTCATTTTTTCCTTCTTGTTCCACGTTGTACTGTTCTTGGGCTCGGCCAAGACGTGAAGTTGTGCCAATCTGAAGCACTCCATCAGTCACTTCGATAATAACCGGCACCCTTTCTGCCCGGCTGAATAGGGTTGCCCGTTCCAGCGCGTCAATAAAGTGCTTGCGGTTCACCACGAAAGAGGTCTCCTGCTCTTGATACATGACAGCCCGGTAGTTGGGGAATTTACCGTCAATTAGTCTGGTGACGAAAACGGTACCAGCGAAATTAAAGGCCAGCTGATTATCTCCGTAAAAGACGTCCACCACTTCTTCAGTCATGGGCAGACAGCGATTGAGTTCAGCTAGGTTAGCTTTGGGAATGATGAACTCGCGGTTCTCTACAAGCGCCACCCCGCTTTCTCCTTCCACATAGGCCAAGCGGTTAGAATCGGTTGCAATGAAATTGAAACTGTCCTTATCTACCACTTCTAAAAGAACACCGGAGAAAATGGGCTGATGCTCATCGTTGGAGGCAGCAAAGCTGCTGTTTCTAATTAGTCGATCAAGCTCGTAATCGGTTAGGGACAACACCTTTTCGCCACACTGGGCGAATTCAGGAAACTCATCAGCAGGGATTGTGTTCAAGAGAAATTCCATCGTACCAGCGCTGATGGCCATCTGATTGTTCTTATATTCCACAATAACATTGTCATTAGGTAATTTACGCACCAACTCGGCAAAGAGACGTCCACTGACGATCTGCTCGCCCGGTTCAAATACGGTACATGGTGCAGACGTTTTGATGGCTATCTGGAGATTATTGGCAGTTAGGGTGAGCTTGCCGTTTTCGGCTGCACAGTGAATACCTGTTAAGGCAGGTAGGGTATCGTTTGAAGCTACTGCCCTCTCCACTAGATTGACCGCTGCTAGCAGTTCTGAGCCTGGAATTTGAAAATGCATAAATATACCTCCTGTGGAATACTCGTTTTTTGGACTCCCGGACCTTTAAGATAGATCTTTTTAGTAATAACAGTAGTAGGTGGTGTGTAGATGTGGATAACTCGGTAAACGCTTTGGTTATGGGGATAAGGGAAAAGAACAACGTGGGAATTGTTGTCCAATTTTATCCCCAACCTTCACAAAGGGAAAATGGGGAAAATCGTTATCCCAGAGATATCCACAACTTACTCTCAAGAACGGTGAATACGCTCGATCACCTCTTCAATCGTATTTTTCAGCATTGGATCGAGTTTCATTTCGCTGTCGATCTTTTCGTAGGCATGAATCACGGTTGTATGATCGCGTCCTCCAAAGGCAGCACCGATCTGGGAGAGAGAGTTGTCTGTCAACTCCCGCGACAAATACATGGCGATCTGCCTGGGGAAAGTGATGTTCCGCGTGCGCCGTTTCGACTTCATTTCACTGGTCTTAATGCCAAAATACTTGGCCACTTCTTCCTGAATAACCTCAACGGTAACGGGCCTGGCCGCAGGTGCCTTGATAATATCCTGCAGCGCCCTTGTGACCAAGCTGAGGTTGATGGGCGAATCGTGCAGGGCAGCATAGGCATTGACCCGCACCAATGCACCTTCCAGTTCCCTTATGTTGGACTGGATATGTGTAGCTATATAATGGAGAACTTCATCCTCGACGTAGAGACTTTCCTGGGCGGCCTTCTTTCTGAGGATAGCAATCCTCGTCTCAAGATCAGGTGGTTGAATATCTGTAATTAAGCCCCACTCAAACCTACTGCGCAGCCGCTCTTCCAGGGTTGGTATGTCTTTCGGAGGCCGATCCGATGAAATAATGAGCTGGCGGTTCGCCTCATAGAGAGCATTAAAGGTATGGAAGAACTCTTCCTGTGTAGACTCCTTACCTGCTACGAATTGAATGTCGTCCACGAGGAGAATGTCCACATTGCGGTACTTATTGCGAAATTCAACCATGGATTTTTTACCGATGGCGGTAATCAGATCGTTGGTGAATGTCTCTGATGTGACATAATAAACGGAAAGATTGGGGTTGAGCGCTAAAGCATGATGACCGATAGCGTGCATCAAGTGGGTCTTACCCAACCCCACCCCGCCGTAGAGAAAGAGGGGGTTATAGGCTCTGGCCGGAGCTTCCGCCACCGCAAGGGATGCGGCATGGGCGAAGCGGTTGGAATTACCCACAACAAAAGAATCAAAGGTGTAGCGCTCATTTAAGATGGAAGCGGCCGGTGCAACTTCCCTTTGAGTTTCTTCCATATTATTACCTGCACCATTGGCAGCAGCATTACGGAAATGCTGAGGTTCCGGTGTACTTGGTGTAGTTGCCAAAGGCTTAACACCCCGGGGGATCACGAAGCGGATATCCCAATCCCTGTTCACCACTTGGCGTAGTGTCTTATGCAGCGGATTGGTATAACGTGCTTCTACCCAGTCTTTAGTGAACTCGTTGGGAAATTCCACATAGAGGGTATTTCCCTCAAGTTCAACAGGCCGGCTGTCCTTTAGCCAGGCATCAAAGGATGGCGTGGCAAGCTCGGAAGCCATAATTGCTAACACTTCCTGCCAAACCAAATTTAACTGATTTTGTTGTTCCATCGACTACTACCCTCCCAACAAGACGCTGAGCGACTATTTCGTGATTTTGCTTTGAAATCCCTGCTTGTTGATATTCTGCGCTTGGCGGAGCCCACAAATTATTCACAAAATCGATCTCCCCCTAACCAAATTGCCAATAAGGATACGGGAGTTATCCACAAAAAGAACAAGTTATCCACAGCCTTCGACAAACGGCGTTAACCTGCTGTTTAAGGGAAAAAGATATTTTTTCCCCCAAAATTATCCACACTCCCTTGGGTATAGGTTTACGCAAAGGAGAAATAATTCTGTAAACAATTCACACAGGCAGGCAAAACGGCTGAAAATCAGTTATCCACAGGGGCAAAAAACCCAACTATCCCCAAGTTATCCCAAGGCTGTGGATAAAAAAGGTTTGATGCATGGGCGATTTGCTGACGGGAACGTGTGTTTTATTCAGATATCCACAGCATTGTGGATGGAACCTGCGGAAATTGTGGAAAACCTGTTCCTGCCATTTGCTATTGACAGTGTTTTAAATAATACGGTATAATCACTTGTGGATGTGCTTCTTGACTGAGAGGAGGGTTTCGCGTGAAGAGAACCTATCAGCCGAAGAGACGCAAGAGAAAACGTCTACATGGATTTAGGGCCAGAATGAGAACGGCCTCGGGGCGCCAGGTGATTGCCCGTCGGAGACGGAAAGGGCGCGCAAGGCTGTCCGCTTAAGTGTGATTTCGAGCCCGCTTGCGGGTTTTTCTTATTTATTAGACGGACCGCATTCGGGGGGTTTTTATTTGGAACGCTTAAAGAGCCCGCAGCAGTTCAGCCAAGTCTACCGCCAGGGCAAACCGAACTTCGGCCGCTATGTAGTGATCTCCGCCCTACCCATTGACGCGCAAGTCAGTCGGGTAGGTTTTGCGGTAAGCAAAAAAGTTGGCAAAGCGGTTGTTCGTAATAAGATCAAGAGGCGCTTGCGGGCGATTTTCACCGAACTGGCTCCGACAGTTGTCCCGGGCTATGCCTTTGTGGTAGGAGCTAAGCGTAATGCTCCCCAGGCCGAATTTTCCCAATTACGGGAAGATGTTTATCGGGTAATGGAGGGATCTGGCTTTTTGACCAGAACTAACAGGTGTGAAGGTGAGGATAATGCTTAAAGGCGTGCTTTTTTTGATCAGATGCTACCAAAGGTACGTATCTCCCCTTCTTCCCTCTAGGTGTCGTTTTTACCCCACTTGTTCTTCCTATGCAGTAGAAGCGATAACACGGCATGGGTGGAAAGGTCTGTGGTGGGCAGTATTAAGAATAGGCAGGTGCCATCCTTGGCACCCGGGAGGTTTTGATCCCGTTCCCGAGTCAGTTGATTGGAGGACAAAGCATTGGGCATAATGAATTTGATCACCACCGGGCTTCGCTGGGTTTTGGATACCCTGTTCCAATTTACCAATAGTTATGGGTTCAGCATCATCTTGGCTACCATTCTGGTCAGGCTTCTTCTTTATCCTTTAACCTTAAGCCAGACCAAGAGCATGATCGCTATGAAGCGGATCCAGCCCGAAATTGACGCTATCAAGGCTAAGTACCAGGACGATAAGGATAAACTAAACCAGAAGATGATGGAGCTGTACCAGGAGCACAAGATCAATCCCCTGGGCGGGTGCCTACCCCTCCTAATTCAACTCCCCATATTGTGGGCGTTCTTCCGGGTGCTACGTGACACCGATTTTGGTGAAGCCGTTAACTTTTTAAACTTCTGGGTACTGAATGAACCAGACAAATTTTATATCCTACCTCTGCTGGCTGCCGCTACCACTTGTCTGCAGTCGCGTATGACAATTACAGACAGTCAACAGAGTACAATGATGATTGCCATGCCGCTGATGATTGGCTTTTTCAGCATCAGCCTTCCCTCCGGATTGGTCTTATACTGGATTACTAGTAACGTCTTTTCCATAGTGCAGCAGTGGTACATTAATAAGATGTACCCGGTTCAATAAGGAGGCCGGAGAATGAAATCTATAGAAGTGGCTGCCCGGACTGTTGAAGAGGCTGTAGCCGAAGCACTTGAGAAACTACAGGCAGAACAGGACGAGGTTGAAGTAACCGTTTTGGACGAAGGCAGCAAGGGATTTTTGGGACTGCTTGGAAGCAAACAGGCCCGTGTGCTGGTAACTAAGAAGCTTCCAGTCGAAGAAGTCAAACTCGAGGCCGCCCTAAAGTTTACGAAGGAACTCCTGGAATCAATGGGGTTCTCGTCTGAAGTAACAGGCGTGGTTGAAGATGAGTGCATTAAGTTAGACGTGACAGGCGAAAATCTAGGTCTTTTAATCGGCCGCCGGGGAGAAACCCTGGACAGCCTGCAGTATTTGATCGGCCTGGCTGTTAACCGCCAGGGCGGTAAATGGGTGCGCATCCTGTTGGATGTGGGAGAATATCGGGCTAAGCGCATTGAAACAATTCGGTACCTTGCCCGTAAATCGGCTGAAAAGGCTAGTCTGACCGGGCGCAGGATACCCCTCGAGCCCATGAATGCTGCCGAGCGGAGGATCGTCCACCAAGCGGTGAAGGATTTCGCCGATGTGGAAACGGTGAGTGAAGGAGAAGATCCCCACCGCCGTGTGGTAGTAATGCCGAAATAGGCGCAGAATGAAGTTTTTGGGTGTGTCTTCTGGCACGCCCTTTTTTATTTTGTGATAAAATATAAGTTGAGGTGATGGCAGTGATCAATGATACAATTGCCGCAATAGCTACACCCCTAGGTGAAGGTGGCATCGGTATTGTTCGCATAAGCGGTCCGGAAGCGGTCAGTATTGGCGATCAAATGTTCGCTGCCAAACGGGGCGACACACTGGCCGAGCTAGGCACGTACAAGGTTCGCTACGGCAGGGTGCTGGAGCCTGAGACTAATCGTCAGCTCGATGAAGCTTTGGCCTTGGTAATGCTCGCACCTCACTCTTATACGGGCGAAGACGTGGTTGAAATCCAATGCCACGGCGGTGTGGTCGTAATTAGGGAGATCTTAGATCTGGCCCTCAGATTAGGAGCACGCTTGGCTGAACCGGGCGAATTCACAAAACGGGCCTTCCTGAATGGACGCTTGGACCTGAGCCAGGCGGAAGCGGTTATGGATATTATCCAATCCCAAACACGGTTGGGCTTAGAGG
>Ga0209075_1004658_pt1 | contig 10898 bp, 9 predicted proteins | sample Stecom2011_FD_187523 | JGI IMG/M metagenome (GOLD analysis project Ga0209075, IMG submission 187523) | Agricultural soil microbial communities from Utah to study Nitrogen management - Steer compost 2011 (SPAdes) (version 2) | ecosystem: Environmental > Terrestrial > Soil > Agricultural land...
ATTAAATTAAAACAGAAAGAAACGGACGGTTTCTTTGAAAAAATCGCAGCATTTTTAGGGTAATACGTGCTCTTGCTATTAATAACAAAGGTTATTTAACTATTTATTAAGAATTGTATAATTTTTATTTCAGTGTATTATCTTTCTGTAAAATGTTTTATATTTGGAATATAACTAAAACAAAAATTTGAAAATATGAAGAAAATATTATCACTTTCTTTATTGTCTTTAATAGCTTCTCAGTCTTTTGCAGGCGGACACCGTATCAGTATGCAGGGACAACGTCAGTTGGCTATGGGACACACGGGAGTAGCCGTAATCGGGCAGAACGCAGAAAGTATGTTTTTTAACCCGGCGAGTGGTGTCTTTCTGGAAAATAAATGGAGCTTCTCAGCCGGAATGACCGCTTTGGTTTCTGATGTAAGATTCCAGAATTCACTTTATAACTGGAGCAGCGAAACGCGCAATGTAGGAACACCGTTTTACTTCTATGGAAATTATCAGCTATCAGAGCGTCTTTCTTTTGGTCTGGCTGTTTATACACCTTATGGAAGCAAAGTGGATTGGGATCAGGACTGGGCAGGATCACATCTGGTAAACAATATAGACCTGAAAGCCTTTTTTATTCAGCCTACGGCGTCTTTTAAACTCACAGACAACATCAGTGTCGGTGCCGGATTGATTTACGTAAACGGCGGTGTTACCTTCAACAGAAATATTTCGCGGAGTATGGTAGATGAGCAAGGCAACAGATCAGATGTTACTATAGATGCATCAGGCGTTAGTGCCTGGGGATATAATCTGGGGGTAACTGCCAAACTGGATGATTATGTAACTTTCGGAGTAAACTACCGCTCAAGAATCGATATGAAAGCAGAAGGCGGGGAAGCGAAATTCAACGATATGCCGGCATTTTTAAAAGAATCTTATCCCAATGGTAGGTTCAATGCCACCTTACCGCTTCCGGCAGAGTTAACAGTTGGTTTTTCTTACCAGATTGATAGCAAATGGTTGGTGGCAATCGACTACAACCGCACGTTTTGGGATGCTTATAAAAGTCTGAATATAGAGTTCGATAATCCGTTGGTAGGCACTTCTGTCAATCCGCGAAATTATAAAGATTCAGGAACAATCCGTGCAGGAGCTCAATTCACGCCTTCCGAAAAATTCTCAGCCAGAGTAGGGGGGTATTACGATATTTCGCCGGTTCAGAATGGTTATTTTGCACCGGAAACACCACGCAATGATGCCTTAGCCGGAACGTTAGGTTTTACGTATCAGATCACACCAAAATTCGGAGTGGATTTTTCGGCGGCGATGCTGTACTTTGAAGAAACCAACAATTCTTACAACCACTATATCGAAGACGGGGCTTATGTTTCGTTTGGAGGAGATTACCGTTCAGCGGCATACTCTCTTGGATTGGGTTTATCGTATAACTTTTAATTGACCGTATTTATGAAAAGATATCAATCCTTATTATTAGCAGCGTTCGCATTTAGTTTTGCAGCCTGCGAACCGGAATTTGAAAATGAAGTAAACAATGAAACCTATTCAAGCGGTGAAGCTGATTTTACTACCTATGTAGCTGTGGGGAATTCGCTTACGGCAGGATATATGGATGGAACAATGTATCGTTCAGGACAGCAGTATTCCTTTCCAAACTTATTGTCAAAACAATTTGCTGTTGTAGGAGGTGGTGTGTTTACACAACCCTCGTTTGGCGATGACGGGAGTGATGTGGGCGGTCTGTTGTTTATGGGCAATCAGATAGGGGCTACACGCTTGATCATCAATATGCAGTCTGGCGGACCTGAAAACCTGAGGGGAACTCCCACAGTAGAAATCAGCAATCTTCAGGCACAAGCCTATCATAATATGGGAGTTCCGGGAGCGAAATCTTTCCATTTATTAGCTCCGGGTTATGGAAACATAGAAGGGGTGGCAATGGGAACGGCAAATCCTTATTTTGTACGTCACGCAACTTCGCCTGATGTAACTGTTTTAGAAGATGCTGTTTCGTTAAATCCTACGTTTTTTACCAACTGGATCGGTTCCAATGATGTATTGGCATTTGCGTTGTCGGGCGGAACAGGAATCAATCAGGAAGGCAATATGAACCCCGGCACTTACGGAGGAAATGACATTACAGATCCACAGTTATTTGCAACAGCTTACACAGCGATTCTTAACGGATTGACTGCTAACGGAGCAAGAGGAGTGGTTGCAACGATTCCTTATGTGACATCAATTCCTCATTTCACTACCGTTCCTTACAATCCGTTGACTGCAGAAGCGTTGGGAGGAGATGCGGTAGTTGCACAATTAAATGAAACATTGTTCGGAAAATTAAAGATGGCTCTTACAATGTTGGGTGAAGAAGACCGGATCAAGCTTTTTGATGCAAATGAAGAAAATCCTTTATTGATAGTAGATGAAAGTTTAACGAATTTGTCACAACAAATAGCTGCCATAGCTTCTCAGGATCCTGAGCTGGCACCATTAGCTTCTTTATTGGGACAATTATACGGACAGGCACGTCACGCAACCAAAGACGATTTATTTGTTTTAGGAACAAGTGGTGTCATAGGAACCAATACTACATCGCCAATTTTGGATAATGTTCCGGAACCTTACAGAGAAATGCTGGGAAAAATGGGAGTAACATTTCCATTAGAAGATAAATATACCTTGACACCTGAAGAGCAAGCTGAAATCAAAACCGCAACAGATCAGTTCAACGAGGTTATCTGGACACAAGCTTACTCAAAAGGCTTGGCAGTAGTCAATATGAATGCTATTATGGGCTATCTGATTGATGGAATCAGGGTAGAAGACGGGCAGTTTTATACGGAAGATTATTTCAACGGAGACAATCTCAACAGAGTATTGTTTTCATTGGACGGTGTTCATCCAAATCCGCGCGGATATGCTTTTGTAGCCAATGAAATTATTAAGGCAATCAACAATCATTATGGAGCAAAACTGCCGTTGCTGGTAACTGGAAATTATCCGGGGGTAACAGTCAAAGCATCTAATTAAACAACAAATAGCTATGAGAATTTTAATCAATCTGATTGTAACGGCACTGATTGTGTTTTTACTGTCTAATTTCCTGCCGGGCGTAAGTGTGGATGGCTTCGGAGCATCTGTTATCGTCGTCATTGTAATGGCAATCCTTAATATTTTTGTGAAACCCATTTTACAGATCATTTCTATTCCCATTACCATTTTAACCTTAGGATTATTCCTTTTTGTGATCAATGCGTTTATTATATGGTTATGCAGTGTTCTTGTAGGCGGTTTTCACGTGGAAAGCTTTTGGTCGGCATTATTGTTTAGCCTGGTTTTATCCATTGTACAATCGATAATTGGCGGAGTGATGACTAATAACTGAAATAATTTTACTAATAATTAAGATTCAGTGATTTAAAAATTTGATTGGCTTGTAAAAATAATGTATTTTTGCAAGCCAATTTTAGTTAGTAAACAATATAACAATGAATATCACAAGAAATAATGTAGATGCTCTAAACGCAGTTATTACAATCGATGTAGCAAAAGCAGACTTTGCAGAGAATGTAGAAAATGTTCTTAAAAACTATAAGAAAACCGCAAACATTCCGGGATTCAGAAAAGGGCAAGTGCCTATGTCACTGGTAAAAAAACAATATGGTCAGGCGGTACTGTTTGAAGAAGTGAACAAATTGTTGCAAGACAGTTTAAACAATTATTTAAACGAAGAAGAGTTAGACATATTAGGAAATCCGATTCCGGTGGCAAAAGACATCGACTGGGAAGCAGATACATTAAGTTTTGATTTCGAATTGGGATTAGCACCTGAGTTTGCAGTGGATTTATCAGGAAACGATATGACCAGATACCAGATTGTTGCCGATGATGAAATGATTGATGAGCAGGTAGAATACATCCAAAAACAATACGGTAAATTAGTTTCTAAAGAAAAATCGGAAGAAGGAGACAATCTTCGTGTAAAAGTTGCCAATGCAGAAGAAAACATCGACAGCGAAACTACGTTTAATATTGCTGATATCCGTACCAAAACCAACCAAAAGAAATTTATCGGTAAAAAAGTGGGGGATGAGGTAATTGTTTCCACAAAAGGCTTGTTTGAAGACGAACACAAACTGATGAATGTTTTAAACATTGAGCACGACCGTGCGCACGGATTGGAAATTGACGTAACATTTACGATTGAAGAAATTTCTACTCAGGAAAAAGCCGAATTAAACCAGGAGTTTTTCGATAAATTGTTTGGAGAAGGAAAAGTTACTTCAGAAGAAGAATTGAGAACCCGCATTAAAGAAGATGCTGAAAAACAATTTGCACAGCAAGCAGACCAAAAATTTATGAATGATGTGGTAGAGGCATTGGTTGAAAAAACAACTTTTGAGCTTCCTAAAGAATTTTTGGTAAAATGGCTTCAAACAGTAGGTGAAACACCATTGACAGAAGAGCAGGCAAATGAAGAGTACACGAAGTCTGAGCAAGGATTACGCTATCAGTTGATCGAAGCTAAAATCATCAAAGAAAATGAGATGCAGATTACTTTTGACGAAATCAAAGATTATACTTCCAACCTGATCAAAGACCAGATGGCTCAGTTCGGGCAAATGGAACCTTCAGAAGAAGATGTAAACAATATTGCATCGCGCGTGTTGTCTGATCAGGAAGAGGTAAAACGTATCTCAGAACAATTGATGAACGATAAAATGATGAAATTGTTTGCTGAAAAAGTAGATGCAAAAACGAAAGAAGTAAGTTATAAAGATTTCGTTAAAGAAGCATACGGAGCATAATTTCTGTAAAATATTAACTACCTTTGAGTGTCGGAATTTTTCATTTCGACGCTCTTTTTTTAACTTTATCAGAAAGAAATATATTTATGGATTACGGAAAAGAATTTAAAAAATACGCCACCCAGCATCATGGAGTAAATACGATGTACTACGACAAACTCGTGAATAGCATGACTCCGTATATTATTGAAGAGCGCCCGATGAACATTGCCTCTATGGACGTTTTTTCACGTTTAATGATGGATCGGATCATCTTTATGGGAACCGGAGTAGATGATTATGTGGCTAATATTATCACAGCACAATTGTTGTTTTTAGAAAGTGTAGATGCTTCTAAAGACATTTCAATTTACATCAATTCGCCGGGCGGAAGCGTATATGCCGGATTGGGAATTTACGATACCATGCAGTTTGTAAAACCGGATGTGGCAACTATTTGTACAGGAATGGCTGCGTCTATGGGAGCCGTGCTTTTATGTGCAGGTGCCGAAGGAAAACGTTCTGCACTGCCGCATTCGCGGGTAATGATTCATCAGCCGTCGGGCGGTGCGCAGGGTGTGGCAACAGACATGGAAATCAACCTGAAAGAAATGTTGAAATTAAAAGAAGAATTATACCAAATCATTGCAAAACACTCCAAACAGCCGTACGACAAAGTATATAAAGACTCTGAACGCGATTATTGGCTTCGTGCCGATGAGGCCAAAGAATACGGTATGGTGGACGAAGTTTTAGTTAGAGAATAGTAGAAAGGAATAAAATGGATGAAGGATTTAACTGTTCTTTTTGCGGACGGGCAAAAGCAGATACCGATATTTTAATCGCAGGAATCAATGCGCATATCTGTGAGAATTGTGTGGAACAGGCACACGGAATTGTTTTAGAGGAATTAAAATCGCAGAAAAGCGAAGAGCTTTCCAAAGACTTTATGTTGAAAAAACCCCGTGAAATACGTGCGTTTTTAGATCAGTATGTCATTGGTCAGGATCAAACCAAAAAAGTACTCTCCGTAGCGGTTTACAATCACTACAAGCGTTTGTGGCAGGAGGATACCAAAAACGATGTGGAAATCGAAAAAAGCAACATCGTGGTGGTTGGGCAAACCGGTACAGGGAAAACGCTGGTTGCAAAAACCATTGCACGGATGCTCAATGTTCCTCTGGCGATTGTCGATGCTACTGTTTTGACCGAAGCAGGTTATGTAGGCGAAGATGTAGAAGGTATTTTGACCAAATTACTGCAGGCAGCAGATTATGAGGTGGAACGTGCCGAACGGGGAATTATTTTTATCGACGAAATCGACAAAATTGCCCGCAAGAGCGATAATCCTTCCATCACACGCGATGTAAGCGGAGAAGGAGTACAGCAAGCTTTATTAAAGCTTTTGGAAGGTTCGGTAGTCAATGTGCCGCCCAAAGGAGGACGAAAACATCCTGATCAAAAATTTATTGAAGTAAACACACACAATGTTTTGTTTATTGCCGGAGGCGCGTTTGACGGAATAGAACGCATTATTTCCAAACGGATGAACTTTCAGGCAGTAGGTTTTGGATCTTCAAAAGAAAATGAGAAAGCCGATAAGAGTAATTTGCTGCAATACATTATACCGAAAGATTTAAAAGATTTTGGTTTGATCCCCGAAATCATCGGGCGTTTGCCGGTGCTTACACACATGGATCCGCTGGATCGTGATACCTTGCGTTCGATTCTCACAGAACCTAAAAACGCATTGGTAAAGCAATATCAGAAACTGTTTGAAATGGATGGTGTAGAGCTGACCTTTACAGAAGATGCCCTTTGGTATATTGTAGATAAGGCCCTGGAATATAAATTAGGTGCCCGAGGGTTGCGTTCGTTGTGCGAAGCCGTTTTGACCGATGCCATGTATGAGCTTCCGGGATCCGATATTGATACACTGGAAGTCGATGCCGATTTTGTAAAACAAACGCTGGACAAGAATATGATGAAACGTCTGGCATTTACAGCATAATTTATAAACTCCGATTTTTATCGGAGTTTTTTTATTTTTGGGAATTTGAAACTGACTTTGCATTCTTTTAAAAACCTAATACTCTTTATGATAAAAAAACAGCAATAACTTTAAGTAATAACCTGAGTTTGATTAATATATTGTTGATTTTTAATGTTTTAATAACTATTACAGGGTTTCGGAAACATTACTTTTCAGAAGGGAGTGATTTAAACTTTCAGCATTGTTCTGTAATAGCAATGAGTGAATTTTTCACAGATGATTTTACAACACATAGAAAGGCTGAAAGCCTTTGATATGATTAACGTAAGACAACGCCTTACGATAGAATCCGACACAAATATGCCCTTTCAGGGTATAACAAATTGATTTTAAGGAATTTTTATATCATTTCATCTTTTTACTTTAAGACTTTTAAACTCCCGATAATTATCGGGACGGCTTACTTATCTCCTGTTGTGGTAAAAAATTTAACTATAAATTTTATAAAAAGGCAAAAATAATCGTAATATTGTATTCTTGATAAAAACTACTTTGACTTATGCAAACAAATATAATAGGAATAATAGCAGATGACCATCAACTATTTGCTGATTCTTTTTCCAATCTCCTTGAACACACAGGGTTTTTTACGGAAGTACAAAGTTTTGCGGACACAAGGAGTTTATTTCAGTATCTTTTAAAAAACACCAAAAAAGAAGGCTATTTATTTTTAGACTATTATTTAAATGACCAGGTAGGGATTGGGATTATTAATGAGATAAGACGTTTAAACAAAAATATCAAAATTATAATCTTAAGTAGCGTAACCAATCCGGTCGCTATACAGACTATGATGTCCTTCCATCCGGATGGGTTCATCTCAAAATCAGCGGGCTTTGGGGTTGTTTTAGACTGTTTGCAAAATGTCAAACATGGAACAACTTATTGTTGTTCGTTTATTGAGAGCAAAATAGAAGAGTCACTTCATCACGATTCTGTAGATTTCAGTCCGAGAGAGATGGAGATTTTACAGTATTTTGCCAAAGGATTTTCGGTAATTGAAACGGCAGATAAGTTGTTTTTGAGTAAACACACGGTAGTTACTCATCGCAGAAGTATGATGGCAAAAACCCAGAGTAAAACGATAACAGAATTGTTGGCGTTTGCCAGAAAATATGGAATATTGCTGGATTGATTTTTATGTGACTTTTTATACTTTGTAAGTCTGATTAAAAAAGCCCCGGTTACAATGAGAAAATACATTCTTATTATAGTTTTGATATTTATGAAGATATCAATGAGTTATGCACAGGTGTCTGTAGGAAAAGATTCTGTGAAAAGGAATTATTTTGATTCATTGAATGAATTATACGCATCCGGAAAAATAAGTGACACTGCCTATCTGCATAAAATAGATTCACTTAGTGACCATTTGGTGAATCAGGGGATTTTGTACAGTGTCAGTGACATGTTGCAAAACCTGAAACTTTATAATGAGATTGTATGGAGCAAAGAGGCGTATCGCCCTTTTCGGAAAAACTATTATTTGATACTTTTAAACAATGCACATATATCAAACCTCCGCGGAGCATCTATTTATTATGCTGAAAAAGTAAGGGCAGAGAGTGAAAAAGACGGCTCACAACGTACTTTTATAGAGGCTTCAGTAAAATCTCAGATATACGCCTTACAGGAAAGAAATGAGGATGTTATTGCATTATATAAAAAAAATGAAAAGCAATTAGATACCTTACTCACACACTTAAAAAAGAATCCGGATAATTTCTATTTAGAGGCATTGGATGTATTGGGTTTCCTAAAAAGAACCCTTGATGCTTATGCGGCTCAGAAAGATACTGTTCACCTTGAAAGCGTATATAATTTAAGTAAAGAATTCATAGAAGAGATCAGGTCCTGTACGTCTGTTCGTGAAAGTGATAAAGCTATGGCAGCTTTTTTTTCGTTTGCCCTGGATATTGATAGAAATAATTTTTATGAGGAATATGATCAGACATTGGAGATCTTAAATCGCTTAGACCAATTAAAAAATCAGTATCCCGCACAAACTTTGGAATACATAGATTATAGTATATTGGAAGGAAAAAGCACCCTTTTTTTAAAACTAAAAAATATAGACAGTGCTTCTTTTTATATTGAAAAATATCTTGACTTTCCTATTTCTTTTGAAGACAAACAAATTTTCGTTTATGATTTTAAAGCAAGCTTAGAAGCTTTAAAAGGGAATCACGAAAAGGCGTATGAATTACAAAAAAAGGCACTGGATGAATCCTTCAGAATACAGCAGGCTTTATCAAAGGAAATGGATGAACTGCTGTATGCCCAGACACAGGCGGAACATCATAAACTGGCTTTGGAACGAAGTGAAAAGCAAAAGAAGAATCGTACAATTTGGATCATAACACTCCTTTTGACAGGAACTGTCAGTGTGGTCACGATTTATGTTTTGATGCAGGCAAAAAACAGAAAGGCCAAAAAAATCATTCAGAATCTGAACGAAACCGCCAACATACAGATTGCTGTAATGGAAGAATATGGAAATCAGGTGCGGAAAGAAGAACAGAAAAAAATATCCCAAAACCTTCACGATGATTTAGCCGGAACATTGGCAACATTGGTACACAGAACAGAATTAGCAGTGTTAAAAACCACAGACAAGCAACAAGCAACAGAGCTTGTCCGAATCAAAGAATTAATAGCTAAGATCTTTAATGATGTGAGGAATAACAGTCATAATTTGTATGAAATTGCGCACCTTCCCGGTGAACAAATGTTTGTGGAGCATATTCAGAATCTGGCAGAAATTGCTTTCCCCGGTTCTCATTATAAACTGAATATAGATATTGAAGAGTATGCTTTAGAATCTGCCACATTGGAATTTCGTTCTGAATTAATGCGTGTGATACAGGAAGCCTTTACCAATATCGTAAAACACGCCAAAGCCACTCAGGTGGACTTGCTGATCTATAAAGAAAAAAAGGAACTGATTGTGATAGTTAAAGATAACGGAATAGGAATCAAAGGAAAATCAGATAAAGAAACCTTGGGAATGAAAAGCATAGAAGAACGCCTGAAAAAAATCGGTGGAACCTTTATTATTAAAGGAAATAAAACAGGGGTTGAATTGATTATTTCCATTCCGGTAGTATCTTCATAATTTCGGATACCTTTTTCTTAGATACCTGATTTTTGAAATTAATTTAAACGAGTCCGGCTTGATAGAATCAAGCCGGACTTTTTTATGCCATAAGTTTTCGCTCATAAGATTTCTTCTAAAACCACCATCGCATAAATATGTTATTTTGAATTGATTTGCATCGCATAAACATGCTATACCAACCCTCATTGTTATGATTTTATCTTACAGTACAATACTTTCGCTTCGTAGTTCAGGAAATGTATGTGTGTTTTTTTGCAAATGAATTAATCCGGCAAGTTTAAAAGGGACAATAGGGAGTATTTGGACGAATCAGAATTTCTGAAAATTGAAAATACGCAGCGTTTCAGCCTGGATGGAGTTTTTTGATTGGTAGTAAGAACTTTAAAAGGATCATTGAAATATCGTAATTAAAATATAGTCAGAGGTTTATGAGAAATTGTAAAGAAAGCACATTGCGATTTGTTCTACAAGCGTGTAGAACAAGTTCTACATTTGGTATGTTGAAAGTTCTACAAATAGTTTTGTTTCAGTTAGTTAATTTTGTACAGCCTTTATATATTCTGAAGTTACAGGCTGTTTTTTTAAATGTTTAATTAAAAATCGTTTTGAGTAAAAAGTGGCAATATATGAATTTAAAGATTATGGATTTTAAAAATAGAAAAGTGGTTCATTATACTTTACTTTCAAGTATCATCATTTTACAGCTTTTGCTACTCATCATATTATATAATGAGATTTTTAATGAAGCAAAATTACGGGAACTTCAGGTTGATTTGGATGTTTCTGAAAAGGCGAAGTATTTTAGTGAGCTTACCAAAGACGATTACATTGCCGCGCAATACAACTTACAGAATTACATCCAGACAAAAGACGAACAATACCTGATAAATTATAACAATGCGCTGAACAGTTTAAATAAGAATATTCA
>Ga0209075_1004659_pt1 | contig 10897 bp, 10 predicted proteins | sample Stecom2011_FD_187523 | JGI IMG/M metagenome (GOLD analysis project Ga0209075, IMG submission 187523) | Agricultural soil microbial communities from Utah to study Nitrogen management - Steer compost 2011 (SPAdes) (version 2) | ecosystem: Environmental > Terrestrial > Soil > Agricultural land...
CGATTTCTTTTACAGCACCTAAGGATGTAATAATGAGTGGTACTTTGTATTCAACACATAATTGTAAATCAGCTAATAACCTCGGATTGGTTTTATTGACGATTAAATTCACGCCATATGGAGCTGGTTTTTGACCAGTTTCTTTTTCAAAAGCCGCTAATGATTGTGTAATGTCTTTCAACATTTGTTCGAAATCCTCAGAGGATCTTCCATTCAAGGATGGGAATGTGCCAATAATTCCATTTTTACAGGCTTCTACGACAAGTCTTGTGCCAGAAACCAAAAACATGGGTGCGGCTATGATTGGAAGTGTAGTTTGGTCAATGAATGATTTTGTGGTCATAACGTGCGATTTGATGATGAAGTTAATGAAATAAAACTATTATGAGATGATTGCTTCTTTTGAGTGTGAGGTGAAAGCTAAAAGCACAAATAGTAGTTTTGTCTGATTAAGAATATCTTCATTTTCCTAATCTAACAATATATTCAAAATTATTCTAATGACAATTAAGACATTCAACCAAATAGCTACTTTTAAAAGATTTCCATCTTTTTCAAGATATGTTTCATGTCTTACTTTAGTTTTTATTAAAGTCGATTTTTCAACTTTAGTTTCGTGAGATTGATCATATTCCCTTTTTCTAACTGGATCAGAAAGTACTTCATATGCTTCTTGAATTTCCATAAAATGTTTAGTAAAGTAGTTGTCACCATCATTTTTGTCAGGATGGAATTTCATAGACAATTTTCGATAAGCAATTTTAATTTCAGATAAAGAAGCATTGTTGTTAAGCCCAAGAATATAATAGTAATTTTTCATTAAAGCATTATCGTTTTTTGTTTAAAAAGCAGCTACAAATGTTTAATCTCTTTAGAGCTAAATAATTTAATTTCATAACGTATTCATTATTTGTTGGATATGCGCTTCATTATCACTTCGGAATATTGATTTTTTTCTCTCTTTTTCAATATCTTCTATTCTTTTATTCATGATATCTATACTACTTTTATCGACTGTACAAAAATGATCACAAGTTCATAGATTTCATTTACGACGTCTTAGAAGGTCTAACTTCAACTTTAGAAGGCAAAGTCCTAGGATGCATTTTCAACAAATCAACGACCAATTCTCCAATGTCTTCTGGTTGGATTTTCCAAGCATCTTTCTCACTGTCAGGCGTATGATTATTAAAATAAGTACTTACTGAACCGGGCAAAATAGTGGTTACTTTTACACCTGCTTCACGCAAATCTAACATCGCTGCTTGTGTGAAACCAACTACTCCGAACTTTGAAGCATTATATCCAGATCCACCTTTAAAGAAGTTGATGCCTGCTAAACTCGCAATACTGATGTAATATCCCTGATTAGCAATTAAGTCATCTACACTTGCTTTTAAAGTGTGAAAAACTCCCGTCAAATTGGTTTCTATCATGGCATTCCAATCCTCAAGACTCAAGTCTTGAATGCTACCGAAAATTCCAAGTCCTGCATTTGCAATGACAATATCTAATCTTCCGAAATGCGCTTTAATTGCTTTTATAGCATTTTCTTCTTCCTCATAATGTCGAACGTTCGATCCTAAGCCTATGATTTGAGATTCATTTCCTATACTTTTTGCAGCCTTCTGAGCATCTGCAAGTTTTCTACCTGAAATAGCTACTTTATACCCTGCATCTACTAAAGATTGCGCAATTGCTAATCCTATTCCTTTTGTTCCACCTGTGATGTAAACTACTTTGTTTGTATTCATAATAATTTCTTTTTTATTCATTTAAATCGTTTGTAACCTCTGTCAACTTCTTGACTTGAAAGCTATTATTTGATGCACCAACTACTATACCTATTTCTTTTAATTGCACCATGTCTAAGATAGCCAAAAATGTGAAAATAGCATGAACTCTGTTTTCCATATTCTCAAATAACTCATCAAAATAAACGGTATCTAATTTCGATAATAAATCATCAATAAATTCCTTTTGTGATTCTAAAGTATAATTATATCTAACCACTACATGTTCAGGTCGATCTTCTCTATATCTTTTATTTTCTAAAGCAGTATGAAAAGCTTTGAGTAATTCATACATGCTTAAATCTGTTTCTACATTAGCATTAGCAGCATTTTTAGTAATAGATTTTAATTGTTCATTTGCCAAAGCTCTTTGTACTAATTGTTGTCGCTTGGATTCTAGACCACTTATATCCTCACTAATTTCTTTAAAACGCTTATATTGCAAAAGTCGTGCAACTAGCTCTTCTCTTGGATCTATCTCATTGCCTTCTTCGTCTATTTCTTTTCTTGGCAGCAGCATTCTGGACTTAATGCGCATTAACGTGGAAGCAAATAAAATAAACTCACTAGCCATTTCCATATCTAATTCTTCCATAGATTGGATGTGCGCAAAGAACTCTTGTATGATTTGATGAATAGGAATATCATAGATATCGATTTCATCACGTTCTATAAAAAACAAAAGAAGGTCGAATGGACCTTCAAAATGTTTTAATTTTATTTTAAAAATGGAATCCATTTCTAAATTTACTTAAAATTTGTAATTAAATCCAATAGACATGGTTTGCTTTATTTGCCACCATCCTAAACCTTGGAAAGGTTCATCTTTTGGAACTATTTCTCCTAACTCATTTTTGTAGGTTCTTGAGTAAGGCACATCGTTATCATATATCGCTAATAAGCCAACATTTAAAGAAAAGTATTTAAAGAATTTAAAAGAAATATTATTATCCCATAATAAATCTATATTCCAAGGAGAGTCCTTTTTCACTAAAACGTCATCTTTATAAACATTTTCAGCTAAATAGTTACTATATAAATCTAATCTGGAGCGATAAGTAATGTTTTCTGCTAATTTCTTTTCATAGCGGCCTGTGAAGTAAGCACCTAATTCAAATCTAAAGTTATCACCATTGGGAATACCAAAAGCACCTTCTGGTTTGACAGTGGTATATTTTTTATTGGCCATAGTGAACCTACCTGCGATAGGGGAGAAGAATAAATTCAACTCTTCACCTCTTCTGTATTCTAAACCGGGTGCTGCCGTAACATACAATGGAGATAAGAAAGATGAAGTTGCAAGCGTATCCCAACCCGGAAGGTTATAATCATAAGCTTGTGTAAATTGTGTTTTGGCGTTTACAATAAAAGCAACAAACAAATCGCTATCTTTTTTTAGATTGTAACCATACTTCGTAGTAAAGTCAATACGATCATCAGTTTTACGAGGAATGAAATGATTAGAATATGCATAAAATAAGCCATAAGCCATATCTAAGTTTGAAACCCAACTATGTCTATTATAATATCTCTTTAAACTTCCATTAAAATGCGTGTTAACATTTGCTGAAGCTATTTCACCACCTGAATTCCAATTATGCAATATACCCTGGTTAATTCCTAAATGATAGTCACCATTATATACCCAAGCTACCGTGTCTAAATTTTTAGATTTGCTGTATTTTTTCTCAACAAAATTGTTCATTTCTTCTAACTGAGCAAAAGTAAAATAACTACTTAACAGAAAGACTAGGGTGAAAAGATATTTACGCATGCTTTTTTTTGTTGACCTAAGGTTTGTATTTAGATTGTTTTAGAAAATTAACATCTGTTTTTGCATCTAAAATTTGATGAAAATCTGATTTTTCGGAGGCAAAGCTACGAACAATTTTCCAACCTATAAAACTTCCTAAATTTCCTGGACTTTCAGGAGATAAGCCTGAAGTGCTATGAGTTTCAGATACATACCTCAAGATTTTGGTAGGGTCTTTGCTATATATCAATTCATTTTGAAGTAAATAATTATAGATATTTCTTTCATTATCTTCTGCCCATTTCATCTGTTCTTTAGAATAACCAAATATTTCATGCGCAGGTAAATCAGGTAAAACTTGTTCTAAAAAATAAAATTCTTTACCCTTTTGAATCATTAATGATAACAGATCTTCGTTTTCAATTTGAGGACGAAAAGCATCTAAGTAAATATTTTGAGCAATCCATAAAGGAATATGTCTGCTTTCCATTTTGTTCAACATGAAGTCAGGAATAGGGTACTCTATATTCTGATAATGTGGGAAATCTCCACCTAAAAACATATCTAAACCCACACCTATATTATGATCATCAAGGATAACGGAATAATAATAATTTAAGCCTGTGATAAAGTAATAAACAGTGTCTGGTGTTATAAACTGATGGTCAATTGCCTTTATATGTTTTAATAGTTTTTCAATAGAAGCATCTACTTTATCTGTGTTTTTATAAGTTAATACTACAGTATCAACCAAGTTGCTGTAATCGTCATAGCTTAAGAATTCTTTGAATTGAGCTAGTTGTTCATCAAATGTTCCTTCCGCTTTCCATGGTAATAAATCATTAAAGTAAATATCCATGAAATGGGGATGTTTTTCTTTAAATGCTGCTATAGTTTTAGGATCAGCATTATTTTTAAAATCTTGAATAGATTTATAAAAAGGAATGCTATGCACATTCGCTTCTTCTGCTTCCCACTTCAAGGACGACTTTTGTTGACAAGAAAACAATAAAATACTTAAAAGGAAAAGGTTTCCTAATACACTAAATATCCTGAACATACTTATTTATTAAAAATTGATTGAGCAACGATTAAGCTTTCCATCCATTCATTTTCATCCCAACCTAAGTTGATTTCATGTTGATCAGCATAGGCTAATAAAACTTCCGTTGGAATATTGCCCACCAAGTCACTTCCTGACATAGGACAACCTCCAATACCTAAAATAGCAGTATCAAAATGTCTGCATCCGGCTTGATAAGCAGCGTCAATATTACTTAAAGCATCAGCTTGAGGAGCATGAAAATGTGCGCCGATTTTCAAATCAGGAAATTGAGGGAGTACACTTTCAAAAACTTGAGTAATTAAACGTTCATCAGCGGATCCTGTGGTATCAGCTAAGGCAAAGTCTTTAATTCCCCATTCGCTGAGCTCTTCTAAGTATTCATGAAGAAGATCAGGACTATATGCGTCTCCATACGGATTTCCAAAACCCATGGATAAGTAAATCAAGACTTTCTTATTGTTTTTATCTGCGATATTCAATATTTCTTGAACTGAAATTTTAGATTGAGCTATTGTTTTATTGGTATTCTTTAGTTGAAAAGTTTCGCTGATAGAAAAAGGAAAACCTAAGTATTTGATTCCTTCGTGTTGTGAAGCATCTGTTGCTCCTCTTAGATTTGCAATAATCGCTAAAAGCTTGGTATTGCTTTGTTCCCAATTTAAAGAATCCAAAACTTCTGCAGTATCTGCCATTTGAGGAATAGCCTTTGGAGAAACGAAAGAGCCAAAATCCAATACATCAAATCCTACTTTAAGTAATTGATTTAAATATTGAATTTTATCTTGAGTTGCAATGGGGTTTTTCCAGCTTTGCATCGCATCTCTTGGACATTCTGTAACAAAAATCTTAGATGAATTCATAACGCTAATTTTAAAGCTACAAAGATAAGGTATGGAAAGGAGCTGGCTAAATTATATATGGAATTTATATCCATGAATTTAATTGCTTAATTTCCATTACTTTTGCGTAAATTAAACATTATGAATTTTTTCGAAGAAAAGAGTATTATCACCATTACGTGTTTAAATCGATTGCAGCCTTACGTTGTCAAAGAAATCTACGAACTCAATTTTGATATTGTAGATCGTTTTGCGACAGGGGTTCGCGTGATGGGTACGATGAAGGATTGTATTCGATTAAATTTACAACTCACTTGTGCGAGTTCGGTACTTTATAGTATTGGGAAAAAACAAATTGAAAATCCTGATGAGCTTTATGAATGGGTACTTACTTTTCCTTGGGAAAAGATCTTGATGGAAGATGTTACTTTTTCTATTACTTCTAATGTTCATCATCCTACGATTAATAATAACTTATTTGCCAACCTAAGAGTAAAGGACGGTGTGAATGATCGACTGAGAAGCGAAATAGGAGATAGATATAATACACATGCAGATTTAAGTCAGGCCGTAATTCATCTTTATTGGAATGAAGAGGGTGCAGAGTTGTTCATTGATACTTCCGGGAAATCTTTAGGTCGTCACGGCTATAGAAAGTTTCCTGGAAAAGCACCGATGTTAGAATCTTTAGCTGCAGGTTGTCTGCGTGCAACTGTTTGGGATAAAGTTTCTCCTTTGGTGACCCCTATGTGTGGAACGGGAACTGTAGCGATAGAAGCTGCTATGCAAGCTACAAACACCAAGCCAGGTATGTTTCGTTACAATTATAGTTTCATGTACATTCAAGGCTATAGATTAATTGATTATAGAATTGAACGGGCTGTAATTACGAAAATGAGAACTCCGGACGTGCCAACAAAAATCATTGCTTCAGATATGGATTGGCGTATGATTGATATGGCGAAGAAGAATGCTGAAGCAGCACACATGGAACATATTATTGAGTTTAGGCAAGAGGATTTTAGAAAAACACGAGTGCCTGAAATAGAAGAATATGAAAAAGGAATTGTGTTTTTTAATCCCGAATATGGGGAGCGATTAGGTGAAGTGAGTGAATTAGAAAAAACCTATAAAGCTATTGGAGATTATATGAAAAATGAAGCTAAAAATTATACCGGATATATATTTACTGGAAATTTAGAGTTGGCTAAACATATTGGACTAAAAGCAAAAAGAAGAATTGAGTTTTATAATGGAAAATTAGACTGTAGGCTTTTAGAATATGATTTATATTAATAAGTGAATGTTGATAGGTTGAAATCAGTAAAGCTATTTATCTTCAATTTTTAAATTTAAAAAGTCGTTGTTTCATTTTGAAATGACGACATTTTTATGGAAGAATTTGATATCGTACTTGTCACTTTTTTTATATAGTATATTAATAAAATAGAGCTATGACTCTCATGAATAATGGGAATTAAACAACAATTTGTGTATTATATAAAGAAATACTATGTAGAATGTAAAAATTAGTTTTAAAAATGGGTAATTCAGTTAATGTATCGAACAATTTGCAGCATAAACTGTTTATACTTATTGAGAATTAACAATCTGAATTAAAAATCTAATTTATTTAATAACTAAAACTGATAAAAAATGAGAAAACTATTTTTATTCATAATGACTGCTTTATTCAGTGTGTCTTTATTTGCACAGCCTAATTGGAAAGCAGATCCTGCGCATAGTAAAATAACCTTTACCACCGTACATTTAGGCATAGCTGATGTAGCAGGTTGGTTTGAAAAATTCGATGTTCAAATTACATCACATAAAGATGATTTTAGCGATGCGATTTTCTATTTAAATATAGATGTGGCTTCTATCAATACGGCTATTGAAATGAGAGATGATCACTTAAGAAGTGAAGATTTTTTCCATGTTGAGCAATATCCTCAACTGACTTTCAAGAGTAACCATATTCGAAAAAGTGGTAAAGATAAATACAAACTTACTGGTGAGTTAACTTTACATGGCGTAACTAAAACAGTGACCATGGATTTGTGGTACAGAGGTACGATTGAGAACCCTCAATCTGGAGCTACAACAGCAGGATTTCAATTAACAGGAACACTGAAACGTTCAGATTTTAATGTTGGTCCTAAGTTTCCAGCTCCTATGATCAGCGATGAAGTTCAAATTAAAGCAGATGGAGAATTTATTAAAAAGTAAAGACTAACATCAAGCGCAGTTAATTTAATAGAAAAAGAGCCATCCATAACGGATAGCTCTTTTTTATTAGTTGTTTATTGAGTGAAATTTTAGAAACGTACAGTAACTTTAATTTCTACATCAGTTCCTGTTACTCCTTCATGTAAATCATAACATTGCTCGTGTAAAGTATCAAATGCATTTTGACCATGAAAGTCTTGAATGATATCAATAGAACCTTTGATTGTAATTTCATTTTCAGCAGCATCATATTCAAACTGCTTTTCCACTTTATAATCATTCATTTCCAATGTTACTGGAGCAATACCATCAGCTAAAGTTCCAAAATTAGCTATGATTGGTCCAGATAAATGATCAAAAAAGAATGTTTTTAGTGTGTGATCTCTTGCAGGATCATCAGTGTTAACTGATCCACCTTCGATTTGAATTTTACTGTCAGATATTTTTTCAGTTGCATTTACCCCTTCCTGTTTATATTGCAATACTTCAATTTTATCAAAAGTGCCGTTAACGCCAACTCTTTCTGCTGTTTTAAACGCTGTCCATTGAAAATCAATGTCATAAGCCAGTGTTTCTACTTGCTCTTCCACTACTTCATCTTGAGTGTTAGAAGACGTGTCAGAACCACAAGAAGCCATAAATGCTAAAAAACCAAGTCCTAAAATGTATTTTTTCATAATTTTCAATTTTATAAAGATAAAGTTACAACCTATTATTTTTACAATGAAACATCATGTGTGAAAATGTACTTATTTAAACAACAATGTTAATCATTCTGTTCGGAACAAAAATGAATTTTTTGACCTGCTTGCCATCTAACCATTTTTGAACCACTTCATTTTCCATCACTTCCTTTTCAATTTCCTCTTTATCCGCATCTAAGGTGAATTCCATTTGCGTTCTTGACTTTCCATTAATTGCAACAGGATACATTTTTGTATCATCTTTTACTTTCGCAGGATCAAAATTAGGGAATTTAGCTTTGATAACAGTGCTATCATTTCCTAAGGCCTGATAACATTCTTCAGCTAAATGAGGAGCAAAAGGAGCTATCATTTTAACTAATGGAGTCAGTAGTGCTTTCTTATTTGTTTTCCAATCATTCAGTTTATTGACATAAATCATCAGTTGACTAATCGCGGTATTAAAAGAGAATTTCTCAATGTCTTCACCCACTTTCTGAATCGTTTGGTGTAGCATTTTTTCTTCCTCTTTACTTAAAGCATCATCAGAAAATTCAATAGTTCCTTCTGAGATAAACAAGCGATGCGTTCTTCTTAAAAATCTATGTACGCCTTCAATACCTTTCGTGTCCCAAGGTTTACTCATTTCGATTGGACCTAAAAACATTTCATACATTCTAAAAGTATCTGCACCGTATACATTTACAATGTCATCTGGATTAACGACATTATATTTAGATTTAGACATTTTTTCTACCTCAACACCACAAATATACTTCCCGTCTTCTAATACGAATTCAGCATCCTTATATTCGAAGTTTTTAGTTTCCTTAAACGCATCTAAATCTAACTCCACACCTTCCACTATAGACACATCCACATGAATAGCATCTACAGAAGGGTGGTTTCCTATCAAGCCATGAGAAACAAAAGTATTTGTTCCTGATACACGATAAACTAATCTCGAAGAGCCTTGAATCATTCCTTGGTTCAACAATTGTTTGAAAGGTTCATCAAATGGTAAATATCCTAAATCGTGTAATACTTTTGTCCACATACGACTGTACAATAAATGTCCAACCGCATGCTCTGTCCCTCCGATATATAAATCCACTTGATTCCAGTATTTCATTTTTTCTGGATCAGCAAAGTCTTGATCATTATTTGGATCCATGAAACGTAAGAAATACCAACTCGAACCCGCATAGCCTGGCATAGTGTTGGATTCTCTAATAAGCGTTTCGCCATCCTGATTAACCACATTCATGAACTCAGGAATATTAGCTAATGGACCTTGTCCTTCTGGACCAGGCGTATATTTTTCTACATGTGGCAATTCAACTGGAAGTTGTTGATCTTCTGGTTTTAGATTAACCTCAGCTTCATTAATTGCGTAAGGAATGTCATTTTTATAAACTATTGGAAAAGGTTCTCCCCAATATCTTTGACGACTAAATCCTGCATCTCTTAATTTATAAGAAACCTTAGCTGCTCCTAAGTTTCTCTCTTTTAAGATAGCTAAAGCTTTTTGAGTTGCTTCATGACCAGACAATCCATTTAGAGTCTCACTTTCATTTAATGGAATATTTTTATCGACCACTGCATTTTTTCCATCGAAATGAGTTCCGAAAATATTAGTGACTTGAATATCAAAATGATGTGCAAAAGCTAAATCCCTATCATCCCCTGAAGGAACTGCCATTATTGCTCCCGTTCCATATCCTGCTAATACATATTCAGCGATATAAACTGGTAGTTTTCTTCCTGTTAAAGGATGAATCGCATAAGCACCGGTAAAACATCCAGAAACTTTCTTCTCAGACATGCGCTCTCTTTCAGAACGACTGTTCACATAAGTTTGATAGTCTTGAATAGCTTTTTCTTGAGATGCTGTAGTAATTTTTTCAACTAAATCATGCTCTGGCGCTAAAACCATAAAATCCACCCCATATAAAGTATCAGGTCGAGTAGTGAACACTTCTATTTTCTCTTCTTGATCTACGATATCAAAATGCAAGGACGCGCCATGGCTTTTACCAATCCAGTTTTTTTGCATTTCTTTCATGGGATCCGACCACTGCAATTTCTGCAAATTGTTTTCCAAATGATCAGCATAATCAGTGATTCTTAAAAACCACTGATGCATTTTCTTTCTAACTACCGGGTGTCCACCTCTTTCACTCACTCCATTGACTACTTCATCATTCGCCAAAACCGTATTTAAAGCTTCACACCACCAAACATCTGCAAAATCCAAATAAGCTACTCGGTATTGCATCAAAAGATTTCTCTTTTCCGCTTCATTGAAGTTTTTCCATTCATCAGCATCAAATGAAACGACATCTTCTCTAAGGTAATTTGCATTTCCTTCAGTTTCGAAAATTGCAATAAGTTCAGAGAGTTTTCTTGTTTTTTGTTGTTTTTTATCAAACCAAGAATTAAACAAAGTCAAAAATAACCATTGCGTCCATTTGTAATACTTAGGATCAGATGTGTTGATTTCTCTTGACCAATCATAATTGAAACCAATAAAA
>Ga0209075_1004662_pt1 | contig 10892 bp, 11 predicted proteins | sample Stecom2011_FD_187523 | JGI IMG/M metagenome (GOLD analysis project Ga0209075, IMG submission 187523) | Agricultural soil microbial communities from Utah to study Nitrogen management - Steer compost 2011 (SPAdes) (version 2) | ecosystem: Environmental > Terrestrial > Soil > Agricultural land...
TATATTTAGATGTGTTATTGCGAGAGGGCAGCGTTACTAAGGCTGCCCAGCAACTTGGCATAACACAGCCGGCCATGAGTAATGGCTTAAGGCGCTTAAGAGTATTACTAGACGACCCCTTATTAGTACGCACTTCAGAAGGCATGACAGCAACAGAGCGTGCTACTGAGTTGCAACCTATTATCCGTAAAGCTTTAGGCGAACTTGAAATTGCACTGCAACCACAGCAGAATTTCAATGCCTTTGGCAGCAGCCGTGTGTTTCGTATCATGGTCAGCGACTATGCGGAATCTACTCTTATCCCCGAGCTAGTGAAAAGATTGCGCGTAGAAGCGCCCGACGTCATCCTAGACGTGCTTACTCCTTCGGATGTTACCTTTAAAGACGTTGAAGCAGGTAAGGTTGATATGGCCATCAACCGTTTCGATGAAATGCCACAATCGTTCCACCAAATGACCTTATGGAAAGATGACTTTGTGTGCCTAATTAATCCAGACCACCCAGGCATTGTGAAGTTTGATTTGCAGGCGTATTTAGCCAGTAATCATATTTGGGTAAGTAAAACCGGTATGGGCGCAGGCGTGGGTATGGATCCAGATAAAATTGTACGCTTAGGTTGGGTTGACCATGCCTTGGCTAGACTCGGTCACAAACGTAAAATCTCAGTATTTACCCGCCACTATCAAATGCCTGCTTTATTGGCTTTAAACAATGACTTAGTGGCCACATTGCCAAGAAAAGTAGCAGATATGCAGGCGGCGGCAGCCTCATTAATGGTATTAGAACCGCCCTTTAAGATCCCATCATTTGAATTAAAAATAGCTTGGTCACCCTTGTTACAGCACCACTCAGCTCATCGCTGGTTGCGCCGTACTATTGTTGATGTCGCTCAATACTGTTAGGAGTTGTAATGCGCTATTGGAGTTGGTTGTTGATCTTCTTTACATTGCCAGTATTTGGTTATGAAATTCATTCGTTTCCACAGTCACAGTTACAACATGAAGAACGACAAACGCTGGAAAGCTACCGATTGATTTTGTCTAGCTCCACTCGGGCACAGGCATCACCCAGTCAAAACGAATTACGCCTAAAAGGAGAGTTATGGCGTCGCACATGGGCAATAGACTCGCAATTTACCTTAGATGAAGTCACTACTTTCTTTGACAAGCAAATAGAAAATTTACCCATTCTCTACCATTGTCGTGCCTTAGATTGTGGCAGTAGTCACTTTTGGGCCAATGAAGTATTTTCTAACGCACGCTTAGTAGGGCGTGGGCAATATCAAGTCTACCAAGTGGCCTTAGAGCAAGGAGCTCCGGGTCAAGAAAGCACTCTGTATGTTCTTTATATTATGCAGCGGGGTACTAAGCAGGTCATGGTGCATTTGGATATATTAACCACCAAAGAAGATATTAAATCTGCAACCAATACCTCTGCACAGATAAGCCAACAATTGAAGCGCAGTAACGGTTGGTTGTCAGGGTTTGTCACTCAAAAAGAAAAATTAGATAAAGCTGCCAGCAGTGCACTTATTCAGGCTCTAAATGAGTTAACACCTAGAAATAAAGAGCGTATATTTCTGCAAGTGCATTGTTATGAAAGCCATCAAATGGACAAAAATATAGAATGCTCACAGCGGCTAGCTAAAGAGTTGGCAGACACGTTAAATGGTGATTTTAGTATTATAGGACAAGGCGCATTAACGGCTCCCCCTTCTAAAGAAGTAACGCCTGCGCTGCGCTTTATTTATTGGCCAAGTAAATAACAAAAGGTTCTTATGTCGAAAACAGTTGCTTTATGTTTGGGTAGTGGCGGTGCGCGTGGTTACACCCATATAGGTGTGATTGAAGCCTTAGAAGAGCGCGGCTATGAAATCATTGCCATTTCAGGCTGTTCTATGGGCGCTATAGTTGGTGGCTTTTACAGTGCTGGCAAACTGGCGGAGTATCGTGACTGGGTGGTTGGTTTAAGATACTTAGACGTAATTAGGTTACTGGATATTAGCTTATTAGCTGGTGGCATGATTCGTGGTGATAAAATATTTAATATCATCGATGAATTACTAGCAGGCATTCAGATTGAAGACCTTGCCATCCCTTTTACAGCGGTTGCCACCGATTTAACAGGGCATAAAGAAGCCTGGTTTCAAAATGGACCTTTAACACAGGCTGTACGTGCTTCAGCCGCTATTCCTGGCATGCTATCACCGGTTGCTATTAATGGCAGCATGATGGTTGATGGTGCTGTATTAAACCCACTACCCATTACTCCTTGTGTGTCTGCCCATGCCGATTTAATTATTGCTGTTGATTTAAGCGCAGATGTACCTATTCCCGATCTAAATCCAGCCCCAGAAAAAGCGACACAAGAAGAGGCTGAGCCCTCCTTAGTAGAGAAAAGGGGACCCGAATGGTTTAATGGCTTTTTAGAGAAAGCGGGTGGTTGGCTAGATGGCATCAATAAAAACGGTCGCTCGCCGGCTGATAAAATAAAGCAACAAGAACAACAGACAGAGCAACTTGGTAAAATAGCTATTTTAAACCGTGTAATAGAAGTAATGGGTGCCTCGCTAACGCAATATAAAATTGCCGGCTACCCGCCAGACTTGTTGATAAAAATTCCAAGAAACAGCTGTGAAATTTACGAGTTTTACCGCGCTCAGGAAATGATTGATTTAGGTAAGCACATAGCCGACCGAGTATTAGATGCCTATGAGAAAGGCGATGTCAGTCGCTACGGTGAAGGCCTAAGCTATAAAATCTAAACAGTAAAGCTCGCCCACAAAGCACAACTCGCTTTAGCTGTGAAGGCGTATAGTTTAAACTCCGATTTAGTGAACCGTTAATTTAAGAGAACCGCAATGTCAGGAAATACCTTTGGTAAAAGTTTTACAGTCACCTCCTTTGGAGAAAGCCATGGCATTGCCTTAGGCGCCATTGTTGATGGTTGTCCACCGGGTATAGAGCTTAGCGAAGCGGATATTCAGCTCGACTTAGACCGTCGTAAGCCTGGCACTTCACGTTATACCACCCAACGCCGTGAAGCCGATGAAGTGAAAATCCTGTCGGGCGTGTTCGAAGGTAAAACCACCGGTACGCCTATCGGCCTGTTGATTGAAAACACTGACCAGCGTTCAAAAGATTACGGTAATATCGCCAGCACTTTTCGTCCTGCTCATGCAGATTACGGTTACACTCAAAAATACGGCTTCCGTGATTACCGTGGTGGTGGCCGCTCTTCAGCACGAGAAACCGCCATGCGTGTAGCGGCAGGTTCCATTGCTAAAAAAGTATTGGCAGCTAAAGGCATCCAAATTCGTGGCTACTTAAGCCAGCTTGGGCCCATTAAAATTGAACAGTTTGATTGGGAGCAAGTCCATCAAAACCCATTCTTCTGCCCAGACGTAAATAAAGTGGCAGAAATGGAAGACTACATGAACAAACTGCGCAAAGAAGGTAACTCCATCGGTGCTAAAATCTCTGTAGTAGCTTCAGGGTTGATGCCAGGTTTAGGCGAACCCGTCTTTGACCGCTTAGACGCAGAGTTAGCGCATGCGCTAATGAGCATTAATGCGGTTAAAGGCGTTGAAATTGGCGATGGCTTTGCCAGCATCGAACAAAAAGGCGACGAGCATCGTGACGAACTCACCCCAAACGGCTTTTTAAGTAATCATGCCGGTGGCATTGTCGGCGGTATTAGTACCGGCCAAGATATTATTGCTCATATTGCTTTAAAGCCAACATCTAGCATTATTATTCCCGGTCGCTCTATTGATACAGAAGGCAACCCCATTGAAGTGATAACCAAAGGCCGTCACGACCCTTGTGTGGGCATTCGTGCCACGCCAATCGCCGAAGCCATGATGGCCATAGTGTTGTGTGACCACTTTCTACGCAATAGAGCGCAAAACGCAGAAGTGCGTAGCACCACGCCGGTAATTTAATTATGAAAATAAATATTACTTTTGACCTAACCCCTGAAGAGTTTCGCAAAGCAATGGGGTTACCTGATGTCGAAGACTTTCAACAAGAGTTGTTTAAGACCATTGTTGAAAAAATGCAGTCCGGTGAAGCCGGTTACGATGCAGCAGAGCTGTATCAAACCCTAATGAAAGAAAGCATGAGTAATATTAGTCAGTTTCAGACAATGCTTTTTGGTGCTATGTCTGGAAACAGTAAATAGCACTAATTTGTCTGAGGGTTTTACAAACAGTTATATGCTAAAAAGAAATAACGATCTAATGATAAAGTATGATTTAGTTCTAAAAAAGAGGCGATAAGGAGGTATCTCTCTTTTCAATAATAAAATAAAGCATAGAATACGCCTCGCAGTTTTAACAAAAACAAGTTTTTAAGGAGTAAAAACATGCAAGACAACATTCTTAACGCGTTCGCGGAACAAGCAAAATCCTTTAACACCCCTTTCACTAAGCTTAATAGCTTATTTGTTGAAAACGTTGAAAAAATTACTGAACTTCAATTTCAAGCATTAAAAACCTATACGGATTTAGGCATTAATCAGCTAAAAAAAGCAGCAGAAATTAAAGACGCAGACAGCGCACGTGCCTTTACCACTGCACAAGCAGAAGCGGCTACCGCAATAAACAAAAAAGTAGTGGAAGACGCTAAAGTGTTCTCTGACTTAGCAACTGATTTCAAAAACCAAGTTGAAGCCATAATGGAAGAAGCTCGTACTACCGCCACTAAAGCGACAGAGCCAAAGCCAGCAGCTAAAAAGACTGCTTAACACCAAGGCTTTAATATAAAAATAAAGTTTTATTAGGGCCACAGTAGTGGCCCTTTTTGTTTGAAATTCACACCCAAGGTGCGTCATGATAAATGCCAAGGAAAGCATTGATACTGCCATTAACGACTATTTTTCTGCCGCCGGAAAAATAGCAGAAATGTATGGCAGTACGTTTCAAAAAATCATCAATCAATCTTCGTCTGCCGAAGACCCTTCAGCTTCAGTCTTAAATGACTTTAATAGCGCATTCCAAGAATTTACTGAGCAGTGGTTTAAACAGCCAGAACGCATGCCATTAATGCAAATGGACTATTTAAAAAAGCAGCAAGAAATCTTTCAAAACACGGTGCTACGGTTTTTAGGACAAGAAGTTGAGCCAGTACTCACGCCCGAGAAAGGCGACCGTCGATTTAAAGACGAAGAATGGGCCAGTAACCTAGCTTTCTCTTACTTGCAGCAAGTTTACCTGCTAAACAGTCAGACCTTGCTAAAGTTTGTTAACGAAACAGACGGTGTTAGCGTACAAAGCCGTAACAAGGTCGACTATTTTGTTCGTCAAATAATTAATGCTCTATCGCCGACTAACTTTGCCACACTAAACCCAGAGGTAATTCGTAAAACCATCGAAACGGGTGGTGCCAACTTAGTAGAAGGGTTTAGCCAGCTGCAAAAAGACATGGAAGACAGTGCCAAAGGCGCATTGAACATTGCCATGACCGATACCAGCGCTTTTCAGGTGGGTCGTAACTTAGCCACTACACCAGGTAAGGTGGTTTATCAAAATGATTTAATTCAATTAATTCAATACAGCCCAACCACTGCTAAAACCTTCAAGCGTCCGTTGCTGATCATTCCGCCTTTTATTAATAAGTATTACATTTTAGACCTGCGCGAAAACAACTCATTTATTCGTTGGCTGGTAGAGCAAGGTCATACTGTATTCTGTATTTCATGGGTTAACCCCGGCCCGTCAATGCGTAACGTCGGTTTTGAAGACTACATGCAACAAGGCCCGTTAGAGGCTATTGCAGCCATTGAAAAAGCAACTGGCGAAAAAGAAGTTAACGCCATTGGTTATTGCCTAGGCGGTACTTTGCTGGCAGCCACTTTGGCTTACCTAAAGAAGAAAAAGCAAGAACCCATTAAAGCAGCCACTTTTATGGCGACTTTAACGGACTTCTCTCAACCAGGCGAGATAGGCGTGTTTATTAACGAAACTGCAATCTCAGCATTAGAACGTCAAATGGAAGCCACTGGCTATTACGATGGTCGCCAGATGGCATTCAGCTTTAATACGCTGCGAGAAAACGATCTATTCTGGTCTTTCTTCATCAATAACTACCTAAAAGGCGAGCGCCCAACGGCTTTTGACTTGCTCTATTGGAATACCGATGGCACCAACCTACCGGCACGCATGCACTCTTTCTACCTGCGTAATATGTATTTATACAACAAGCTAATAGAAAAAGACGGCATTGAACTTAATGGTGTTGGCTTAGATTTAAGCAAAGTCAGCATTCCCTCTTACTTTGTTTCAGCTGCCCAAGACCACATTGCGCTGTGGCCGGCCACTTATACGGGTGCGACTCTGATGGGTGGTGAAAACCGCTTCGTATTGGGCGGATCTGGCCATATTGCCGGTATTGTCAATCCACCGTCCGCCAAAAAATATGGATATTGGACGAACGAAAATCTACCTAGCGACCCGCAAGACTGGTTTAAAGGAGCTAAACAGCAAGATGGCTCTTGGTGGTTAGACTGGCAGCTCTGGGTAGAAGCCCAAGGCGGTGCTGAGCAAGTAGCTAAGCGCACTCCAGGCAAAGGTTTGCAAGTTATTGAAGACGCTCCAGGTTCCTACGTTAAAGAGAGTATTCTTAATACTTTAACGAAATAACTAGACTAGAGTGCAGATCAATTAACTGTACGAACGACAAAGCGGCAGAAGAATTTATTCTCTGCCGTTTTTGTTTGTGTGAATATCAGCTACTATTCATACAAACAAGTTATTAGAGATTGCCGTGTCAGCACTTGATCAAGAATCCATCGTTTACGGGATAATTCGCCACTTGCCGGCAGCAGACCCGTTTAGTGCACGCATTCACCGTCGAACCAACTGGTCTGCTGTGCAAGCATTACCTCTTGGTGTCGACGATGAATGGTCTTTGTTGTGCCGAGAAATGTTCGCCATGCCTGGTGAAGATATTTTCAGTGGTACCTACCATTCACAAATAATTCACTTTGCGGCCTCTTATAAAGCGGTTGAATACGAATGGGAGCACTGGTTACAACAGTTTGAAACGCTACTTAAAAGCATGTACTGGGTGTCGGTCACCGTTCATTTAGAAACAGAGTTGTCTGGTAAGCACACTTTCAGTTGGTACAGCGAGCAAGGACATGTTCCTTCTGATGCTGAGTTGCGCATGAGTTGCGAGTGGGAACGCGAGGTTAATTTTGTCATTTGATATTCCCCCCGAACATCACGACGAAGCCCCTATTGAAGGGGTTGTCGTTGTTCCCTACGAACGTTTAAGCGCAGAGGCCTTAAAGGCCATTATAGAAGAGTTTGTTAGCCGCGAAGGCACAGACTACGGTGACTATAGTCATAGCTTAAGCGATAAGGTTGAGCAGGTTTTAAAACAGATTAAACAGGGTAAGGCGGTTGTCTTGTTTGACCCTGACACTCAAAACTGTCACATTGAACTTACCAAAAAAGTGCGCCAATACTTGCCAGAATAAGGTAAGCGTATGAATCAGGTTCAGCAACAACAGTTAAAACGTCGAGTCAAAAGTACAGTGTCTGATATTGATCAACTGCACGCTCAACTAGCCGTTGTGCGTACCTATTGTGCCGAACTGGCTGTTGTTATGCGTCAAATTCGCGAAGATGCCATACGCGCGCAACAGATAACGGCGCAACAGCATGAATATCAGCGCCGTCGTAATAACATTAAACTTGTTAGTTAAGATACCCGTTAGCCTTCTAAATCATCGATCCCCCATAGCTGCCTTGCTGAAAAATAATTTCGCTTAAAACATGCAAATACAGTACTTTAATATTTATACAAAAAAACAATAAAAGCCTATATGAATACAGTATTGATAATAGAAGACCTAGCAGATGTTTCTGAGTGGTTAGCCACCATAGTTACCGACAACTTGGCGCCTAAAGAAATTCATTATGCTAATAATTTAGAAGAAGCTAAAAGACTGATTTTAGAACACCAGTACTCATTGGCGCTTATAGATATTGGTTTGCCCGATGGCTCTGGAATTGAAGCACTAGAAAAAATAAAGCTAAAAAACGAAGGCTGTTATTGTGTGATCACTACTATTTTTGAAGACACCGAGAATATTTACAGAGCCTTAAAACAAGGAGCGGATGGATATGTTTTGAAAAGTGAAAGCAGTGAAGATATTGCCATCCACTTGCAAGGGATATTATTAGGAAAGCCACCACTGTCGCCGGCCATTGCCAAGAAAATGATCACTGCATTTCAACCCAGTAAAGAACTTACCATTAAGCTTTCACCCAGAGAGCAGCAAATACTTACTTTTATTGCAAAAGGCTACAGTATTCCCAGTGCAGCAAGCTTATTGGATATTTCACCGCACACCGCTGCTGATTACGTAAAACAAGTTTATAAAAAATTACAGGTTAATAATCGTGCTGATGCAGCATTAAAAGCCTATGAATTAGGCTTTGTTTCACCAAGTGGCTTTCGTCCAGAAATGTAATCTGAATTGAAGAGGGTTTAGGCTAATAATGGAATGCTTATGCTGGCAAACCAATGGCCACCTTCATGCCAACTCTTAAAGCTACCACCTAAGCGCTGACAACGATTTTGTAGAATGCTACTCCCTCTTCCCCCATTTTCATTATCAGACTTGTCTCCAGCGGCGCTGTTACTGCTAACACCATCGTTACAAATTATAATATCTAAACTTGTACCTAAGCTAACTTTGCAATGAATAACGGTTGCTTGGGAGTGTCTTAAAGCGTTAGTGATGCACTCACGAATAGCACGCGTCAGGTGAGAAAAATTCTCGGGCAGCAGCTCGATCTCTAAGTCGGAAGTAGGTACATCCCAAGTTAGTTGAACTGTAGAGGAAAGTCTTTCCTGTGCTTCTTGTTGCCAATGAAGTAGCGCTTCGCTTAATACTATTGGCTCAATTTCTATACTATGTAAAAGATTTCTAAGATCACTTAGTGCTTCTTTGGCAAGTTTTGCTGGTTCCTTGTCCTTACTGCTTAATTGAATGCTAAGTAATTTGGCACCTAAATCATCATGTATGTCTTGGCGAATACGATCACGTTCAGCATTAGCACCTTCTACTTTAGCCAATAACGCTTTATGGATTAGATCAAATATAGTCGCCAAAAAATTATGGTTTTTAATATCGTTTTTGGTAAATAATCGTTGTCCTTGGTTGGCGCCGGACAAAGTGATGCGCCCACTTCGGGTCAATTTAGGCAGTGTTAACAGCAGACCGTTATTCTCAATGGCAGCGCTTAACTGCACCTGATCGTCTGTTTCTATACTGAGAGGATGATAAAAATCTTGGATGCTGGATAACCAAGCGGCCTCCAACTGTAAAGGCGTTTTAATATGAATGAGTCGAGATAAGATTTGCGGTAACCAGACCTCAATAGCCAACCCTTTGCGGTAGCTTAAATAATGCCAACACCATTGGCGTATTGGAAAGTATAACCAGCCAACAACGGCAGTGGCTAAAACTAAAGCAGAAGTGCTTGAAAGAGTTAGAAAGCTGGCGATTAACACATCCACTAATAAAATAGCGATACCACCTAAAAACCACGCCCAAATAGAGAACCACCATCGTTCAAGATCAAATAGTCGATAGCGAATTACCCCAAGAGCCAAGCCACCATACATTAATAAAAAAGTGGTAAACATAAGTCCTTGTGATGCCAAGGGTGCTATACCAAGCAAGATAGGAAGCATCATGCCACCGGCAAAGAAAACTGTGCCAGCATAAATAGATAGCAACAACCAGCGCACAGCACCACGGTCAAGTGGGTGCTTGCGTGCGTGCCACCATTGCACCACTGACCCTAACAAGGCAAACAAAAACAAGCCGAACACCCAGAGATAAGACCCCGTAGCAGGGCCAGTTGTGAGCTGCAGGCCGTCAACCAACATGTTTACCGCAAAGACCAGGTAAGCAAATATGCTCAGCGCATAACCACCAATAGCTTTAGGGTAGTTCCATAAAAATGCGGTCAATGCTGCTGAGAAAAGCATGGCACCGGCATGATTAAGCATGGATAAAACATGAAAAAGCTGGCCATCAATTAATAAGTTCTTAGTGCTGTATATGGCGGCCGTAAAGGTAAATAATAAATAACTAAAACCAGTTAATACAAAATCGTTAATTCCACGTTGCTGATTACCCGTACTTTTGATTAAAACGCAAATCAAAAAACCTAAGCTACCGCAAGTAATCTGTAACCAAAAAAGTGCCGGTAAGTTAAAAATAGTCCGTTCTTGAAAGGCAAGAGGATGAACTCTGCCGTCCGCTAGCTGCATGCTAAGTCTGTCTATATTGATTATCAGAAAATCATTAACAGCCATTAAATGATTAAACTCTGCATAGGTTTCAACAGTGTCAGGCTCTTCTAAAGCTAAATGGCTTAACGCTTGAGTTTGTTGCTCACCGGTCAGAAAGAAATCAACGGTGGTTAGTGGGTAATTACTGTTGGATGCCTGTAGATTTTGCTCGGCTGAGATTGAGAACTGCCAAGTAGTTTCAGGTAAAGAGAGGGCAATAGTTAAAACCAATGCTATTGAGAAAAATAAAAAAACAGTCCTGTGTATAAACGCTGTTTTAGAGACATAACCTTCCTTTAAATATTTTTTATTATTAATTATAGATCAAACATTAGTAGTACACCCCCGTGAACGGGGGATATGAGCATATTTAATATGCACATATACTCGAAATAACACCATAAAAGACATTCTAAAGGAAAAGACTATGAGCAGTTATAAAAAAATACTTACACTCTCTTTTGTCGCATTATTAACGGCATGCGCTGGCAATAAAGCGGTTGTTAACCCAGAAACAGGCGATAAACCTGCGTTTAATATATCGGGTTCCCCCACGTTTTTTAAGCAAGCGGATAA
>Ga0209075_1004663_pt1 | contig 10890 bp, 8 predicted proteins | sample Stecom2011_FD_187523 | JGI IMG/M metagenome (GOLD analysis project Ga0209075, IMG submission 187523) | Agricultural soil microbial communities from Utah to study Nitrogen management - Steer compost 2011 (SPAdes) (version 2) | ecosystem: Environmental > Terrestrial > Soil > Agricultural land...
GAGCGACTTGGGTCACTGGACTCTTGCTGCAATTTCGGCATAAAGCGGCCGATTTGTAAGGCTGACTCTTCTACTTTGCTTTTCGGCGGAAAGATCATCACCAACATCAATACAAAGCTGCCCAAGACAATCGCCAGCGCTGCTAAAAAAGACCACAACCAACGCATTAACGCGACTCCGTAGAAGCAGCCAAGACCACATCATCCACACCGGCAAGGCGCGCCTGATCCATCACTTGCACCACTAAGCCGGTGCGAGCATCTTGATCCGCTTGCACCACCACTACACCTTCCGGCTGCTCTTGGCGCATGCGCTCAACATGGGCGCGCACACTGCGCACATCGACCACCTGCTTATCCAGCCAAACTTGGCCGTCGGCCGTCACGGCAATTAAAATATTGCCTTTATCTTGCGCTGTGGCGGTATCTGCTTGCGGACGATTGACCTCAATGCCCGACTCTTTAATAAATGAGCTGGTGACAATGAAGAAAATCAGCATGATAAACACCACATCCAACATCGGTGTTAAATCAATGCCCGCTTCCTCTTCCACTTGCTGACTGTAACGACGCATTCTCATCGTCTAATCCTTATTCGTGACGCAATTGATCGGCCAAGCGGCCCAAAGCCCGTCGAGCGTTTCGCTCTAAACGGGCCAAACTAAATAATCCACCAATAGCTAAGACCATGCCGGCCAGTGTTGGCAATGTCGCCTGCCAAACCCCACCTGCCATAGCCCGCGGATTGCCGCTACCGCTGACAGCCAGTACTTCAAATACCGCAACCATGCCAGTGACAGTACCGAGCAAACCCAATAACGGAAACATCGCCACCAGCGTGCGTGTCACCGACAGAGGCGTTAGCAATTGCTCACGGGCTTGCGCCAGCCATGCCGCACGTACGGCGTGCTGCCAGCGGCTGGTTTGTCCAGCCTCGGCACAGAGTTGTTGCCACGCATGACGACGCTCTTTCGCCCACTGTGGGAATTGACATTTCGTGTACCAGAGCCGCTCCAGTACCAACGTCCAAAACAGCACGCACAATGCCGCGAGCAGCCACATGACAATGCCGCCAGCACTCATCAAGTCGAGTAAGGCATGGCTGCTATCAATCAGCCAAAACCATGTGCTTTGCCAGTTACTCACTGCGCTTTTTTCCTGACATGTGCAGTGCTAATAAACCCACGCATTGCTGCTCTAACAACTGCACCACCATTTTACTGCGCGCGCTGAGCACACTGTGTAAGAACAGCAGTGGAATGGCCACGACTAAACCTTCAACGGTGGTGACCAAGGCTTGTGAAATACCATCGGCCATCAGACGTGAATCACCACCGCCACTTTGGGTAATGGCCTGGAAGGTAATAATCATCCCCGTGACGGTACCGAGCAAACCCAGTAAAGGCGCAACCGCAGCCAGCAACTTAAGCAAACCTTGACCTTTCTCTAACTGCGGCACTTCTAACATCACCGCTTCATCGAGCTTGAGCTCAAGGGTTTCTAAATCAGACAGTTGCGGGTTCGGACCTAACACGCTTAGAACGCGTCCTAGCGGATTATTGCTGTTGGGCTGTGAAAGGTTGCGCATTTGCTCGCGGACACTGCGAATCACCTGCATCAGACCAAACATACGCCACGCGGCAAGAGCAAAACCAAACAGACCCAGCGCCACAATCACCCAGCCGACTAAACCACCCTGCTTTAAACGGTCGATCAGCGAAGGCTGACGTTGCAACTGCTCAACCAGCGAGCCGCGAGTCGGGTCAACCGGAATCAGGCCAACCGCATCGTTGCTAGCAATCCAGTTTTTTACTTGACCAAGCCCTGATGGCTGCTTAGGTAAAGCGCGATAGGCGTTATCACCTTCACTAAAGGTTAAGAACGCGTGCTCGTTATAAGCAGAGAAAGGCCCAATGCGCAGTACATCTTGCGTTTGGCGCTGACCATCTACGCCAATCACTGGCGCTGCAACACGTTCAACACGTCCCGTTGCCGTCATATCTTCTAAAACAGTCAGCCAAAAGCTCTCAACCTGTGCTGCGTTGGGCAACACACGACCTTTAGATAAGCGTTCAAGCTGCTCGATGCGCTGTGGGAATTGCACATTTAACAAGCTACTGCGCCACTGTCCGGCTAAATCACCGGCACTTTGGCGCACCACTGCAAACAGTTCACCCAAATCACCGACTTGCTGCTTCAGTAGTTGCTCTTGATCAGCCAGTTCTTGCTCATTGGCGGTAAAGGTCGATTTTAATGCCGCCGCACGTGATTCCTGCTCAGCCAAAGCTTTTTTAGCTTGTGCCAACAACTGGGCTTGCTGATTGCGAGCCTGCAAAAAATGTTGCTCACGCTCTTGCATCAATTGCTCTTCAGTGTTTTTTTCGCTACGAATGCGTTCCAGTAACTGATCAGGGCTCAAGACATTGGCTTGCACTGACAAGCTGAGCAGCATGGCGCTGGCTATCCATAACAAGCGTTTCATGGCTGCACCTCCAGTGCTAAGGTCTTAATCGGCAGTTCTAACCAATCTGCTGTTTTTTGCTGACGGGCAATGGCAATGGCTTTTTGTAAGGGACGACGCACACTGCTATCGAGTGCTTGCCAGCTTTGCGTTTTAGCATTCCAATAACCGCTTTCTTGGCCATTGGGGGTTTGGTAATAAAGCATGACGCGACCAAGGCGCAAGAACTCGACACTGCGTTGCTCGGCCCCCTCGCCTAACTCACCGCGCCACGCTTCCAGGGTGTAACCGTAATCACTTTCAATTTGATAGGCTTCAAGAATACGGCGGTATTTTTCCGCCATACTGACATCAGCGCGCGGCATGAGCTCTTGCAGCGCAGCTAAGCGATCGGCACGTTCCAATGGTAAAAAAGGCACATCGGCTGCAATAAACTCAGCCAGCACTTCAACCATGCGGCGCATTTGCGGCATCACCGCCGCTTCAGTTTCCAATAATTCATCGAGTTGCTGCTGATAACTGACCAGCTCTTGATGCTGCGCAGCAATCAATTCACCCACTTGCTGGTTATAGCCTTCAAGCGCTTTGGCTTTGGCCAAAGTACTGCTGTACTCTTCCAGCATCGCTTGGCTGGCATCATCCAGACTTTCGATACGTTTTTGCGAGCTTTGCGCGGTTTGGCTGAGTTTCTCGCTTTCACTTAACGCCTGTTCCAGCGTTGCTGCACTGACGACTGGACTCACCACTGCACAACAGAAAAGCAGTGAGCGTAAAGTTGTTGCTCGCATGAATACGGATTCCTTAATCTGGACGTTTTATTAATAGCAATGATTATCATCTGCATGCGTTAACAAATCAAGCAGTTAGCTTCAGTTTAAACATCGCAAAGAGTCATCCAGTCAATAAAACCAAGATGCTCTACATTTTACCTAAGTATAAATAGAAACACTGTTAGCATTGAATAATACGCGACTCAGGATACATTTGAGCTTTACTTGCGAGGGTGCAGGACAACATGCCGCACCGTTGCTTATCAAGCCTGTGCGATTATTGAGACATATTCTCGTCTGGCTCGCCTCGATATAAACTACACATCTGTGCGCCCATTAATAGAAGGCTCTCTACCCAGTGGATACAGCTCTGCAAACATCTGAACAACAGCTCAAAAAGACGCTGCGCAAGCAGCTAAAAGATACGATTGCCCCAGAAGCTAAGCGATTGCATCTGGCACTACTCTTAGCCGTATTGGGCACTCTGGTGTTTATTGGACAAAGCTGGCTACTGGCGCATTTATTTGCTGGACTCATCAAGAGCACGCAAAACTCCACCCGTCTTGCCGATGTATTCAGTAGCCAAGCGCTGCTGTTGTTAATTCTGTGTTTTATCCTAAGGCCGAGTTTACAGTTTGTTCGCGAACGCCTCTCACAAGTGGCCAGTTTTCGAGCGCGAGCGACTTTGCGTCAGCGTTTATTGGTCACCTTAGCCAGTCTCGGTCCAGAGCGGCAGACCTTAGGAGCAGATGGCGCACTGAGCAATCAATTGCTTGAGCAAGTGGATGCGCTGGATGGTTATATCAGCCGGTATTACGTGCAACTGTATTTAGTTTTGGTCACTCCGCTACTGATTAGCATCGCCGCTTTTTATTACAGCCCGTTGGCGGCCGGGTTAATGCTGATGACCGCACCGCTCGTGCCGCTGTTTATGATTTTGGTAGGCGGCGCCGCCAGTCGCAGTAGCCAACAGCAAATGGCAGCAATGAGCCAATTGAGCAGTCGCTTTTTAGATTGGGTGCGTGGCATGTCGACCTTGCAGCACTTAAAAGCCACTGATCAAGCTCAAGAAGATATCGACCGTTCGGCCTCAAGATACCGCGACACTACGATGAAGGTGCTGCGTTTAGCGTTTTTATCAGGCGCAGTCTTAGAGTTATTCTCTTCCTTAGCCATTGCCTTAGTGGCGCTGTACCTTGGCTTGGGTTTGCTGGGTATTTTACCTTGGGCCAAAGACGTGATTCCTGTGCCCTATGCCGGTGCATTGTTTATTTTACTGCTAGCCCCTGAGTTTTATGCGCCGCTACGACAACTGGGCAGCGACTATCACGCCAAAGCTGAAGCGGAAGGTGCCATTGAAGAATTACTGCCTCTATTAGAACAGCACACCTGGCAGCATCCGGGGCAACAACCGCTGCAACTCGATGCAGCCCCTGCATTATCTTTAAAGGCAGTCAGCATCACCGCGCACAACGGACGCTTACGCTTACCTTGCATTAATCTGCAGATTGCAGCCGGTGAGCGGATTGGTTTGCATGGCGCCAGTGGCAGTGGAAAATCCAGTTTGCTGTTGGCGTTGCTCGGTTTTGTTCCTTATGCGGGTGAGATTCTCGTCAATCAAAGCGCACTATTGCAACTGTTACGCAGTGATTGGCACGGCCAACTTGGCTACTTATCACAACAACCTAATTTTAAGCGCGGCAGCCTTGCGGAGAATTTACGCTTGGCTAACCCTGCGGCCAGCGAGCAACAATTGTATGAGGTGTTGCGCCAGGTGGACTTGCTGTCATTGATAGAAAAGCTGCCGCAAGGTTTAAACACTCAACTCGGCGAGCGCGGACTAGGCTTATCCGGTGGTCAACTGAGCCGCCTGGCGATTGCGCAATTATTGCTACGTGATGCTCATATCTGGTTGCTGGATGAGCCCACTGCGCACCTTGACCCTGAAACCAGCGCCACCATTCATACCTTGTTAGACAAACTCAGTGTTGGCAAAACCTTGCTACTGGTCAGTCATCAATGGCAAGGCTTGCAATGGCTTGATCGGCATCTTGACTTAGCTGCCCTGCACACCACAAAGGAGCAGCAAGCATGCTAAAGCCCATTCGTTTACGCAATCTATTGCGCAGCCGGCAGGCCAACTGGAGCTTAGCGTTACTGCTCGGCGCGCTGACGTTGTTTTCCGCGATTGGCTTATTGGCCGTGTCGGGCTGGTTTATCACTGCCGCAGCGATTGCAGGTTTAACCCTTAGCAGCTCCTTTACCTTTGATTACTTCCGTCCTGCCGCGTTAATTCGTTTGTTTGCCATTGTGCGCACGGCAGGTCGCTACGGCGAACGAGTCACCTCACACCACGCAGCCTTATCCTTGCTAAAAGATTTACGCAGTCAGGTGTTTCGTGCGCTAACGTTAGGCAAAACTGCGGCGACACTCGACAGCACCAGTTCGGCGGCGACCATGCACCGTTTAGTTGCCGACATTGATCGCCTTGATCGTTTCCCGCTGCAGTTTGTTGCGCCGTGGTTTTGGGCCAGTTTAATCGTTGCGTGTTACTTAACCTTTGCCTATTGGCTACACCCGCAACTGGCTGCAGCGGCAAGTTTTGGTTTAGTGGCGGCTTGGCTACTGGTGCCTGCTGTTGGCTTTTGGCGTGGACGCACACTTGCACGAGAGGATATGACTGCCGCAGAGCAGCGCCGTGAGCATTTTTTAGAATCCCTCTCACTACTGACCTCGCTAACGCTTTGGCAAGGCTGGCAAACCCAGCAGCGCGATACTTTAAATGCTGATCAGCATTATCAAACCCAGCAGCTTAAACAACAGCAACTGATCAGCCTACTGAGCTTATTGCAGCAATGGGCGCTGGCGATCAGTTTGATCTGTGTACTGTGGTTTGGCGTGGATTTAGCCCAAAACAATTTAATTAGCGTGCCTTGGCTGCTAGCTGCGGCTTTGGCTTTACTGGGTGTGCATGAAGCATTAGTGCCCTTAGCTGGCAGCTTTATTGGTTTAGGCCAAAGCCAAGCCGCACGCGATCGGATCAACCAGCTGATGCCTATTAATCAAGCTCAACCAATCGAGACTGACGACACAACACGCCCTGCTGCGCCTTTTCATCTACAAACCGAGCAGCTCAGCGCGCGCATTACTGGCGCATTAAATGGCCCTGAAAACATCAACATCGATTTGCGCAGCGGCCAGGTGCTAGTGATTACGGGCGCGTCCGGCATTGGTAAAACCACATTATTAAAAGTGCTGGCTAATGCGCTGCAGCCAAGCAGTGGCAAGTACTTGATCAACCAACGTCCTGCTGAGCAATGGCAACTGGATGAGTGCATTGGTTATTTGCCCCAGCAGTTGGATATTTTTGATAGCAGCTTAGCCAATAATCTGCGTTTGGCTGATCCACAGGCCAGCGATGAGCAACTGTGGCAGGTGCTTGCTGATGTAGCTCTGGCTGATTGGGCGCAACAGCAGAATGGCTTGGATACGGCGCTGGGCGAGTACGGTGCGCAAATCTCTGGCGGCCAAGCACGTCGTGTGGCTTTAGCACGTCTATTGCTGGCTAAACGGCCGATTCTATTGGTTGATGAGCCTTTTGCCGGGCTCGATAGCCGCAGTAGCTATCAAGTGATAGCGGCGTTGCGTGAGCGTCAAGCCGATGGTTTGCTGATTATTGTCAGCCACCATGCGATGGATATTCCTGACGTGCAGCGCTTACATTTGTCTTAGTGGTGCGTTGCAACATAGCGATGCACGGATTAAAACATATCCGCTTGCTCAGGCTCATCATCTATCGGCAAGCCTGCTTGCAAAGCAGCTTCTTTAGCTTTTAGGACGCGGGCTTTGCGTTGTAAACATAAACGCACGACTTGTCGCTTATCGGCTTCGCTAAATTTGAGCCAGTACAAGCGTTCCTCACGCGAACGAAAACAGCCTTTGCAATAGCCTTTATTGTTCGCCTCACAGACCCCAATGCAAGGGCTGGGGATTTCAAAAAACTCAAGCTGTTGCATAGAAAGCGGCCTTCAAAAAATGCCCAAGGTATAAAAGTCAGTCAACCCATCAGGACAATTGATCACTTTTTAAACGACTTCAGTTAGCTTACTGAAAAATTGCTTAAAATCAAAAATGCAAGAAAATTAATTGTATAAATTTCAATATTCGGCAAGTGCGCACAGTCCCTAGCTTAGAGCTTAAAAGTGATTGATAACCCGCAAATGAGTGTGTTGATATTACTGAAACCACACAGTATATTGCGTCTCCTATTACGCAAAAACACAATATGCTGTGTTTTTAGCAAGCAAGCGCACTACAACAGTCATTTTTAATTTTCAAGCACTATTGCGCACAAACACCATAAGGATCTCATTATGACAGACTTTAAAGCCATTAAAGTAACCAAGCGCGATGGTCGCCAAGAACCGATCGACTTAGACAAGATCCATCGGGTTCTTGATTGGGCTGCTATGGGTTTAAAGAATGTCTCGGTATCGCAAGTTGAGCTGAAATCACACATCCAGTTCTACAATGGCATGCGTACCAAAGATATCCACGAAACCATTATTAAAGCCGCTGCGGATTTGATCTCTGAAAGCACTCCAGACTATCAATACCTTGCTGCGCGCTTGGCGATTTTTCACCTGCGTAAAATCGCTTATGGTGAGTTTGAGCCGCCACATTTGTTTGATCACGTCACCAAGCTGACCAACGAAGAACGTTACGACAGCCATATTTTACGTGACTACGATAAAGCTGAGTTTGACGAGCTGAATGAGTACATTGATCACGGCCGTGACATGAGCTTTTCTTACGCTGCAGTGAAACAGCTGGAAGGCAAGTATTTAGTACAGAATCGCGTCACTAAAGACGTCTACGAAAGCCCGCAGATGCTGTATATCTTGATTGGTATGTGCTTATTTGCCGACTATCCAAAAGCCACCCGCTTGAACTACATCAAGCGTTTCTACGATGCCATTTCGTTATTCAAAATCTCTCTGCCCACGCCAATCATGGCGGGCGTGCGTACGCCATCACGTCAGTTCAGCTCATGCGTGTTGATTGAGTGCGGCGACAGCTTAGATTCAATCAGCGCCACCACTTCAGCGATTGTTAAATATGTCTCACTGCGTGCCGGTATCGGTATCAACGCTGGTCGCATTCGCGCCGTTGGTAGTCCGATTCGTGGTGGTGAAGCACAGCACACTGGTTGTATTCCGTTTTTCAAGCTGTTCCAAGCGGCGGTTAAATCCTGCTCACAAGGCGGCGTGCGTGGTGGTGCAGCAACGCTGTTCTACCCAATGTGGCACTTGGAAGTTGAATCTTTATTGGTTCTGAAAAACAACCGTGGCGTGGAAGAAAACCGTGTTCGTCACATGGACTATGGTGTGCAGCTGAACAAGCTGATGTATCAGCGTCTGATTCAAGGTGGCAATATCACCTTGTTCTCGCCACATGAAGTGCCAGGCCTGTACGAAGCATTTTTTGCCGACCAAGCAGAGTTCGAGCGCCTGTACGTTAAATACGAGCAAGATGAAAGCATTCGTAAGCGCACCATGACCGCGGTCGAGCTGTTCTCGCTGATGATGCAAGAGCGTGCCAGCACGGGTCGTATTTATATTCAGAACGTTGACCACTGCAACACCCACAGTCCGTTTGATCCAAAAGTTGCACCGATTCGTCAGTCCAACCTGTGCCTGGAAATTGCCCTGCCCACCAGCCCGCTGGAAAACATCAACGAAACGGATAAAGAAATCGCACTATGCACCTTGTCAGCTTTTAACTTAGGCGCAATTGATAGCCTCGATGAGCTGGAAGACCTCGCTGATCTTGCTGTGCGCGCATTGGATTCCTTGCTGACTTACCAGGACTACCCTCTGGAAGCGGCACGTAACGCAACCATGAAGCGTCGTACGCTCGGCGTAGGCGTGATCAACTTTGCTTACTACTTGGCTAAAAATGGCTTGAAGTACTCTGATGGTTCAGCCAATGCGCTGACTCACCGTACGTTTGAAGCGATGCAGTATTACCTACTGAAAGCATCGAACAATCTGTCGAAAGAGTTTGGTCCGTGCACTGCGTTTAATGAAACAACCTATGCGCAAGGCATTTTGCCAATCGACACCTACAAGAAAGATTTGGATGCCATTTGTAACGAGCCGCTGCATTTAGACTGGGAAACACTGCGTGCTGACATTGTTAAACACGGTCTGCGTAACTCTACCCTGTCTTCGCTAATGCCATCGGAAACCTCCAGCCAGATTTCCAATGCGACCAATGGTATTGAGCCTCCGCGTGGTTTGGTGACTATTAAGCAATCAAAGGACGGCATCCTCAAACAAGTTGTGCCGGGCTATGACGAGCTCAAAGACAAGTACGAATTACTTTGGAATATGCCCAACAACGAAGGCTATTTACACCTGGTTGGCATCATGCAGAAGTTTGTCGACCAAGCCATTTCTGCCAACACCAACTACGATCCACAGCGTTTTGACGCTGGCCGTGTACCGATGCAACAGCTATTAAAAGACTTACTGACAGCCTACAAATTCGGTCTTAAAACACTGTACTACCAAAACACACGCGATGGCGCTGATGACAGCCAAAGCGATATGGATGATGGTTGCGCTGGTGGCGCTTGCAAGATTTAAGGGTAAATAAGAATGAAATACAGCACTTTCTCACTGACTGATAATGACCAACTCCAAGAACCTATGTTCTTTGGCCAACCGGTTAACGTCGCCCGTTACGACCAACAAAAATATCCTATTTTTGAAAAGTTGATTGAAAAACAACTGTCGTTTTTCTGGCGTCCTGAGGAAGTGGATGTTTCTCAAGATCGGACCGATTACCGCAATCTGCCCGATCATGAAAAGCATATTTTTATCAGCAACTTGAAATATCAAACGCTGTTGGATTCAATCCAAGGTCGCAGCCCGAACGTTGCTTTCTTGCCACTGGTTTCAATTCCAGAATTAGAAACTTGGATAGAAACTTGGTCATTCTCAGAAACCATTCACTCGCGCTCGTACACGCATATTATTCGTAATATCGTTAATGATCCTGCCGTGGTGTTTGACGACATTATGCGCAACCAGCACATCATTGAGCGTGCTGGTGATATTTCTAAGTACTACGATGACCTGATTCACTACAGCATGCTCTACAACAAGTGCGGCGCGGGTACCCATACTTTGAATGGCAAAACCCACGAAGTCAGCCTGTTTGAACTTAAGCGCAAGCTGTACCTGTGCATGATGAGTGTTAACGTGCTCGAAGCGATCCGCTTCTATGTCAGCTTTGCTTGCTCCTTTGCCTTTGCTGAGCGTCGCTTAATGGAAGGCAACGCGAAAATCATTCGCCTGATTGCGCGTGATGAAGCGCTGCACCTGACCGGCACCCAGCACATCATCAATATCATGCAAGATGGCCAAGACGACCCAGAGATGGCCGAAGTGGCTCGTTCCTGCCACGCAGAAAGCGTTGAAATTTTTAAGCATGCGGCGCAGCAAGAAAAAGAATGGGCCAAGTACTTATTTAAAGACGGCTCAATGATTGGTCTGAACCTCGACATTCTTAACCAGTATATTGAATACATCACTAACTTACGCATGCATGCAGTGGGACTTGAGCCAGCATTTAGCAATGCCTCGCACAACCC
>Ga0209075_1004666_pt1 | contig 10883 bp, 8 predicted proteins | sample Stecom2011_FD_187523 | JGI IMG/M metagenome (GOLD analysis project Ga0209075, IMG submission 187523) | Agricultural soil microbial communities from Utah to study Nitrogen management - Steer compost 2011 (SPAdes) (version 2) | ecosystem: Environmental > Terrestrial > Soil > Agricultural land...
CAATATCGGCTGCTCTACAAAAACACTTTCTTCAGCAACCCCAAATGGAGTTGTAATTTCTCTTTTCTCAAAATCAAAGGTTTTTGAAACTTCATAAGCAAACAGCTCACCTGTTCTCTCAAGATTTCGACGAAAACGCATCCGGTCTTTTTGAACCTTAACATCGCGGATTTCAGCTATAATTTGATTAAAAACTGATGTTGACTCTTCTGTCAAAATTCGAAGCTTGCTCATAGTTTGCTTGTTTGGTTAGGGTGTAAAATTAGGGCTTTTATATTACAGCAAGCTTCATTTAAAAAAGTCATCTGATATATAAATAATGTGACAAAATTAAGAAAATGAACAAAGGTATTTTTCTTATTTTTTACAATACCATTGAAACCCAAACAACGGCAACTCTATTTGAGCTTAATTGTTGGCGAAGCATATTGAATAAAATCATCATAAACTTTTCTCCACCCCTCCCACTCATCTTCATCAGACAAACTCTCATTGTGCCAAAGGCTAATTAAAGTCCCCCCAACTGCCTTCACCTCATCTACAATTGGCTTTAGGTGATTCATAGCTTCTTCAGCAGACAACTTTTGATAATACTTTAAAGATGACTCCATGATTTGAAAAGGCTTAAGCAGTAAGTTGCGTTCAAGTTCTTCATCTAAATCATAAAAAGTAAAAGGAGTACAAGTTCCAGCACGAAAGCCAATATCTGCAGCAAATCCTAAAGAGTAATCTTCTGTAATATCTGCCTCAAGCAAGCTTCTATAAGTGCTGGGGAAGTTTATCTTTAAAAAATGCTGTCGACTTTTAAGTACATCACGTTTAACAATCCTCTCTAAACGCCTAATTTCAGTTCGAATCTTATCTTCATCGTCATTAGAGTTGTATGAAGGGTGTATGCCAACTTGAGCATAATCAGCAATTCGTTTAATTAAAGATTGAAAGTGACGATTTTCATGAGACAAGTTCTTATCATTATTTCCATAATCTCCTAACAAGAAAAAGTAGATGGGTGTTAAATTATATTTTCTTTGCAAGTTCATTTGATAATGGTAAGTATCAAAAGGATCTTTTCGCTGCCCTAACAACACTAGCAATTGAACTTTTATTTTCCCAAACTTTAACTTTATCAAGTTTTTCGCCAATGCACCTACTGTTCGCAGAACTCCCTTTTGTCTGTATGCATAAGCATTATCAATATCGTAAGTTGGCAAAAACACATACTGTCTCTCTTCAAACTTCAAACCCTCAAACTGTTCATTAAGAAAGCTTTTTAGCTGCAAGCACCAGCGATCAACCACAGCTTTATGATGAAAGTTTTCTTGAAAAGCCAAACTTTGATTCAGTGGAAAACGATCGTGTATGTCTCGTAAATGCGGCAAATACTCTTCATACCTGCTCAACATATAAAAAACAGCTGCAAATGGATCATAAGGCATTGCGGCATCTTTTACCGCAAAAAAGGTGGGTATGCCATTTTGTTCCTCAACATTTATTGTTTGTTCATGAATGCCTCTTTGTGTCAACAATCCTTCAGCCTTAAAAAACAACTCATCTCCCAAAGGCTTATCGCCATAAGAAAACTTTGGCCCATCATAATTGATAAAATCCACTGCATCAGTAGTCAGTCGATATTCTTTAAGTTTTAAAAAGTTTTTAAAAACCATTTTAAAAGAGTACCGAATCCTAGGGCTTATTTTTTGTACAAAAATTAATATCATCTTACATCAACCCCTCGTCTGCCATGCTTAAATAAGCACCATGTCCTACTATAATATGATCTAAAACAGCAATATCGAGAAAAGCACCAGCTTTCTTAAGCTTTGCAGTAAGCCTCAAATCGGTATCACTTGCTTTTAAATTTCCTGAAGGATGATTATGGGCAACAATCATGCTAGAAGCAGATTGCTCAATTGCAGCCTTAAAAATCAGCTTTACATCTGCAACAGTACCGCTAACTCCCCCTTTGCTAATGTTGATTCGATTGATAACCATATTTGCTCGATTGAGTAATAAAATCCAAAATTCTTCATGTGGTAAATCACTGAGAACATCTGCAAAAATTTCATAAGCAACTTTACTAGAATTAACTTTTTCTCTTTTACTCGCTTCTGACTTTCGCCTTCTTCCCAGTTCCATTGCAGCAGATATGGTCACTGCTTTTGCATCTCCTATTCCTTTAAACTTCTTCAGCTGATTTAAATCCATCTTACCCAACTCATCCAAACGGTTGTTTGCGAAGCTTAAAATTCTTTTGGCAAGCTCTACTGCGGTCTCATCAGTATTTCCAGAACCTAATAGAATTGCAATCAACTCTGCATCCGAAAGACTTCCCTTGCCCTTGGCTGCAAACTTTTCTCTAGGGCGATCTTCAAGTGCCCAGGACTTTATATTCAGTCGACTTTCATAATTCATGGTCTAAAGGTAAAAAAGATATTCCACAAAGCCAGTTTCCAGCACTTTCATCTTATTCAAAAAAAAACCACTTCATTGCGAAGTGGTTTTTTATAAGCTTAAAAAATCAATTTACTTTGTCAAATAGTTTTCCAAAGCAGAATCGAATTCCATTTTTGCAGTTTTTAAATCTGCATAAACCTCTCCGTCTACTTTTAATGCATCTCCTCCTACTTTTCCTAAATGAGTAAATGGAACATCTGACTTATTCATCAACTGAACAAATGCTTCTTCTTGATCTTTTGATATACTAACTACCACCCTACTTTGTGCTTCACCAAACAAAAAAGCATCTTTTCTAAAATTCGAATCTGTTTTAATATCAAAGCCTAAGTTATTAGGCATTGCTGATTCCATTAAGGTAATAAACAAACCACCATCAGCACAATCGTGAGCAGAGTTAATAACTCCTTCTCTTATGAGTTCTTTTAATGATTGCTGCATGGCATACTCTTCTTCTATGGTGTAGTATGGCGCCGGACTTTCTTTTACTTTATGATAAGAGTACAAATACTCAGAAGCACTAATGTCATTTCTAGCTGCACCAATCATGTAAATCAAATCTCCTTCATTTTGAAACGCCAATGTAGTAATGCGCTCTTTCGATGGAATAATCCCCATCATTCCAATGGTTGGTGTTGGAAATACTGGTACATCTACATCATCTTGTATGCTTTGGTTATAGAAGCTAACGTTTCCACCTGTAACTGGTGTTTCAAATTTTTCACAAGCTTCAGTCATTCCTTTAATTGCACCTACAAACTGCCAATATACCTCAGGATTGTATGGATTTCCAAAATTCAAGCAGTTGGTAACACCTGATGGTTCTCCTCCAGAACACACAATATTGCGGGCAGCTTCTGCAACTGCAATCGAACAACCTTTGTGTGGATCAGCATGAACGTAGCGCGCATTACAATCTACAGAGAAGGCCAAAGCCCTGTCAGATCCTTTTATGTTAACAACTCCTGCATCAGTTGGTCTGTTGGTACTCATATTAACCGTTCCAACCATTGTATCGTATTGCTCAATTACCCACTTTTTAGATGCGATATTTGGATGAGTCCAAAGAAATTTTGCTACTGCTTTTAAATCTTTAGGCTCTTCAACTGAGTCGATTCTAAACTTTTGGAATTCTTTATAATATGCTGGCTCGCTATATTCTCTTTCATATACTGGTGCTCCTCCACCAAGCACTAATGAAGCTGCAGGAACTTCAGCAACCAATTCACCTTTTGAATAATAAGATAAAACTCCACCTTCAGTTACTTCTCCAATTTGCTCGCAATTCAAATCCCATTTATCAAAAATTGCTTTCACCTCTTCATCGCGCCCTTTTTTTACCACCACCAACATTCTTTCTTGAGACTCTGATAATAATATTTCAAATGGCAACATTCCCTCTTGACGTGTTGGCACTTTGTCAAGGTCAATTCTCATTCCATATCCTTCTTTCTCAGACATTTCAGAAGTCGAACAGGTAATTCCTGCTGCCCCCATGTCTTGCATACCAATAATTGCGTCAGTTTCAGCCAACTCTAAAGTTGCTTCCAAGAGCAATTTCTCTTGAAAAGGATCTCCTACTTGTACTGCAGGAAGATCATCCATAGAATCTTCAGAAATATCTTTTGATGCAAAAGCTGCCCCATGAATTCCATCCTTACCAGTTGCAGAACCAACAATGTAAACTGGATTACCCAATCCATAAGAAGTTGCGGAAATCATTTTATCTGCTTTCATAATTCCAGCAGACATGGCATTTACCAATGGGTTTGTATTGTAGCAATCATCGAAAAACACTTCTCCACCAACAACAGGAATACCAAAAGAGTTTCCATAATCGCCAATACCTTTAACCACTCCTTTTACCAACCACTTGGTACGGTCTAAATTAATATTTCCAAAACGCAGTGAGTTTAATTGTGCTACTGGACGTGCACCCATTGTGAAAATATCTCGATTAATCCCCCCTACACCAGTCGCTGCGCCTTGATATGGCTCTAAAGCTGATGGATGATTGTGTGATTCAATTTTGAAAGCACAAGCCAAACCTTCACCTATATCAACCAAGCCGGCATTCTCTTCACCTGCTTCTGCCAACATATGCGGTCCTTTCTTAGGTAATGTTTTTAACCATAAGATTGAATTCTTGTAAGAACAATGCTCCGACCACATCACTGCATACATGCTCAACTCAGTAAAGTTGGGCGTTCTACCTAAAATTTCTTTTATTTTTTCAAACTCTTCTGGCAATAAGCCTAACTCTATTGCAGTTTCAAGCGTTACTTCGTTTTGTTTCGAGGATGTTTCCATTGCTGTATTTTATACCTTAAAATTGAAGTCACAAAATTAACTCTTTTCACAATGTTTTCCTTGTCAAAAGCATAAATAATACCTTCCTCATTAAATGGAATAAGCTACCTTTGGCAATTATGTTAATTGGCCTACTGATAAGCTCGTTTATGCTTTTAGCAATCTTTTTGTTTATTACAAAAAGCACTTTCTTTAAGCTTGAAGGATTTCCTTCTGTTAATTTTTTGGTAATTTTCATCATCAAGTTGCTCGCAATGACCTTTTTATGGTGGATTTACACTTACTATTATACAGATAGTTCTAAAGCTGATATTTACAAATACTTCAACGATGCAAAAGAAATAAAAGTAGCTATTGGTACAAACTGGAAGCTTTTAATCGATGTTCTAAATCCATGGAACAAACCATCAGAAACATATACTTTAGCGCTTAAAAACACTATGCATTGGGATCAAAGCTCTACCTTTCTGTTTAACGACAACCGAAGCATGATTCGCCTCAACCTAATTATGCTCTATATTTCAAACGGCTTTTTTCACCTTCACGCCTTGTTTTTTACCTTTTGTTCCTTTTTAGGAAGTGTAGCACTGTTTCGATTTTTTCAAAAAACAACTAAAGTAGCTACAAGCGCGCTAGTTGTTGGCGTCTTTTTAATTCCTTCTTCACTGCTATGGACTTCCTCTATACTGAAAGAAAGCTGGCTTTTCTTCAACTTGGGCTTTTTTCTTTACTTCTTAGAAAAGCTATTGCGACATAAAAATATCAAGTTTTTATGCTATACATTTTGCTTTCTCATTCTTTTAATAGGTATTAAAACCTATGTATTTATTGCCCTGATTCCCGCATTCGTTTTTCTCATCTTTAATTTCTTTTCAAAAATATCGATGGTTAAAAACTTTTTTCTTTCACATGTTCTATTCTTTGCACTCTTACTCATATTTAAAGGGGAAAATTTACTTTTGAAATTACAAGTAAAACTCTTAGACATTAATCAAGTGGCAATTACAGAAAATGCTGGGAGCTATTTTGAAATGAAGTTATACCATAACTGGATTGATTTTTTCACTCAGCTACCAAAAGGATTGTACAATGTATTTGTTCGTCCTATTTTCCCTCCCCAAGTCAATCTTCTAAGCTTATTAAGCAGCATTGAGGGAGCTTTCTTGCTTGCACTTCCGCTCTTGCTTGTTTTTTATTTCAAAAAAGTCAAAAGCAAACAGTTGTTGATTGCACTTTTATGTATTTCTTTTGTTTTATGCTTGGCTACTATTGTAGGAATGACAACAAATGTTTTGGGGGCAATTGTGAGGTATAAAGTTCCTTTACTTCCTTTTTATTTTGTTAGCCTGCTTACATTTGTAGAACACAATAAAGTTCCATACTTGAAAAAACTAAAATGACAAAACAATTCAATTATATTTCCCTCACTCTTATCATCGCGCTTTTTATGAGTTCATGTTTTTATACTGAAGAAGCTGACCTGATTGTTCACAACGCAAAAATATATACTGTTGATGAACGCTTTTCCACAGCAGAAGCCATGGCTATTAAAGATGGTAAAATCATTGAAGTTGGACCCAACAATCAAATTAAAAATAAATATGCTACTGCAAAAGCAGTTGATGCCAAGCTAGCTTTTATATTCCCAGGATTTATCGACTCACACTGTCATTTTTTAGGGTATGGGAATACTTTTTTTGAAGTTGACTTAATTGGCGCAAAAAGCTGGCAAGAGGTAATTGACAGAACCCTAGAGTTTTCAAAAACAACTGACGACCAATGGATAACAGGGAGAGGCTGGGATCAAAACAAATGGGAAACTACTAACTTTCCCAACAAGGATAAATTAGATAGTCTTTTCCCAAGTCGTCCAGTATTGTTAAAAAGAGTTGATGGCCATGCTGCCATTGCAAATCAAAAAGCATTGGAGTTAGCCAACATAACTACTAAAACTACAATTAAAGGAGGTGTTTTTAAAAAGGAAGCGGGCAAACTAAGCGGATTACTAATTGACAATGCGGTAGATAAAGTATCAGCTTCAATTCCACCTTTAACAAAAGCTCAAATAAAAAGAGCATTGTTAAAAGCTCAAGAAATGTGTTTTGCAAAAGGACTTACAACAGTTGATGATGCTTATATGGAGAATCATGTAGTGCATATAATCGATAGCTTGCAAAAAAGTGGCGAAATAAAAATGAAGGTATATGGAATGTTAAGTCCTTCAGAAAAAAATAAAAATGAGTTTTTATACAATGAGCCGTACAAAACCAATCAACTGAACATTCGATCGTTTAAATACTTTTCAGATGGTGCTCTAGGTTCCAGAGGTGCAAAACTAATTGAGCCCTACCAAGATGATCCAACAAATCACGGTTTATTTTTAAATGACAGCACCTATTTTGCAGCAGAAGCAGCTGAATTGCACGAATATGGTTTTCAAATGAACACTCATTGTATTGGTGATGCTGCAAACAGAATGATATTAAACATATATGAAAGTACTCTTAAAGGAACCAATGATGAAAGGTGGCGTATAGAACATGCACAAATTGTATCAGCAAATGATTTAGATAAGTTTGGTGCAAACAATATCATACCAAGTGTTCAGCCAACACATGCCACTTCAGATATGTACTGGCTAGAAGCTCGCCTTGGTGAAGAGCGATCAAAAACGGCTTATGCCTGGAAGGATCTATTAAAGCAGAATGGCCTTCTTGCATTGGGAACTGATTTTCCAATTGAAGGAATTGACCCCTTAAATACTTTCTTTGCTGCAGTGTTTAGAAAGGATGATAAAAACTATCCAAAAGGTGGCTTCCAGATAGAAAATCGCCTCAGTAGAGAAGAAACAATACGTGGTATGACAATTTGGGCAGCGATGGCAAACTTTGAAGAAAATGAAAAAGGAAGCTTAGTAAAAGGAAAAGCTGCAGATTTTATTATAATCAATAAGGACTTAATGAAGGTTAGTGAAAGCGAATTGTTTGAAACGAAAATACTTAGCACTTATATAGATGGTGAAATTGTTTATTCAGCAAAGTAAAACTCTAAAGCTTCATCTCTTCATATAAAAAAGGTATCCCGAGCTCATTTTCTATCAACTCCCCTACAGAAAAGATATCATCATCGCCTTCCTCATACTTCCACTTTACTTGCAAGCCTTTCCCTTCATCGTGCAAGGGCTTAAAAGCCATAAACAGTTCAACCAATTGCTTTTGCGAGGCAGAGTTTAAATATTCAATATCACAAACTACCTCAGTGGCTTGCTTTGCTTCACTCACATACTTTTTTGTCCATGCAATCACCGGTTGATAAAACTCAATGGCATCAGCAGGATAAGACTTTCCGGAGATAAGCATTTTACCGCTAGTCGCGTTAAATCTCACTTCTGGTGTCTGTAAATAAGGTTTAATTTCAAAATTATCCATAGCTCATCTGTAGTTTAAAAATTAACCAATTTTCTTCTCCCTCTTTTACAACATCCCACTCTAAAGTAGAATCTTCAAGACTTCTCACCATAACTAATCCTAAACTCTCCCCATTCATTAGGGCAGTTTTATACTTCTCGGGAAGCTTATCTTTAGGGGTCGAAAAGATCTCCTTAAATTTTGCATTAACAATTTCTACATGTTTAGCGTCTATCTGATTGGCAGTAACCAGACTCACCTTATCATCTAGCATTTTTAAATTTACAAATGAGTGTGAATAGTTATTTTCAGTTTCAGTTTCATTGTACTTTGCAATGTTCTGAACAAGTTCTACAAAGGCGGTAAAAAACTTTTTTCGTTTGCTGTAGCCCAATTTTGAATAACTGCTCAAAAAGGCATTCCCCATATTTAAAAAAGAATCACTGAAGTCGTAATCTATTGGTCCCCAAAACTCAACTTCATTCTCTTGAAGAGGCAATCCGAATAGTTGTTTCCGTTCTTTAATTATTTCAATCTCGCTCATCCGTTCATACTAGAAATGTGGTAACAAACGTACACCATAATTTTTTTAAAATCAATACATTATATATTATTTAGAGAAAATACGGTGTATTTCTTATACTATATTCGGATTTTTTTAATAAAAACCTAATAAACACAACACTCAAGAACATAATTGTTATCTCAATAATGTAAAAACAATGCAAAATTCTATGTAGTTTTATAACAGCATAATTTAATACCTTAAGAAAATGTTGAAAAGAATATTTGATCTGCACTACCATCAAGCAAAAAATTATCCCAAATCAGATGCCTTGGCGACAAAAATCGACAACCGCTGGGTTAAAACCTCAACAGAGTCTTTTATTCAGCAGGCAAATGAAGTAGCCTCGGGTTTATTAGAGCTTGGACTAAAACCAGGTGATAAAATTGCACTAATCTCTAACAATCGCCCTGAGTGGCATATTCTAGATTTGGGGATTTTATTTGCCGGTATGATAAACGTACCGCTATATCCAACAATTACTCCTGATGATTATGCTTTTATAATGAATGACGCAGAGACAAAACTTTGCTTTGTCTCTGATGAAGAGATTTTCCAAAAAGCAAAAATAGCATTTGACAAAGTAGATAGTTTAGAAGATATATATTGCTTTGATGAAATAGAGGGTGGAAAAAGTTGGAAGGACATAAAATTGTTAGGAAAAGATATAAAAGTTGAGAAATTAAAAGAGATTCAATCGTCTATAAAAGAAGATGACCTTGCTACGCTAATTTATACATCGGGAACTACAGGTCGTCCAAAAGGCGTAATGCTATCACACAAAAACCTAGTTTCAAACGCATTGGCTTCAAGAGAAAGATTACCTGTAACCAGCGATTCTAATGCTTTAAGCTTTTTGCCCTTATGCCATGTATATGAAAGAATGGTAACCTATATGTATATATACGCGGGAACTTCAATATACTATGCAGAATCATTAGATACGATTGGAGAAAATTTAAAAGAGGTAAAACCAAAAGTATTTACAGCAGTTCCCCGTTTATTGGAAAAAGTTTATGATAAAATTACTACAAAAGGAAAGGAATTGACTGGCATTAAAAAGGCTTTATTTTTCTGGGCTGTAAATTTGGGGAACAGATATGAAGTAAATAGAAAAAATGGAGCATGGTATGAATTCCAGCTAAGCATTGCCAACAAACTTATTTTCAATAAATGGAGAGAGGCTCTTGGAGGGAATACCATGGCAGTTGCTTCAGGGGCTGCAGCCTTACAACCTAGATTGGCAAGGATTTTTCTAGCTGCAAAAATACCGGTAATGGAAGGCTATGGTCTAACCGAAACCTCGCCAGTAATTGCAGTTAATGAAGAAAAAAACGATGGAACCAGAATAGGAACTGTCGGTAGACCTCTAAAAGATGTTGAAGTGAGAATTGCAGATGATGGCGAAATAGAAGTAAAAGGTCCAAATGTAATGATCGGCTATTATAAAGATGAAGAAGCAACTAAAAAGGCTTTTACAGCTGATGGCTGGTTAAAAACTGGAGATATTGGCGAAATGATTGAAGGTCAATTCCTACAAATTACAGGGCGAAAGAAAGAAACCTTTAAAACTTCAGGGGGGAAATATATTTCTCCAGCCTTATTGGAAAACAAATTAAAAGAATCCTCGTTTATCGAACACATTATGGTAATTGGTGAAGGAGAAAAACACCCTTCTGCTATCATTCAACCAGCCTTTGACTTTGTGAAAGAGTGGTGTAAAAGAAAAGGAATCGATTGTAAAACCAAAGAAGATATAGCTAACAATCAACAAGTTCACGATAGAATTATGCAAGACATAGAATTCCTTAACAAGGAATTTGCGCAATATGAAAAAGTAAAGCGCATTATACTATCTCCACATGAATGGACTATAGATTCTAATGAAATGACGCCGACAATGAAAGTAAAGCGTCAGATTGTAATGAAAAACTTTAAAGAAAAGATAGAAAAGCTATACCACCCATAAAATCATAGCTTGCTTTTTCTTGCTAGATATTATTTTACACTACTGTCCGATAAAAGTAATAAAAGAGCTTTTCAATCACTATAAAGGTTGATTTTGCTCAATTCTATTATTTTCTCTCAAAGTAAGCCCCTCTCTTTTAGGCTGAGCTGAATCTCATCTGAAGTTGTGGGTCTATTTC
>Ga0209075_1004667_pt1 | contig 10878 bp, 9 predicted proteins | sample Stecom2011_FD_187523 | JGI IMG/M metagenome (GOLD analysis project Ga0209075, IMG submission 187523) | Agricultural soil microbial communities from Utah to study Nitrogen management - Steer compost 2011 (SPAdes) (version 2) | ecosystem: Environmental > Terrestrial > Soil > Agricultural land...
TTGTAATATTATACTGAGCCATGGTTCATCCTCCTCGGTTTGGTATTTGTGTCGTAACTATATTCTAACCGAGGTTGAGCCTTGGCTCAAATTATTTTTCTTTTTACACCATTATACGGACTTAATCTAATTGTGGTCTTTTCTATTTAATTAGTTATAATAATTTCTTTTAATGCATGTTCTGAATAATCTACATTAATACCTGATTGTAATACCCTTTCATTAAAAATTTTTTATTTTAATTTTTAATAAGCCATAAAATAGCGTACGAATCTCTTTAGAAATTAACTTCATAAATTATTCACAAAACTTCAAAGTGAAATCATAAACTTTTTTAACAACTTCAGCAAGTGTTTCAGTACTTGTATCAACATGTAATTTTGCATTCACATTTTTCCAATCTAATAACTGCTGTTCTAACATCTTTTCTACTGGTTTTGGTAGAGATCCTTTCATTCTTTGGGCAAATCTTGATTTAATAACTTCTGAATTCGCTGTAAATTTTATTGTAACTGCATTGTCAAGACATTCAATTTTTGAAACATCATTCTTTTCTGAGATAACGTAAACAATTGATTGGGAATTTAATTCTTTATTATTAGAAGCCTTTTTTAATTCTTCATTAAAAACCTTCCAGGCGTCATGTTCATTTTTTGCCATACGTAAATAATCTTTACCAGTGTATATTTGTATATTAATAAGATTTTTTAATTCCCTTGCTACAGATGATTTACCAGAGCAACTTGGCCCCATAAATACATATAACATAGATATCTCTCCTATCATATTTAATATTGTCTTTGAATCCACAAGGATTAAAAACTACTCTCAAATTTTAACAGTATTGCTTTTGACATAAAATATAAATATAAATACCTGTATCGCCAAAAATATTACTTATTAGTTTTAAATACCTTTTAGGCAGGTTGTTAAAATCTAAATATAAATTAGTAAAACCACCTAAATTTAACGAATAAAATAGTGGAAAGCCTTCACAGTTTCCATTGTTACGTAAGTAAGACCCTATTCCTCCTTTGCTTTTAATATCAAAAAACTTACTTAAATGTTTAGATAATCCCTTTAAATTGAAAATCCAAAAATGATCTGTAGAGCATCCCCAGTAAGACCAAGGATTCGATACATAATCTTGTGGTGGATTGAATGCATAATTTTCACTAATATTATAATTAGAGTCTATTTTACTTTTCAATTGTGCTGTAAACAACGTATTAATGAAGTCATTTCTAGGACATTCGTTAGATTCATCAAATAAAAGTAATCCACCAGGCTTAAGTACTCTTTTACACTCCGATAAGAACTTATCCAAATAACAAACATGAGCGATTACACCACCACAGTATATAAAAGAAAAATAATTATCATCAAAGGGAAGCTTTTCTCCACTACCTCTTACGAATTTGAGTTTGGTATTTTTAATTTTATTCTTATATTCCTCATAAGCTTTTTCCGAATGTGGACTAGGATCTAATAAGTAGATTTCTGCTCCTTGATCCTGCTCTACCTCTAATAACAAGGAATTTATACCACATCCTAAATCCAACCAAGGTCCGTTAATCTCCTTATTATTATCTATTACCCTACTAATTATATCTTTCCTTTCCTCTAAATAGAATCCTATTGGGTAATGGTTTTTTAAGATTTTTTCATATAATTCTTCCGATATATTAACTGTATGATAATAATTAAACATAAGAGCCTCTTTACTACTTTTAAATATTATTTTAAAGAATATAACAATGCTCATTATAGGTAGTATTAAATAATAAAGTATTAAGAATAAATATAAATATCCAAAACTAATTTTAGGAGTAAACTCAAATTTCAAAAAATAACTTAAAGCTTTAAAAGTAGATTGCCCAAAGAAACTTAAAAATTCCTCTACTTTTTCCTTAGGGATATATGCATAATGGTTAAATTCCTTTATATCCCTGCTGCTTATGAATGTAACTTTACTACTTTCATTAAATAATTGAGCTGACTCTTTTAAACACCACTTTAATATTTTGTTTTGCTCTATTTGAATTAAAAACCCTTCTAGAAACATACTGTATAATTGTAATTTACAAGGTGTAATATTATATAAATTTAGTATTATACTGTCTATTGAATACATTATTAAATTACCTCCACTTAAACAAACTGACAACAGCGTTTACAAATCGGATAACCATTGTTGTCATTAAATCCTTGAATAAACTCTTTTCTTATTTTACTATTAAAAAAATCTTGACAATTGGCATCTTCTATATTTTTATATCTTATATCAGGAAAATCAGGGCAGGTTACTAAATCTCCATTTGATTCTATTACTAATGCTGAATTTAATATTATACACTTAGATTTTCCAAGACGTTCATCTGGATTATTAAAATACTCCTTCAATTTATCCTTAGTATCAAAATCTATATTATAAAAATCTATAAAATCTCCGTAATCATTTTTAACATGATCGTAAAAATCATATAATTTATCTAAATCTAAATCATAAGTTTTTGAAAAACCTCTCCAACTAGTAGGAGTAATCCCCCATAGGTTGCTACATATTGAGCTGTATTCCTTTCCCTGTTTTTCTGTTATAAATATGGGAAGTTGATATATTAATTTATTCACCTTCCAATCTTTACAAAGTATTAATAGTTCTTGTAGATAATCTATATTTTCTTCCGTTATGGTACAGTTTAAAAATATTTTAGGCTTTATCTGCATGTGATTTTTTAATTTAACTATTTCTTCAATTCCCAGTTTTGCATATTCAAATGACTTGCTAGTTCCCCTAATATTATTATGTATATCCTTAGGTCCATCTAAAGAAACTACTATTTCATCAACGCCATTTTCTACCAATGCCTTAGCATGTTTTCTTAAAAGTGTGCCATTGGTTGCAATTGAGATATATTTTTTATTTTCGCTAAAATAATTAACGAATTCCATAATCTTAGGGTGCAAAAGTGGCTCTCCACCCCATAAATTTACAAACTCCACCTCTTTTATTATGGATTTAATAAATTTCTTAAACATATTAAAATCTAAAAAATTTTGATTTTTTACCAAACCTAATTTCTTGTTATTGGCCTGACCGCACATTTTACAGTTTAAATTACACGCATCTGTAAGCTTAAGATATATTGAACTTGGATAAGGTTCATTTTTAAGCACATCCACCTTATAAAAATTACTTAAGTATAGGTTAGAAAATATATTGTTTTCAGTTATTTTTTGCTTAGAAACAAGCTTAAATAAAGAATTGCTATAACTTGACAGGTTATTTAAGTTTAGAAAATCATCCTTTATTTCTTTAACCGTCATTCTATTTTCACTTAATTTTAACCATAGCTCTCCATAACATTTGTTAAGTTTGATTCTCTGGACTTTTTTTGCACTTGGAATAGAAAGTTCTAACTCCTCTCCAATCCAAGTAGCAAATATAGTTTTGTTAGATACTATATAATAATCTTCATAAATTTTTTCTTCATCTACCTTTGTCATAAAACTTTTCAATAAAAATCCTTGTTCTAGTAATTTTTCTAATATTTCTTTATAATCATTTGAAGAGTATTCAGGGTTCTTCACAATATCATCTATTGATTTAAATGCATTTAAGCTAGAAAAAATTATAAAATTTCCATTTAGCTTATGATAAAAGGCTGCTTTTTTACCATCCGTAAGGTGCTCTATATAATTTGAGTAATAAAATTTTCTCATTAACTCACCCCTTGATATGTAACATATTTATAGAAATCCGTCTTTAAATACTGCCGCTTATGGAAATCATAGTCACAATATCTACAAAATTCAAAGAGGTCTTGATTCCTTATTATATTCAATTTGTAATTCAGACACTCTTTAAGGTTCATCTCATTAATACTTGCCCAACTACTTTCTCCTGAGAAGTCATTTGAACAGGATAAATACTTACCTTCAAAAGAAATAAACAACCCTTGTTCTAAAACTGGACATTTATATTTTCTCGTTGGGTTTTCAGTAGCACATAAATTTCCTGCCCTAGACTGGATATTCTGAAAATATATATTATCCACTGAAAGTTCCTTCCAAAAACCCTTAAACTCCTCTATTTCTTTAAAATTATCTTTGCTAACCACACAGGTTATTAATACTTCAACATCATTCTTATATCTATTAATAAAATTTTTAATATTTTTAAGCACATCATGGTAACTTAGCCCCTTCATCATCCTAGAATATTTAAGAGGATCGATCGTATGGAAAGATATTGCTATAGAATCTAGTCCACTTTCCACTAACTCCTTTGCTTTATCTTTAGTCAGAAGTGAAGCATTCGTAGTCATTTTAACTCTTTTAATGCCAATGCTTTTTAACCTTTTAATATATTCTGCCACATTTTTATGAAGTAAAGGTTCACCAACCCCACAGATTTCAACTTCATTAACGGGTAATTCCTTCAATTCATTTATTAATATATTAAATGTATATTCACTTATAAATCCTTTTTTACGAGAAAGCTTTGAGCGAGGACATATTACACAAGATGAATTACAGTGATTTGTTATTTCAAGTTCTACATTAGGCAATGGTAGTATTAAATTTTTCTCACTTGCTAATATCCTTGTTTCAATTAAACCTTTTATTAGTTTGATATCTTTATTCAACTTCTGGGATACATTTTTAAGTTCAGTAAAATAATCCATTATCACTTCTATCTTTTCTGTATTTTCTATAAAACATTTATTATTAAGTAAGTTGCCAATATACTCTTTATCATTTATCTTCTTTTTAAATAAATAAGGTGTTAATATTAACTTTTCACTTATCATAGATTAACCTCCAGTACCTTTACAACTATTGCTAAATATTTTCGATATTGAAAAAGGTATTTTCCTAACTAAATCATAAAATAATAGACCTAAGATTGTTAATCCAATAATCATTCCTAAGATATTTAGCTTTAATATTAAATATTTAATTACTATATATAAAGTATATAAAATTAGTCCAGTAGAATATATTGCTGCGAATATTGAGTAACCTATATAAACTCTTTTCTCTCTTTTACTAATTGATATCTTTGAGGTGTTTTTCAAAAGTATATTTTTAAAATATATGAATGAATTCTCCCTCAAATTATATATGTTAACTATTTCTGTTAAAGTATAATATCCATCTAATTTAATTAATGGATTAAGCCCTAATAAAATAGTTACTAGTCCGTAAAAACCAAAAGCAGGTACAAAATATACATTAAACCCATTTAAATCAAACAAATATCCAACCAATATAATTGTAGACCACACTACAAAATCTAAAATAATTCCTGCAATCGAAACATACACCCTATGTTTCTTTTCTTCAAATAAGTATGAATCAGAGATATTACAAAATAATCCTGGTCTAAAATATATAATTACAAGACCCATTTCATTAACTTTACCCCCAAATTTCTTACATGTTAATGCATGGGCCATTTCGTGAAATACGGAACCAATTATAGTTATTAAATACAATATAACTACAATTATTACATTTTTTGATGATGAACTTGTAATTAATTCCGCTCTCCAGGGTGAAAACTTATAAGTATATACACATATTCCAAATATAACATACGCAGCCATTAAGATTAAAAATAGTGGTGAAAATATGAAAGATGCTTTTTTAAAGGTTTTTTCTACAAAACTATCTGGATTTACAACAGGAATCTTTATAAATAAAAGTCTTTGAAAAAAAGTTTTTCCACTTTGTGTTTCAATCTTTACTTTATCCACCGATGGATTTTCATTTCCACAACTTAAAATCTTTATATTTACAAGCTTATCTTTAAACTTTTCTACCTGCTCAAAGGATAGTTTTAAACCAAAATTGTTCATATGATCTATTACTTCATGAATAGTTTTATTTTCATTAAATGCCATTAAGATTCTATATTGGGTTTCTCCTAATATAAAAAATTTATTAGTAATAGGATTTTTTATGAAAAAGCTTTTCCTGTTGTTTTCATATCTTTCAGTAACCTCCAACCCCTTAACAATAGAAAACCTTTCCTCAATTAAGATCGAAGTACTATCTTCGCTATCACTTCCTTGGTTTAAAGACTTCAAAAGGACATTTTGACTCTCACTAAAATTTTGAAGCTGCCCTAGTTGTTTGTTTTCACTCATAAAAGTTTGAAGTTTTTCCTCTTGGTTTGTCTTTAATTTATCGAGCCCCAAGCTAGCAACTCCCTTCTAAATTTAAATATTTAACTACCTTTTCATAATTATCTCTAATTTCTTTATTGCCTGGATCTAGATCCAAAGCAAAAGCCAACCTTTCAAATGCTAACTGAGGCTGATTTAGTTTAAATAGTATAACGGCTAAATTATTATTTAATGAACTCTCCTTTGAGTATAGGTCTACATTATCTTTCAAGATAATTCTTGCTTCATCTAAACTTTCCTCATGTATCAGCTTACACGAGGCAAAATTTATTATCTTCAGTTCTAATTCCGTATCAATGTTATCTAGATTTTTAGCATATTCTTTATATTTTTTATAACCTTCAAAATAATTACCTGAAATCAATAAGTTAATACTGCTTGCAAATAAATGAGAATTATAATCTAAAATTGGGATTTTGTTTTTAATCTCTTCGTTCAACTCATTAATTCTTTCTAGTGGTATAGTATACATAAAATCCCTCCTAAACACCTATTTTTATACTTTTTCTAATAGAAACTGCCTTTAGCTTCATTTTCAACAGCTTCTAATTCTATGCTAGTCCATCCATAGGACATTAATATGTCTTTATATTCAACTATTTTATCTAGTATTGCCTTTTTTAATGCAATGGTTGATTCAACTATCTCTCTTTTATTTTGGGTAGTTGTTTCATGCGTTAAAAGGTCATAGTAGACTCCATAATTATTAGCCTCAACCTTAGAGTAATTACAAAATTCTTTGAAAGTTTCAATATGAGGTTTTACTCCATAATACCTATTTTCCTTTGCCATATTTGTATGTGGAAATAATATTAGCGGAGTTATCCATCGAGGGATTGCTCCACATTTAATGGTTTCCTCAATATAATCCATATTTTCTTTTAAGTTCGCTTTATTATCACCTGGAAGTCCTGTCATCCACCAAGTAAATATTTTAATTCCCATTTCTGAGGTATTCTTGAAACCTTCTAAAAGCTTGTCCTTGCTATAACTTCTACCTATAAGATCTGCTGTTTCAGTAGCACCAGTTTCCATTCCATAATCTAAACTAACCGTATTAGCTACTTCTTTTAGCGCTATTAATGTATCATCCGTAAAGATTGTAGGCTCGACAAATATATTTAATATATTTAATTTTATACCCTGCTTCTTTAAACATGTGCAAAACTCCTGAATCTTTTTATCACCTAGTAAACAGAAAGAATCTTGTATTGTTATATTATTAATACCTTCATCCACAAAAGACTTAACCTGCTTTGCCAAGTATTCTGGGCTATGATGTGTAAACTTTCTTCTTCCTTGAAGATAATTAGTTTTTGACTCTATACAGTAGGAACAGTTTCTTATACATTCTCCTCTTACAGTGTCTAAAGCAGCACATACTTCCTTAGTATAAGGCCATACATCCCTATAAGAATAAAATGGTAAAGTGTCTATATCGTCAATTATCTCTGGCATTGAACTTATAATCCCATCAATTGGATCATTAATCATAACACCTGGTATACCCCTATGTATTTGACGAGCACCTCTTTTTAGCTTTTTTAAAAGATAGTAAATTGTTTTTTCAGATTCTCCTACTGTTATTCCATCTATATCGTTACTGCATTCTAGTATTTCCTTGGCAAATAAGGTAGCATGTTGTCCCCCCACAACTATAGTTGTATTTGGAAGCATTTTTCTTAAAATACTAGCAAGCTGCAGTGCTCCATCGCTAAAGTGAAGCCAATTAAGACCTATGGCTATAAGTTTAGGATTTGCATTTTTTATTCTTTCAAAAACACCTTCTAAAGTATATCCATCACTTAATGCTCTTGGAATATGAATTACTTCACCTTGAAACCCAAATTCCTTTATATAAGCCATAATAGTTAGCATGCCTATACCCACTGCAGTTTGTGGCAAAACTGGTCTTGAATTATCAAAAGACGCTGGTGGCTGAATTATTAATATATCTTTCATCTTAAATTAATCATTCCTTTCTCATGTAACCAACTTATCTGCTTTGAAAGCTGCTTTAAATATTCCCTATCTACTTTACTACCTAAGATTTTTTCATAGGCATCACCAATTGTAAGTCTTTCATCATGACTTAGTCTCAATACATTTAAAAGCTCATAAGAAAGCTTCACCTCACTAATAGATGAGGATATCGTTATTAAATAATGCTTTCCATAAAAGCCTTCAATGAAATAAAGATTTGAATTAGTTTCTACCACTTTGTTTGTTAATTCCATTAAATTCATCCCTTATATATTATTTTCACTTTATTATCGATATACCTTCTGCTAATTATTTGCATAATCTAAACAATGTTATCGGGAAAAGGTATATAAATCTTTAACCATCATATATCTATCCATAAAATTATCCGTATGATAATAGTAAAATTGAGTAAATATATCTTTATGCTCTGCAACTAACCTTAAAACTTCTTTTTTGTCTTCTAATTCGTCTTCTTTAAAAGGCAAAACTTTGTCAAAGGCACCCATGAGTGGATCAAATTTAGTTAAATGTTTGTATTCCTTATATAAAGGCGAGGTAGGATAGGGCCATAACTGACTCATGCTTATATCTATTTTCCCCTTAAGATAATTGTACAGATAAATAGTTTTATATAAATCTTCACAGCTTTCAAATGGAAATCCCCAGATTAAATGACCTTTAACCTTCATATAATTTACTGTAGTTTCTATTGCTTTTATCATAGAATCTATATTTATTTCTTTATCAATTTTTCTTAAAATTTCCTCTGACCCTGATTCAAGTCCATAAAATATGCCGTTACATCCTGAGTTGGCCATGGTTTCAAGAAGTCTTTCATCTACTAAATTTACTCTTCCAAAGCAGCTCCACTGGAAATCAAGATTTTCTTCCTTCACCCGTTTGCAAAACTCCATTACCCGTTTATCACTTATAGTAAAAGTATCATCCCATATTCTGATTTGTTTTACTCCAAGCTCTTTGACTAGTATATTTAATTCCTCAATTACATTGTCTAAACTTCTTTGGAAGTACTTTTCTCCCCACAACCCATGGATGTCACAAAATTTACATTTGAAAGCGCAACCTCTACCTGTAATTAATCCAAACTCTTTGTATTTTGTTGTATCAATAGCGTTATACGCAGGGAAGGCTATTGAATCCAACTCCCTATTTCTCTCTCTTTCAGGATTAACTACTATATTTGAATTCAAATCTCTAAAAACTATACCATCTATCTTCGTTAATGCTTCATACCTGCTATATAACCCCTTTATCCCTAAGGCATTAAGAAGTTCAATTATTGTAATTTCTCCCTCACCTTTAACTATAATATCTATATCCTCAAATTCTTCTATAAGCCTAGTTGCAACTCCTGTAGGTCCTACACCACCTAATATAATTTGCTTTTCAGGATTTAATTTCTTGATTCTTTCTATGGCTAAAATGACTAATGGGAGCATATACGCCATGCAACATACCAATATTATATCTCCTGAGTTCTCAGCAAATTTTACTATACTATCAATCTTTAGACTATTATAAAATTTACTTATTTGATAATCCCTATAGTCAACCTCGTAACCCTCATTCTCTAAAGCTGCCACTATATATAGAGCTCCTAGGTTAGCTGTGGTAGGTTGCTCATTTTCCATAGTGATAGGATTATTTAAATCTAGATAAGTTATCGTGTTATCCATCGCATTCTCCACCTTGATTTCCATATTTTACCTTTAGTATCTCTTTGGTCAATCTCGTATAAATATCACATAAAAATGGATCCATAGTTGTTATATTGCCATATTTTCTTTCAAGCATTCCAAGGCATGCGCCAGAACAAAAACCCTCAATTTTACACCCTTCACAACTAGGCGAATTTCTAAATGCTCTCATTCCATAATCGTGATATTGCTTTGAACCTAAAACTCCTTCAATGTCATCAATGTTTCCATAAATTTTTGAGCTTGATTTGCATGCAAACACATCCCCATTGGGTTCAATACTTAATCTTCTACCTATACCAGGGCAACTTTTAAAGCCTTCTATATTCATTAGACTAACCCTCTCCATTTGATCTATTATAGAACCCCAATACCCTCCAACATGTATTCCAAGTTTTCTACCGTAAGCATAGTACTCTACTATTTTCTCAACAATTTCCTCTACTGAATACTTGTTTTGAAAGTCTAAATCAAAAGACAATATAATGTCATTACCCCGAACATTATTATCCTTTGCATACTCCAATAAGCTTGTACCAACCTTATCAAAGGTATCTTTAGATAGCACCGTTAAAAAGTATGTTAAAACATCATTATCTTTTAGGATTTTTAAACTCCTATCAAATTGTTCAAATCTAGCTCCCGAATCACCTTTAGCACGATAATTTGAAGTATCTGAAATATAATCTATGCTTAAATTCACAAGTACCCTATACTTTGAAAAAATCTTTGCAATCTCTTCATTAACTAAAATTCCATTTGTATCAATGCTATATCCAATATTGATGCCATATTCTTCGCCTTGCCCAAAATATTCTAATACTTTCTTTATAACTTCAAAATTTGTTAATGGCTCCCCTCCAAAGAAATTTATGCTTATGTAGTCCCTCCCATTTCGCTTAGCTAATCGTAATACCTTTTCTATACTTTTCCTAGCTATGCTAAAGTCCATCTTCTGAGACCAGTCTCTGCTGGAATTA
>Ga0209075_1004668_pt1 | contig 10878 bp, 12 predicted proteins | sample Stecom2011_FD_187523 | JGI IMG/M metagenome (GOLD analysis project Ga0209075, IMG submission 187523) | Agricultural soil microbial communities from Utah to study Nitrogen management - Steer compost 2011 (SPAdes) (version 2) | ecosystem: Environmental > Terrestrial > Soil > Agricultural land...
GAACCAGACGCCCCTGCCAGCCCGCAGGAACAACCTGATGTGGAGGCTCTCGAAAAGCAGCTGATGCAGGCGGAGGCCAAACTGAACACCATGCAGGGCATGCTGGAAGAAGCCAAGGCCCAGCAAGCGGACAACGTGGACAAGCTGGAGCGGGCGGTCGCCAAGAATCACGATCGGGTGGAGCGGGCCAGGCAAGCCCTTGCCGATGCGCAGAAAGCCATGGCCACAGAAACTGACACTCCGTCCTCCGAGTAACCCAATGCAGGCTGATCGTTCATGGCATTAGTTCAACAATCGTCACCTCATGCCCACAATGCCCGCCCGACCTCCCGGGTAATGCTTTGGGTTATCCTGGCAGCCCTGCCCGGCCTGTTGGCACAAACCCTGTTCTTCGGCTGGGGAAACCTGATCAATGTGGTCTGGTGCATGGCCCTGGCCATGGCGTCAGAGGCGACCATTCTAAAACTGCGAGGCAAACCGGTCGCCTTCTTCCTGAAAGATAACACCGCTGCCGTGACCGGGTTACTACTGGGCTTGTCACTGCCTCAGTTTGCACCATGGTGGGTATCCGCCGTTGCCGTCATTACCGCCATCATTGTGGCCAAGCAACTCTATGGCGGGCTGGGCTCCAATCCGTTCAATCCCGCCATGGTGGGTTACGCTTTGGCGTTGGTATCCTTTCCGGTGGCCATGACCACCAACTGGGCGCAAGCCACCACACTTTGGGGTGGCGCGCCTGGCTTCGGGGACACACTCACGACCATTTTTTCCGCCAGCCAGACCGCTATAGACGGCTGGACCATGGCCACTCCCCTGGACGAGTACAAGCACAAAATTGCCACCCACACCGCTGCGGAGGTCCTGCAACACCCCACTTTTGGCGAGCAGATTGCGCGAGGTTGGGAATGGGTCAACCTTGCATTCCTGGCGGGCGGATTACTGCTGGTCTGGCTACGGATCATCAGCTGGCATATACCGGCTGCCTTCCTGGCAGCGATTGCGTTCATGAGCCTGGCGTTCGGCAACAATGCAGACCAATACGCGCCGCTGCAACTGCACCTGCTGGCTGGCGGCACCATGCTCGGCGCCTTCTTTATTGCAACCGATCCGGTGTCTGCCGCCACCAGCCACCTGGGCAAGCTGATCTACGGTGCCGGTATCGGCGTGCTGATCTACCTGATCCGAACCTGGGGCAACTACCCGGACGCCGTCGCCTTCAGCGTTTTGCTGATGAACTTCGCCGTGCCCTTTATCGATCACTACACGCCACCCAGGGCCTATGGCCATCATAAGGCCCGACGCGGCCTGCCAGGCCGGAACGGAGGCTGAGTCATGAGCGCATTAACAACCTCGATCCGTCGCAGCGCCATTGGCCTCGGACTATTCGCGGTCATTACCGGCGGCACCATTGCACTGACCCAGGGCATTACCAAAGACAAGATCAAGGAACAGGCCGAACGAGCCGAAGCCAAAGCATTGTTCGAGATCATTCCTGAACGTCACCACGATAACGACTTGCTCAAAGATGTGGTTACCCTTCCAACCAACGAGCGGTTCCCGGACTCCGGACCAATCAAGGTCTGGGTAGCCCGGCGCAACGGCGCCCCTGTCGGCGTTATCATGCCGGCGATTGCACCGGACGGTTACTCCGGTGAAATCAGATTACTGGTGGGCATCAGTATGGAAGGCGAGATTCTGGGCGTTCGCGTCACCAACCACCGGGAAACGCCGGGCCTGGGTGACCGAATCGAAACCCGCAAGTCAGACTGGGTGTATGGTTTTGACGGTCGGTCTCTGAGCAATCCGTTACCAAAACAGTGGAACGTAAAGAAGAACGGCGGCGTATTTGACCAGTTTACCGGCGCAACCATTACGCCCAGAGCGGTGGTTAAAGCCGTTCAGAAATCGCTGATTTATTTCCGGCAGAACCGTCAGGAAATCCGGAAGCGCCTGAACGAACCACCATCGCCTAAACCTGCATCACAGCGCCCGGAAGTCATTGCCGGTGAATCAAAACCTGCGGAGCATTCCTGATCATGGCCACCAAATCCTCTGCCGACATCATCAAAGACGGCCTCTGGACCAACAATCCTGCACTGGTGCAAGTACTGGGGCTCTGCCCTCTACTGGCGGTAACGAGTACGGTTGTGAACGCCATTGGCCTTGGCATTGCCACTCTGCTGGTGCTGATCGGCTCCAACCTGTCGGTATCGTTGATCCGGAACTTTGTCGGTGAATCGGTTCGGCTCCCGGCCTTTGTGATGATTATCGCCTCGTTCGTTACCTGTGCCGAACTGCTGATGCAGGCCTTTACCTACGAGCTGTATCAGATACTCGGTATTTTCATTCCGCTCATCGTAACCAACTGCGCCATTCTCGGGCGCGCCGACGCATTCGCCTCCAAAAATCCTCCGCTTCCAGCGGCTCTGGACGGCGCCATGATGGGTGTGGGTTTCCTGGCGGTGTTGATCGTTCTGGGAGGGATGCGGGAGCTGATCGGTCAGGGAACACTGTTCGCTGATATGCATCTGTTGTTGGGCCCCATGGCATCAAACTGGGTAATTCGGCCGTTTGAGCACTACCCCGACATGCTGTTCATGGTCCTTCCCCCTGGCGCCTTTATGGGTCTTGGCCTTCTGATCGCACTGAAGAACAGCATTGACCACCGCCTGAAAGAACGAAGAATGGCTGCAGAACCCGCCCACGTTGGATCAGGTAGCAAACGGGTCCGGGTTACCGGAAATATATCCTGAAGCCGGCCCCTGAATCGATTCCAGGACAACAATGAACAAAGAAAAGCGCATAGAGATCTTTACGCGGCTGAGGGATGAAAACCCCAACCCCACCACAGAGCTGAACTACAGTACGCCGTTCGAACTTTTGATTGCCGTCATTCTGTCAGCGCAGGCAACAGACGTCGGCGTCAACAAGGCGACAGACAAACTCTACCCCGTCGCTAATACCCCGGAGGCTATTCTGGCACTGGGAGTAGACGGGCTTAAGAAGTACATCAAAACCATCGGCCTGTTTAACAGCAAGGCTGAGAACGTGATCAAAACCTGCCGGATTCTGATCGAGAAGCATGGCAGTGTGGTGCCGAATAACCGCGAAGACCTTGAAGCCCTGCCCGGTGTCGGGCGAAAAACCGCCAACGTGGTGTTGAACACGGCCTTTCGACAGCCCGCCATGGCTGTAGATACGCATATCTTCCGGGTATCAAATCGTACCGGTATTGCACCGGGCAAGAACGTTCTTGAGGTGGAAAAGCGCCTGATGCGGCTGGTGCCAAAAGAATTCCTGATGGATGCCCATCACTGGCTGATTCTTCATGGTCGTTATACCTGCGTTGCCCGCAAGCCAAAGTGCGGCGCCTGCATCATCGAAGATCTGTGTGAGTTCAAGCAAAAGAGAGACTATCAGTAAGCTTTCTCTGCAGACATAAAAAAAGCCGGCAATTGCCGGCCTTTTTATGCCTGGTAACAAAACCTGTCAGTTCTGGCCCAGCATCTTTTCTTTCAGATCTTTCTGAGCCGGCTGGTCGGACAGCCAGATGCCAAACAGGGCCTTCTTGAATTCAAGATCACCAACAGTGTCTCTTTGTTCGCCGTTTTTCAGAACACGGACGCCCTCTCCGGGAATGTATACCAGATCAAACACGTCGCCTTCTTTGATCTCTTCCTGGAACACTGCCATGAACTGATCAACCTCTGACTGGATAGCAGACAAATCACCACCGGTCGCCGCTTTAAAGCCATCCATGGTCGCCTCAGTCATCCGCTCACTGGTAATCATGCCAGAGGTAATGTGCAGGGTAATGGCCTGATGCTCATCAGCATTGATCACAGCCTCGCCGTTGTTAACCTTCTCAGGCACGTATAGCCCACCAACATAGAGGTCCATGAACCATTTGGAGCGGGTACCTGCGCCATTAAGCTGAAGTTCTTTACCCATAGCAGAGTAGGTATCCGGAACGTCCACACTACCAACGGTCAAAGCAGAAGCCGGGGCAGACAGAACGCCGGCCAGCAGGAGTGAAGCAAATCCAGTTGTAAGAGCCTTCTTCATAGTCCTATCCTTCAGATCGTTATTATTGAATGTTTCATTCGACGCCAGGACGACACCCATTTCCGGCCCGGCGCCAACATTCTAGCAATGACCTTATCCGGCAATCGCCACTTGGTTCTCATTTGCTGCCACAATTCACAAAAAAGCCGGCCCTGGTAACAGGGCCGGCTTTCTATTTTTCTACGTCCGACTTGCCTAATTGAACAGGAGATTTCCTGACAAGCCTTCCTTCTCCAGAATCTCCCGAAGACGACGCAAAGCTTCAACCTGAATCTGACGCACGCGCTCCCGCGTCAGTCCAATCTCCTGCCCGACTTCCTCCAGAGTACTGATGGGATACCCGCGCAATCCGAACCTTCTGGAAAGCACTTCCTGCTGTTTGTCACTCAACTGGTCGATCCACTTTTCCAGGCAGGAACACATATTGTTGTCCTGCAGCAGGTCGGCGGGATCCGACGCTCCCTCATCGGCAACGGTGTCTAACAGCGATTTATCACTGCCAGCGCCAATCGGCGTATCCATCGAAGCAACCCGTTCATTGAGCCCCAGCATGCGCTTGACGTCGTTCACCGGTTTGTCTACCAGGCGGGCGATTTCTTCCGCGGTCGGCTCGTGATCAAGCTTTTGAGTGAGTTCGCGTGCTGCGCGCAAGTACAGATTGAGCTCTTTGACAACGTGAATGGGCAGTCTGATGGTGCGGGTCTGGTTCATGATAGCCCGCTCAATCGTCTGCCGGATCCACCAGGTTGCGTAGGTAGAGAAACGGAAGCCCCGCTCAGGATCAAACTTCTCGACCGCGCGGATCAGACCCAAGTTACCCTCTTCAATCAGATCGAGAAGCGTCAGGCCGCGATTCACATAGCGCCGGGCAATTTTGACCACCAGGCGAAGGTTGCTTTCGATCATCCGCTTGCGACCTGATTCTTCGCCCTTTCTGGCCAGGCGCGCAAAATACACCTCTTCTTCAGGCGTAAGCAGCGGTGAGAAGCCAATTTCATTGAGGTACAGCTGAGTCGCGTCCAGCTGTTTCTGATTGGTGAGAAATTTCCCCTTGGTGGGAAAATCATCTTCGGTGTCTGTTGACTGATCGTCAGCCGATGCCTTTTCAGGCTTGTCTTCGGCTAGCAGCTGCTCTTCTTCGTCGAGTTCTGCAACGCGATCAATGATGACGTCTTCCTGCTCTACTGACATTATATTCCCCGCCTCTCAATAATCCTGTTTGCGCCCGATACTTCTTGTTATTGCGGACATGTCGGTTGTGCTTTTACTCAGGACATTTGCTTGTTGGCTGGCAATCACGGTTGCCGTTATTGTTTTTGTACTATGCAGTATTCAGTCAGGCCTTTCGGGTAACGCTGTCAGCGCCTTGGCAGATATCGGGAAGGATCAACCGGGTTGCCATTCTTTCTGATTTCAAAATGCAACATCGGTCTATCGGTACCGCTACTGCCAAGCTCGGCGATCACCTGTCCGGCTTTTACATCCTCCCCTTCCTGTACCAGGATCTTTCGGTTATGAGCATAAGCGCTCAGATAGTTCTCGTTGTGGTTCACAATAATCAGGTTACCGTAACCGAGTAAACCGTTTCCTGCGTAAACCACATTTCCATCTGCCGCTGCTTTAACAGCATCCCCGGGATTCCCGACAATATCAATGCCTTTATTGACTTTTCCCGATGTTGAATATTTAGCAATTACAGTGCCAGCATGGGGCCAGCGCCAATTAATATTGGCGACCATCTGACTGCCCGTGTTTCTCGAAGGCGTCGAAGACGGTGTCCTTGACGGCGGTCTCGATGCTGCTTTTCCAGCAGAAGTCGGCGCGGTTGCGGCCGGCATACGGGGCGGTGGTGACGACTTGGCCGCGTGCCGAATCGTCCCTTTTCTGTCCAGCCTCAACACCTGGCCAGCGCGGAGATTCCAGGGTGGCCTGATCCCGTTTGCGTCTCCGAGCTCACGATAGTCACGGCCGTAACGCCAGGCAATGCCATACAGCGTTTCGCCGCTTTTGACCACGTGGGTTCCCCAGTACACCGGTGGGTTATAAAGATCGTCGCTGTAGATTGCGTTGGTATTACAGCCAGAGAGAACCGACATGAAGAACAGCAGAATGAGCGCGGAAACTACGTAGGGCACTTTGATGCGGAAACAAATTTCACCATCAGCGGAAGACCGGCACCTGGCCGGTCTCGCTGATCTGATGCGCCCGCTAAAAAGAATCACGAATAAAAATCGCCTGATTATAATAAATCCATCTAAGAAACTGACCGTGCTGCATGCAACTTCTCATGTTTCAGGACTAACCTACTAATATATTGCACGATTTGTAAGCGATTCCAAGTTACTGTGCGCACAGGTTTGTTACCTTCAGGAACATTCATTTTGTGCGCCAGGTAACACTTTTCACGTCATCTTCAGCCTTAACCTTGCTTTCCCGACAGCTTTCGCCCTAGAACTTCCAGACCAACAACCAGTATCAGCCCGAATCCCGCCATCAGAACCGCCAGTCCAAGCATCGGCTCCTGCCCATTCAGCGTAGACCAGGTTTCCGGGCTCACGGGCAGCTGGCTCAAAGGCACCTGCTCACCCGCGCTATTGGTTCGCCAGCTCAGGGTTTCCTGCCAGGGCCAGACTTTCACCAGAGCCCCGATCATAAAGCCCGTCAATAACGCCAATACTGTATCGTGGAAATGCCGGAACGCCAGTGTGATCAACCGTGCGACAGACAGCAGGCCGATCAGGCAGCCCATCATGAACAACCCAAGATGAGCTAATTCGCCGCCTTTGATGGCTGCCAGAACCGGCGTATACATGCCGATAATCAATAACAGGAAACTGCCGGATATCCCGGGCAGAATCATCGCGCAAATGGCCAGTGCGCCGGCACCCAGGAAGGCTATACCCGAAGGCTCCACCTCGCTGGCAGGCAGGGTTGTTACCCACCAGGCGAACACGACACCTGTCAGCAATGGCACCAGCAGTACCGGAGCATACCGGCGAACCTGCTGGCCTACATGCCATACCGATGCAACAATCAATCCGAAAAAGAAACTCCAGATCAGAATGGGATGCTCTTCGAGCAACCAGGTAATGACCGATGCCAGGCTTGCAATACTGGTCACGATGCCAGCAAGCAAGGTAACCAGGAAAGTACCATCGATCGAGCGCCAGAAACCGGCAAGATCGCCTCTGATAAATTGGCGCCAGAAAGCCAGCGGCGCCGCGCTAATCGCCTCGAGCAGCCGGAAGTAAATACCGGTGATAAACGCGATGGTGCCACCGGACACCCCAGGAACAATATCCGCGGCCCCCATGGCCATTCCCCGGAGAAACACCCCCACCGGATGATGCAAGCGGTCTGCCGGGCTATCCGTGTTCTGAGACATCAACGCACAACTCCACCAAGCAAAGGCACAAAACGCACCGGTTCAAGTTCATGGCGCTCAAAACTGTCACCTCTGCGAATAATTTCCACCAACACCTGCTCGTGCTCACCAACCGGTGCAATCAGAACGCCACCATCCGCCAATTGGTCCAGCAGTTCCTTCGGAACTTCAACCGGAGCCGCGGTGACAATAATCCCGTCAAACGGCCCTCGGTCCGGCCAGCCCATCCCACCGTCTGCGTGTTTGAGCATGACATTTCGGATGTTCAGCTGACGCAGCCTTTCCCGGGCCCGCTCTTGCAGGGGCCGGATTCTCTCAACGCTGTATATTTCACGGAATAGCTGGGAGAGCACCGAGGTCTGATAACCTGAGCCCGTACCAAGTTCCAGCACACGAGCCGGCTGATGAGCCAGTAAAAGCTCCGTCATGCGCGCAACAATGTAAGGCTGGGACAGCGTTTGGCTGTAACCGATTGGCAGGGACGTATCTTCGTAGGCACGATGAGAGAGCGCTTCGTCAAGGAAGATGTGCCGGGGTATCTGGCCAATCACTTCCAGAACCCGGTCTGAGGCTATGCCGGATTCCCGCAGGCGCTGCACGAGCCGCATGCGCGTACGCCGGGAGGTCATGCCGATACCTTCAATCTGGGCGTTCATGCTTTGCTGCCCTCCACCCCGTCGAGACCATCCACCCAGTCCCTGAGCCCGGAGAGGGCGTCATGGCGAGTCATATCGGTGTGCACCGGTGTGATCGACACATACCCTTCCCGAATAGCATGAAAATCCGTTCCAGGCCCGGCATCACCGCCCTGCCCGGCAGCCCCGATCCAGTACCTTTGCTTCCCCCTCGGGCAGGTCATGGGCACAGCACCTTCCGCCCTTTCCCGGTGCCCCAGGCGCGTTATGCGAAAGCCCGCCAGCTCACTCCAGGGTACATCCGGAACATTCACATTGAGAATGCAACGAGGGCCCAGGGACAACGTGCGCTTGTTCTGAAGGAGAAGCCTTACCACGCGTGCCGCGGTGTCATAGTGGAAATGCCCTTCGTTAACCAGCGAAACCGCGATCGCAGGCAAACCGAGATGACGCCCCTCTGTCGCCGCTGCGACCGTACCCGAATAGATGATGTCATCACCCAGGTTAGCGTGGGTGTTGATACCCGAAACCACCCGGTCAAAAGGCTTGCTGAACAGCCCGTTGACCGCCAGGTGCACGCAGTCCGTCGGCGTACCGTCAACCGAACGGAAGCCGTTGGGATGCTCCTCCACCGTAAGGGGACGGTTTAAAGTCAGTGAATTACTGGCACCGCTGTGATCGCGGTCCGGGGCAACTACCCTCAATTCACCAACCGCCTGCAACCCGTCGTAAAGGGCTACCAGGCCCGGCGAATGCACGCCATCATCGTTGGACAACAGAATACGCACAGTGTTCTCCGCTAGCTCGCTTAATGCTTATTATCACGGCTGAGGCTCATGTCCTGCAGCTCAAAAATATCACCCAGCACCGTCGTGGCGTATTGACCCGGTGGCAGCATAAACTGCAACCTCAACGTAGAGTCGTCCAGCCACTGCCATTGCAGTTGCTCTGCCCGGGTGACCAGTGCACGACGCTCGGGCTTCATGCGGGTGCTCAGAAACAGCTTTTCAAACTCCGGGTGTCGGGCAACCACCGAGCGCTCGAGCGATGCCTGATCCTCACTTGCACTGGTGCCACCATCGCCCCAAAGCGGGCCCGTGGGGCCACCCTCATCAGCCGGTTCGCCGGACAGGCAAACACACCAGTTACCCGCTGCCACTCGTTCCGCCAGCACTTCATTGAACAACCACGAACGTGCCGCCGAAAAGTACAATACGTTTTTCGAACCGCTTCCGCCACCGCCACCACGGCGACCGCCTTTCTTACGATTCAGGCGGGACGGGTCGATATTCATCGCCTGCTCCAGATTACCTCCGCCGATACCGAACCGTTGCGGCCCGAAATAGTTCGGCGCACCCCGCTCAGCCAACAGCGCCAGCGCAGCTTCCAGCTCTACCCTGTCGCCCGATACCTCACATAGCACCAGATCAAAACCGTTACTCAGATGCTCACCACGACGAAGTTTGCGGGCATGACGACGACTGGCCAGGACCGGCCAGCGCTCAGCAATCGAGGCCAGAAGCGTCGAATCGCCTGCCTCCCGACCCGGGCAATACAGACTGAACCATTGCACCGTCACGGCATGGCGGTCCTTCAGACCACAAAAACCCACCTCAAATGCCTTGCAGCCAGCCAAAACCGCCAGTTCACGAGCCACGTACTCAGTGTTGTCGCCGGATTTTTCAATACGAACACACAAATGCTCTCCGGTCCCCGTACCTTCGGCGCCCGGCACTTCAAACTCCGGCCACAACTGCTCGGTTACCCGAAAGTCTTCCGGTCGAACCTTCAGCAGTGCCCTACCCGGGCGGGTTCCTGACGACGTCGGCCAGTCCAGCCGCCAGCGAGGTGCGCCGTTCGTTATACTCACAGGCCCACCGGCTCAAGCAAACACACCGCCTGACAAGCAATGCCCTCACCCCGCCCAGTAAAACCGAGCCTTTCCGTCGTGGTGGCCTTAACGCTCACCCGACTCACCGGGACGCCAAGATCCTCGGCAATCCTGAGGCGCATCGCCTCCACATGGGGCGCCATCTTCGGTGCCTGGGCAATGATCGTGGTATCAACATTCACCACCGAAAACCCTTCCTCGGACACCCGCTGCACCACCCTACGTAACAAATCCCGGCTATCGGCACCGGCCCACTCATCACTGGTGTCAGGAAAAAGATGACCAATGTCACCCAACGCCACCGCGCCCAACAACGCATCCGCCAGTGCATGCAAAAGCACATCGCCGTCAGAATGGGCTTTCAGCCCATGGCTATGAGGGATCTCAACGCCCCCCAGAATGACAGAATCGCCCTCACAAAAGGCATGGACATCAAAGCCCTGGCCAATACGCATGCTGATCTCCGAAGCAAAACAGGAATGTACGTGGAGGGAAAACCTTACTGCCGACTCAGAACAAACTCCGCCAGTGCAAGATCCGACGGCACCGTAATCTTCAGATTATCCGCCCGGCCCTCTACCAAAACAGGCATATTACCGGAAAACTCCATAGCAGAGGACTCATCGGTGACGGCATGGCCATTTTCCAGACAGAACTCCAGTGCCGCCCTGAGCGCCCCGAACCGAAACATCTGCGGCGTCAACGCCCGCCAAAGCCGACGGCGATCCACCGTTCGCTCAACCTCAGGCTGCCCGCCGCCCTCTCCCGCCAGCTTCAACGTATCCGCCACCGGCGCCGCCAGCAGGCCGCCCACAGGGTGTTCAAAAAGAGCATCAATCAGATTGGAAAGGTCATGGGCATCCAGACACGGCCGCGCCGCATCGTGCACCAACACCCAGTCG
>Ga0209075_1004670_pt1 | contig 10876 bp, 9 predicted proteins | sample Stecom2011_FD_187523 | JGI IMG/M metagenome (GOLD analysis project Ga0209075, IMG submission 187523) | Agricultural soil microbial communities from Utah to study Nitrogen management - Steer compost 2011 (SPAdes) (version 2) | ecosystem: Environmental > Terrestrial > Soil > Agricultural land...
AAGCCTTTTACAACGGACCTGTGCCCGTTTGACGAGGAGGAAACCGCATGCGAACCAATATTCTGATTACCGGCGCCAGTAGTGGCTTGGGGCGGGGCATGGCCTTGGAGTATGCTGCCCGGGGTCATAACCTGGCGTTGTGCGCGCGCCGGGTTGAGCGGCTGGAAACCCTAAAGCAGGAACTGGAGAGCCGCTACCCGGCGATTCGCGTGGTCATCCAGGAGCTGGACGTGCTCGATTATGATCAAGTGTTCGAGGTGTTTCAGGCGTTTCATCAGGAGCTGGGGCGGCTGGATCGAGTCATCGTGAATGCCGGGGTCGGTCAGGGGCGGCCACTGGGGACCGGACACTTCCGGGTCAACCAGCAAACGGCTGAAACCAACTTTGTCGCCGCCCTGGCCCAATGTGAAGCGGCGCTGGAAATTTTCCGCTCGCAAAATGATGGTCATCTGGTGGTGATCTCGTCGGTCAGCGCGATGCGGGGCATGCCCCGTAATCTGACCACCTATGCGGCCAGCAAGGCCGGCATTGCCACCCTGGCCGAAGGCATCCGGGCTGATCTGCTGGGGACACCGATTCGGGTCACCACGCTGTTTCCGGGTTATATCCGGACCGCGATCAACGAAAAGGTGAAGAACGCGCCGTTTATGATTGATACAGAAGCGGGATGTCGCCTGCTGGTGGAGGCGATTGACCGGGAGCCGGCTGAAGCGACGGTGCCGAGATGGCCCTGGGCGGCGGTGAGCCTGCTGATGCGTTATCTGCCGTTGCCAGTGGTGGCAAGGATGGTGTGAGCGCGTCCGGGCGGGTGCCCGGACGCTGAAGGGCATTAAACCTTGAACTGTCCGACCAGCACACGCAGGTTCTCGCCCAGTCGGGCCAGTTCCACGCTGGCATCCGAGGTCTGGCTGACGCCGATGGAGCTTTGGCCGGAGGCATCCACAATGCGGGTCACGTTGTGGTTGATCTCTTCCGCCACTTGGCTTTGTTGCTCAGCCGCGGCAGCGATCTGAGTGATCTGGTCGTGAATGACCGCGACCGATTGCTCAATGGTGTGCAGGGCTTCGGCCGCCTCATTGATGGACTCGACCGTCTGCTCCGATTGGGTCTGGGCCGCTTTCATCTGATCCGCCGCCTGACGGGATTCGGTCACGTAGCCTTCAATCATGGAGCGGATCTGCGAGGCGGATTCGCTGCTGCGGCTGGCCAGTTGACGGACTTCATCGGCGACCACCGCAAAGCCGCGGCCATGCTCCCCAGCCCGGGCCGCCTCAATGGCGGCGTTCAGGGCCAGCAGGTTGGTTTGGTCGGTCACTTCCCGGATCACGTCCAGCACGGTTTGGATCTCGTTGCTCCGGGCGGCCAGGGTTTCGATCTGGCGGGCACTGTCTTGCAGGACCACCACCAGGTCACGGACCGACTGCTGGGACGACAACACCCGCTGGCGACCGGCCTGGGCATTGAGGTCGGCGTTGCCCGCCGCGTTTTCCACTTCGTTGGCATTGCGGGAGATCTGGTGCACGGTGGCGGCCATTTCCTGAATGGCGGACGCGATCTGATCGGTTTCACTGCCTTGCTGATCGACGGAGTGGCGGGTCTCGGACGCGATCTGGCTCAGTTCCTCGGCAGCGGAGGCCAACTGGTGGGTGGTTTCTCCCACCTCGGCAACCGCCCCCTGGATCTTGGCCACGAAGGCGTTGAACTGCTGGCCGAGCTCCGCCAGCTCATCCTGGCCTTGATCGGGCAGGCGCTGGGTCAGATCGCCATCACCACTGGCAATTTCCCGCATCATGCGGGTGGCCTGACTCAGCGGACGGGTGACCGTGCGTCCCACATACAAGCCGATCAGGATCGCGATGACGATGATGATCAGGGTGGTTAACAGAATGTTCTGGAGCGCCATGCGGATATTCGAGCTGATCTCTTCCTGGGCGGCGGCTACGGCCCGGTCCACATCGGTGACATAAATGCCGGCACCGATCACCCATTGCCATTTGCTCAGGTCAACGGAGTAGGAAATCTTGGGCTCGGGCTGATCCGTGGCGGGGTTGGGCCAGGTGTATTCGTGATAGCCCACGCCGTTACGGCCGGTTTCAATCAGGTTGCGCAACAGCTCCCGGCGCTCCGGCGTGGAGTTCCGTGACGGGCCTTCCAGGCTGGGGTTGGGGCGAAAGGCCAGGTTATAGGAGTCATAGGTCCAGGCGTAGATGTAGTTGTTGTCGCCAAAGCCGATGGAACGCAGGATGGCGCGGGCGCTCAGTTTGGCTTCTTCTTCGTCCAGGGTGGGGTCGGTATAGACCTCGTCAATGGCGGTACGGGCCGCCTCCACAACCTGCTTCAAACCTTCCTTGTGAGCCGTGATCAGGTTTTGGCGCAGGCGCTCCACCTCAGCAGTGCCTTGCTGCTGCAACTGGCTGACGGTCAGCCAGGCGGTGATGCCACCGGTCAGCAGAACCGGTAGCAAAATACCGATTAAGAGTCGGGCTCGAATGCTCAAGCGGGAAATCAGATTCATGACGTCTTCCTTTAAATTGTTCTTTGCCTGGAGAGGAGGCGGGGGCAGAACTCTATTTCTAGACTCATATTCCGTATAGCGAAAGTTGGTTTTACAAATAATAGCAAAAATGAAATTTATGTTCCCGTATTGAGACATTCAGTGGCCTAACAGGGCCAAATCTGGACATTTCGTCATCTGCGATTGCTTGAGGGGGGCACGGGGCCACCACATAATTTGGAAACGCTCAGGCAGCCTCTGGAATCACTGGGTTATTGGCCGTCGTCCACCGGAGTCAACAACAGGAGCAGGTAACAGATGAGAGCACTGTGCTGGCATGGTAAGAAGGATATCCGTTACGACACGATTCCGGACCCGGTGATTGAAGACCCCCGGGATGCCATTATTGAAGTGACTTCCTGTGCCATTTGCGGCTCGGACCTGCACCTTTTTGATGGGTTCATGCCCGGTATGCAGCATGGGGATGTGATGGGGCATGAGTTTATGGGGGAGGTGGTGGAAGTCGGCCCGGAGGTCAAACGACTGAAGGTCGGTGACCGGGTTGTGGTGCCTTTTACCATCATTTGCGGGGAGTGCGACCAGTGTCAGCGGGGTAATTACTCCGTCTGTGAGCGCTCTAACCGCAATCATCACCTGGCCGACAAAATGTTTGGCCATTCCACGGCGGGGCTGTTTGGCTATACCCATTTAACCGGGGGCTATGCCGGCGGCCAGGCCGAATATGTCCGAGTTCCCTTTGCCGATCATGCCCCGGTGAAAGTGCCTTCCGGGGTCACCGACGAACAGGTGCTCTTTCTTGGCGATATTTTCCCCACCGGCTGGCAGGCCGCGGTGCAGTGCGATATTGAACCCACCGATACGGTGGCGGTCTGGGGTGCGGGGCCGGTGGGGCAGTTTGCGATTCGCAGTGCGGTGATGCTGGGCGCCAGGCAGGTGGTGGCCATTGACCGGGTGCCGGAACGGTTGGGCATGGCGGAGGCGGGCGGCGCCATCCCCATCAACTTTGAGCAGGAAAGCGTGCTCGAGCGCCTTAATGATTTGACCCAGGGGCGCGGCCCGGAGAAGTGTATTGACGCGGTCGGCCTGGAAGCTCATGCCATGGGCTCCATCGACTCCATGTATGACCGGGTCAAACAAGCGATGATGCTGGAAACCGACCGCCCCCATGTGCTGCGGGAAATGATCTATGTCTGCCGTCCGGCGGGTATTCTGTCAATCCCGGGAGTGTATGGTGGGGTGCTGGACAAGATCCCATTCGGCGCGGTGATGAACAAGGGGCTGACCATCCGTACCGGGCAGACCCACGTTAATCGCTGGACTGACGATTTGCTGCAGAGAATTCTGGAAGGCCAGATTGACCCGTCTTTTGTGATCACCCACACGGTGGGGTTGGAGCAGGGGCCGGAGATGTATAAGACCTTTCGGGACAAGGAGGACGGCTGCGTCAAGGTAGTCCTTAAACCCAGGCTTCACTGAGGCATGGATATGACGGAATCAACGCAGGATACAGTGGCGCGGAATCTTTCGGGCAAAAGCCTGGCCAATGGGCTGGGGGTGTTCAGTATTGGCCTGGGGCTCGTCGAGTTGCTGGCGCCTAAAACCCTGGCTCGCAACCTGGGGATGGAGGGGCAGGAGAAGCTGCTGCAATTCTATGGACTTCGGGAATTGGGCGTGGGGTTGGGGATTCTGGCCGCCGCGGATCCGACTCCCTGGATCAAGGGGCGGATTGCCGGCGACATGCTGGATCTGGGCTCACTAGCCATCCAGCTGCGGCCCGCCAACCCCTGTGCCGGACAGGTGGGTTTGGCGCTGGGGATGGTGGCGGGTATCACCGCGCTGGATTTCTACGCGGTGCGTAAACTACAGCAGGAAGACCGTCAGACCCGTGCCCGGCAGTGGGATTACCGGGATCGCAGCGGTTGGAGGCTACCACCGGAAGCCATGCGGGGTGTTGCCCGGGATGTCGTGGACCGGAGCCGGCGTGAATTCCCGGCGCTTCAGTCTTTTCATTAAGGCAAGCTACTGACGCAACTTATTGGGGAGCGCTTGCCGGGGGAAACAGCTGGGCCAGCAACTTCTCAAGAGTGGCGGCACTCACCGGTTTGGTGATGTATTCGTTCATGCCCGCCCGTAGATACTGTGCCCTGGACTCCGCCAGCGCCTCGCCCGTAACGGCCACCACGGGAATGTCGCGGATGGGGGCGGGCATGGCCCGTAGCTTTTGGGTCGTCTCAATGCCGCTCATCTCCGGCATTTGGCCGTCCATCAGAATCAGGTCAAAGGGTTGTTGCCGCACCAGCTCCAGCGCCTGCGCCCCACTGTTGGCGGCGGTGACCTCGTGACCTTTCCATTTCAACATGGCGGAGATCACTTTGAGATTGACCGGGTTGTCATCCACGGCCAGCACCCGTAAGGTCTGGATGGGCTGGGGTTTCGGGGCTGGGGCCGGGGGCTGGTCAAAGTCGGCCAGCACTTCGACCGGCACTGAGAGCGTAAAGCAACTGCCCCGGCCAGGCTGACTTTCCACCAGAATATCCCCCCCCATCAGACGAGCCAGATTACGGGAGATTTCCAGCCCGAGCCCGGCTCCCGTATTTCGGCCCGGTGCCCGGGTATCGGCCTGCATGAAACGCTGGAACAGTTGTGAAACCACCTCGGGGCTCATTCCGATGCCGGTGTCGATCACTTTGATTTCCAGTTGGGGGGCCGTGCTCTGAATGGTGTTCAGGTTGGCCTGGAGTTCGATAGAGCCTTGTTCGGTGAACTTAATGGCGTTACTGATCAGATTAAGCAGGATTTGGCGGGCTCGGGCCGGATCCAGGCGCACCCACTTGGGCAGGTCCTCTGCCAGCTGGAGCCTCAGTTGCAGCTGTTTCTCCTGGGCTTGGCCCTGGAACAGTCGATACAGCTCCTCCAACAGCTGATGCAGGTTGGTGTTGCTGATCTCCAGGGCAATCTTGCCGGCTTCCAGTTTGGAAAAATCCAAAATATCGTTCAAAACCGCTAACAGATGCTCCGCCGAGTCGCGGGTGGTGCCGAGATAATCCCGTTGGAGCGGGTCCAGTTGAGTGCCGCTTAGCAGTTCCAACATACCCAACACCCCATGGAGCGGGGTACGGATTTCATGGCTCATATTGGCCAGGAAGTTACTCTTGGCCTGATTGGCCCGTTCCGCGCTTTGACGGGCTTCGTCCAGGTGGGTCGCCAGCAACTCCAGGCTGTCACGGCGCTTTTCCAGCTCGCGCATCTGGCGCAGGGTCAGCCAGGAAAAGATGACGATTAACAGCAGCATCAAGGTGGCGATACTGGCGGTAATGAGCGTCTTTTGATTGATGGCCTCTCGCCGGCTCTGACCGAAATCAACCACTGCCTGGTTACTGGCGTGGATCAAGGTCATGATGAACTCTTCCAGAGGCTCTAACCTTTGGACGAGCTCGCCCAGGGCTCTGGCATCAGGACGCTCCGACGCATCGGGACCCAATATGAGGTCGGCCGTCTCAATAAACTGTTTGAACTGGTTGTGAGCCGGTCTGATGTCGGCATATTGGACCAGCAGACGCTGGTTGACGTGCTGATCAAGCACCTGGATTCGGCTGGCAAAAATTTCATAGCGCAGCTCCAGGTTGTCCCAGGCTTCATTGCCGGGGTTGGGCTCGCGGAGCAGATGGTCCAGTGCCTGCTGCAGGCGGTTATATTCCGCAAATAGTTTCCAATAGCCCCAGACCAGCCCGTTTTCGCCCACGGAGGCCAGGCGGCGAATATCATCGAACTGTTTGTATTGAACCCAGCCCAGGCCAATAAAGGCACAGAACAGCAAGCCGCCAAGCGCCGACAGCATTCGACGCCGGTTGGGGCGTTGGATGGGGGCGGCTTGCGGCGGAATGCTAGTGGGCATAAGTGCGGCTATTGGGCGAGAAGAGGGGCGGCGTCATTCGCGGGGGCTATTCGACATGAATGGATTTGACCTGCCAGACACTACGGTTGTAGTAGGTGTCGGCTTTTAGGTTGGGTTGCAGATCAAAGGGATAGATGATGAACAGGGGGCCCCGATCCCGCACCCTTAACAGTTGGCCATCAATGCTGCGGGCCAGGATCACGTCATATTGTTGTGCATCGCTAATGGGAATGTGTGAGACGTACTCATTCAGCGCGGTGACATAAAGCTCGCTTCCTTCGACTTTGAGCAGGTCCAGGAGATCCCGCAACAGCGGTCCACGAAAGGATCGGGGTTCAGGATACCAAGGTGTCCGGGTGGTGAATTCGTGCTGGGGAAGCCGTTCAATCATGTCGGAGTCAAAGGATGCGACTCCCGGACCATTGGTAACCGCAATCTTGCCGGAAACCATTAGAATGACTTCGTATTGAGGTGCTTCCAATGCCTTGGCGGGACTGACTAAAAGAAACAACGCAAACAGCCGCGTAAACCAACTGACCATGTAAGTTCTCTGGGGTACTTCTAACTAAAAGTGTTGGCATTATAGATTGTCATTTGCATTTGAGGGAACTGCTGAATGAGCTCTCATGTCATGAATGAATAGGGTTACGAGGTGTGTAATCGCTCAGCAGGCAGATGCCGGTCCGGGCTAAAAGTCCGGGCGGCAGCTAAATAGCCTGCTCCTGGCGCAGCTTTTCAATGGCCTCCATGGAATAACCCAGGGTGCGCAGGATGCCCTCGGTATGGGCGCCCAGCTCCGGACCCACCCATTCCGCGGAGCCGGGGGTGTCGGACAGCTTGGGGACGATACCGGGCATTTTGAAAGAGGCTCCATCAGGCAGTTGGGCGCTTAAAAACATCTCGCGGGCCAGAAACTGCGGGTCCTGGAACATGTCTTCAATGGAATAGATATGACTGGCGGGCACCTCGGCCCGGTTGAGGGTTGCCAAGACCTCGCTCAGCGGCAGGGTTCCCACCCATTGATCAATAACGGCATAGAGTTCGTCACGACGTGCATCGCGGCCGGCATTGTCGGCCAGGGTCGGGTCCTCCGCGAGATCCCCGCGCCCGATGGCATGCATGAAACGTTTGAAGATGGCATCGCCATTGGCGCTGATCTGGACGTGCTTGCCGTCGGCGCTGGTGTGGACCGAGGAGGGGGTGATGCCGGGCATGATGTTGCCGGTCCGCTCACGCACGAACCGGAACACGTCAAACTCGGGCACCATGCTTTCCATCATGGCGAAGACGGCCTCGTACAGGGCCACGTCCACCACCTGGCCCTGCCCGCCATTGACCTCCCGGTGGCGGAGTGCCATCAGGGCGCCGATCACGGCCCACAAGGCGGCAATGGAGTCGCCAATGGAAATCCCGGTCCGTACCGGGGGCCGGTCGGCAAAGCCGGTGATATAGCGCAGTCCCCCCATGGACTCCCCAACCGCGCCAAAACCGGGCTGATCCTTGTAGGGCCCGGTCTGGCCAAAGCCGGACAGGCGCACCAGTACCAGCCCGGGATTGAGGGCGTGGATGGTCTCCCAGTCAAACCCCAGCTTTTCCAGCACGCCGGGGCGGAAGTTCTCGATCAGGATATCGGTTTCCTGGATCAGCTTTCGCAAAATCTCCTGACCCTCGGGATGCTTGAGGTTCAGGGTCAGGGATTTTTTGTTGCGGGCCTGCACCAGCCACCACAGGGAGGTACCTTCATAGAGTTTGCGCCACTTGCGAAGCGGGTCGCCCCCTCCAGGGGATTCGACTTTGATGACCTCCGCGCCAAATTCGGCCAGCAGGCGAGAAGCGAAAGGGCCGGCAATCAGGGTGCCCAGTTCCAGCACCCGGATGCCGCTAAGAGGCTTGGCGGTCATGGGAAATCCTTGTCAGTCGGCAGAGGCCAGACTCTAGCATGGGATGTCCCTGGCGCCAATCCCGTCCCTGGGCGCAGTTTTTAGCCGGGCGCGTTGTTAATGGGGCCGGCTGGTTGGTTCCGCTTTGGGCCTGGTTTTACTCCTTCTGCGCCGGGGCTTATTGGGTTCGCCTTTTATGTCTTCCGTGAGGGTTGTCGCGGCCTGCCGGGTTCGTTGGCGGATGTCCTTTGCGGTGTCCCCGGTTTGCTCGGCGATCCTTGAGCCGGCCTTGGCGGTGCTAGTGCGAATATCTTGGGCGGTGTCTTGCACTTCGGCGGAGGCCCGGGCGACGGTTTCTCCGGCTCGATTGCCCAGCTCCACCGCGCGGTCCGCCACACGTTGGGTGGCCCGGCGGGAGGCCTGGCGAGTTTTTCGCAGGTTTTCCCGAGTGGTGTCCTGAGCTTTTTCAGAGGCCTGTTGCAGGGTTTGCTCCACGGTCTCGGTGCCCACGGCGGCCAGCATCGTGGCGTCGGCGGCTGAGGTCTGGGTGGTGCGGAGAATTTGGCGCAACAGGCTGCTTGTTGCATCCCGGGCTTGGCCGGCCAGGCGAAAGGCTTGGTCTAATGAGGACTGGAGGAGGTTGGCCGCCTGAACCGTGGCTTCGGCGATTGTCTGGCCCAGGCGGTTGGGGGCCGTTCGGGACTGACGGGCGGTGCCACGGGGGTTGGAATCGCCGGCTGTGTCGTTTTGGAGGCGGTCCAGCAGGTCGGGAATCGGGCGTAGGTATTCCAGCCATCCCTGGGGACGGATTCCCTGGCCAGCCCGGAACGGCCAGAAGTGGAGCTGTTCTGCGCTCAGCTGCACTTCCCGCCGCAGGCGGATTTCCAGTAGGGGTTTCCATTCCGTCCCTCGGTCATTTTCGCGAATTTGCAGATCCAGTCGAACGTCGCTGGCGTTGACGGCGGCGCGGATTTTTTCCTCCCGGTTGTGCCCCGGACCCGGCTCCACCTGGGGGATAAGCCGCAGGCTGATGTTGCTGCGCCCGTCAATTTCAAAGGGCGCCAGACTGTGGTAGTCGTTTAGCAGGAAATCGTGCTGGTTGGTTTTAAGGCTGTCGATGGCCAGCGCCCAGGGGGTGCGGGTGCTGAGAAGTATCAGATCCTGCGCCTCTGCGCTGGGCTCATCCTGGAGCGGTTCGGCCTTGAAGCGGATCGAGCAATTCAGCACATCCGGCAATAACCGGTGTTCCGCCTGCCACAGGCCGCCGGAGAGACGTACCAGGGCGTCGCCACTGAGCCGGTTGGCCAGGTTGCGGAAATGGGAGGGCAGGCCCCGTTTGGGAGAGACTTCGGCGTGAAAGCAGATGCCGTTGGGCTGGAAGACCCTGGATTCGCGGATGCTATTGCCCAGGCTGACCAAGGGAGATGCGGCTCGGCCCAACCACTGACTGGTGTGTGTGTGCTGTTCGGGGGTGGGTTGCATGGGACATTCCTCTCGTTCTCAGTGGGGAGGTTGATGTCCGACAATTCTAAAGTGCGCCCGCGTTACTATCAGATGATTGGGCGCGACCTGGCGGCATGCCGCCATGAAATTATGGTAAGCCGAAAATAACCGGGTTAAGGCTTGAGGCTGCGCCAGGCGAGGGCACCGAGGAAGATCAGGCGGATCTGTTTGACGGTGAGCGCTTCAATCCGGGCCCGTTGGGAGCGGCTGGCCGTGGGCAGGTCGAGAATATCCAGCGTGGTTTCGGCAACCGTGTTGATGATCAGGCTGACGATCATCTCCAGGTCTTCGTGGCTGACATTGGGCAGAAAGTCGGCACGGTTGATATCAACCACCAACTCATTGACGAAATAGCGGAGTTCATTGCGGATGGCATCCCGCAGGGCGGGCGTCCCTCCGCTTCGGCACTGCACCATGAACAGGAACAGGTTGCGATTGTCGAGCACATGCTGAACGTAGACTTCCACCGAGGCCTTGATCTGGTCATTCAGCGATTGGCCGGCCTGGCGCGCGGAACGCATCAGGCGGCGCAGCATCATGCCCAGTTCATCCACTAGGCTAAGCCCCAAATCTTCCATGGTCTCGAAGTGGCGATAGAAGGACGTGGGTACCACGCCCGCGTTTTTGGCCACTTCACGCAGGCTGATACTGGCAAAGTTATCGCCCCGTCCCACCAACTCCAGGGCCGCGTTCATCAAGGCTTGTCGTGTTTGTTTTTTCTTGCTTTCTCGGGTGGACATGGCCGGCTTCTTGGCTGTGGAAATTACTGCATGGGTTGTGCGTTGCAGGCTGGGCAAAGTTACCACGTTCAGGTCCATGAATCACCTTTGCTGGTTGGCGGGAGGGGTGTCAGCAGTTTGTTTTTGCGACATCTTGAAAATATTGTGTCTAAGTGTACACCATAACGATGTGGTTTTTGTAGAATCGAAGGCTCCCTATAAAGTGCATGTAAAACAATGAGATAAGTTTTTTCTATGGGGTTTGCGGGAGGGCGATATATGATTTTTATCAAAATATGAGTGAATGACTGTTGACCGAAAAGATGGCTTTCAATATAGTCAGTGAACAAATGTACACAAGAGG
>Ga0209075_1004671_pt1 | contig 10876 bp, 7 predicted proteins | sample Stecom2011_FD_187523 | JGI IMG/M metagenome (GOLD analysis project Ga0209075, IMG submission 187523) | Agricultural soil microbial communities from Utah to study Nitrogen management - Steer compost 2011 (SPAdes) (version 2) | ecosystem: Environmental > Terrestrial > Soil > Agricultural land...
TTTTTAGCAGAGAGAAAGGGATTCGAACCCTCGATGCGTTGCCGCATACACGCTTTCCAGGCGTGCCTCTTCAACCACTCGAGCACCTCTCTTTTTCAAGATGCAAAGTTACACTTTTTTGCTATATAAAAAATGCAAAAGCTCTTTTTTTAACAGAGGAAGGACAAAGAGGCTATTCAACTATAAAATCAATTTGTTCAATTAATGATTGTACAGGAGCTTTGAAATTCAATTTCACAGATGTTTCTTTTTCTGAGTGTTTGATATTCAAGGTGCCGTCTGTTATTTTGTAATATCCTGCCTCGCCTTTACAGTAGCAATGTTTGGCATAGACCAATTTTACTTGTTCTAATTCCTCATTCTTGTATTGTTTTTTGAAAGCTTTTAAAGGAATTTCTATGAATATTTCTTCTTTGTAAAAATCATCTGCATATCCATCTTCCGATTTATCTCTATTAAACTCATATTGAACCAAAACAGTATGTGGATTGTAATTGGTTTTTGGATATAGTTGTTCAAAGCTGTTGAGATTCAGTCCTTTTTCAAATTCTCTTGTGGCGGTTACCGTGCCGTTTTCATGTATTTCTGATTTTACAGTGATGTTTTTACCCAACCAATTGGTAGAGCTAACGCCTTTTGCGGTTGAACAGCTGGTTAAAACTGCAAATACCAACAATATTAAAGTTTTTCTCATTATTATTTCCCGTTATAATTATTCATCGCATGATTCAATCCAGCCAAAGCAAATTCTTTAACGGCTTTAGAAACCATTTCTAATCGTTCCGGAAGAGCCGCGGTTTCTTCATCGCCCCAGTCGCCCAATACGTAATCTACTTGTTGTCCTTTTTTGAATTGGTCTGAAATTCCGAAACGCAGCCTTGGATATTCGGTACCATTTAACATAGCCTGAATGCTTTTCAAACCATTGTGTCCGCCGTCCGAACCTTTGGCTTTGATTCGAAGCGTTCCGAAAGGCAAATTTAAATCATCCGTAATAATTAAGATGTTTTCTTTGGGAATTTTTTCTTTGTCCATCCAATGTAAAACAGCTTTCCCCGAAAGGTTCATGTAGGTGTTTGGCTTTAAAAGCAATAAAGTCCTTCCTTTGATTTTGACCTCTGCTATGGCTCCTAATTTTACTGTTTGAAATGAAACACCTGCTTCTTTAGCAATAAAATCAACAGCTTTAAAACCGATGTTGTGTCGAGTATTGACGTATTCCGCACCAATATTACCTAAACCTACAATCAAAAATTTTTTCATAACTTCTGTGTCTTCTTTCTTGTGTGGTTTCGAAAACCACTTTTTAAAAAAATTCATTGCAAATGTATTAACTTATACGTAATTTCGATTAAAACAATGCAAGTTATGGAAAACTTTTACATTATCAGGGATTTTATCAAAGAATGGTATTGGCTTCCAGTAACTTTGGTCATTATAACGGCCGTTATTACAATTTTAATCGAAAATGGGAAACCCGAAAAAACGATTGCTTGGCTGGTGGTCATTGTTTTTTTACCTATTATTGGTATTGTTTTATATTATTTTTTCGGTCAAAAATTTCAAAAAGACAAGTATTTTAGAAAGTTAGATTTGCGCTATACCTTGAAATTAGAAGAAAGCTGGACGGCATTACAGCCTTTTATTGATGATGAAATCAAATTAACCGAAACCTATAGTAAACATTTGAACGATGTTTTTGAATACTTGGTATTGACAAAAAATGCTGTGCCTACCTCCAATAACAATTTGAGGTTATTGAACAATGGCGAAGAGAAGTTTGAAGTGCTTTTGACAGATATAAAGGAGGCTACACATCATATCCATATTGAATACTATATTTTTGAAGAAGACGAAATTGGGACTAAGATTTTGAATCTATTGATAGAAAAAGTCAAGGAAGGTCTTGAAGTTCGGTTGATTATCGATGCGTTTGGTTCTTCAAATTTCACTAAAAGGAAAAAATATTATGAGGAAAAAGGCTTGCAATTTGAGGTTTTTTTGCCAGTTCGTTTTTCTTCTTTAGCAAATAGTAATTACCGCAATCACCGAAAAATATTTATAATCGATGGACGTGTGGGCTATGTCGGAGGGATTAATATTTCGGATCGTTACATCAACCCAAACAGATTTGGATTGTATTGGCACGATACGTCCTTGCGGATAGAGGGTGATGCTGTAAAGGTGTTGCAGACTCAATTCTGGCTTCATTGGCAGAGTATTGCTCACGAAACTTTTAGTTTAAACAAGAATTATATCCCCGTAATAGAGAAGCAATTTCCCAAAAAGCCAGTTACTTTTGCGTTTTCATCTCCAGGTAATACGAAACCTTATGTAATGGAATCGATGATTTTGAGTATTTTGGCCGCTCAGAAAAGTGTACAGCTCTGTACTCCTTATTTTATTCCAACCGAATCGTTTAAAACAGCTCTTTTAATTGCGGTTTCTAAAGGTGTGGATGTCAGTTTGATGATTCCGTATAAAGGGGATTCTGCGATTGTACACGCGGCAAGTTTATCATTTCTAAAGCCATTTGTGCAAAGAGGGTTGAAGGTATACCTTTATAAAAAGGGATTTTTGCATGCTAAAACCGTTTGTATCGATGGAATGTTGAGTTACGTGGGTACAACCAACTTAGATTCAAGAAGTTTTTTTATCAATTTTGAGCTCAGTGCCGTTGTTTTGGATTATCAAATTGCTAGAGAATTGGAGCAGAACTTTGAGTATGATATAAAATCGAGTGAATTGTTCACAGCAAAAACCTGGAAAAATGAAACTTGGTACTACAAAACGTTTGCCTCCTTGTGTCGTTTACTTGCACCTCTGTTGTAATTTTTAGATTAATAGTTTCGAATTATAGATGGTTTTCGTTTTCAATCCAATCTTTGATTTCTCGTTCGATATCTTCTCTCGTTCTACCGGTTTTTTCTTGTATTTTAGCTATGTAAACTTCAAGTTCACTTTCAGTAAAACTGGAGTCACCCTCGAACCATTTGGCGTATTTCTGTTTTAAAGCGCCTTTGATTTTGTTCCACTTTTCCTCAAGTTCTAATCGATTCATTTTAGTTTTGTTTGATAAATAGACGATAAATTTATTAATAAATTCTTTTTTAGCTCTTAATAAAATCATAAAAGTAATTTGATGTGATTTGGAAGTTGTTTTAACCGATTCAATGGGGGCGACAGAATAATCGGTTGAATGTTTTTATTTTTTAAACAATCCAGAAAGCAATTTTTGTGCTCGGGTTTTTATTATAAACAATTTTTAACCTGAAAAATAGTATCTTTGCATTATGAATGAACATTTAAATCCAACCAACGAACATTTTACTAATGAGGATTTTGACGTAGAGAAAAAGCTACGTCCTCTCTCATTTGATGATTTTGCAGGACAAGATCAAGTTTTGGATAATTTAAAAGTGTTTGTTGAAGCGGCTAATTTGCGTGGAGAAGCACTGGACCATACTTTGTTTCACGGTCCTCCAGGATTGGGAAAAACGACGCTTTCAAACATTTTAGCAAATGAACTGGATGCAGGAATCAAAATTACTTCTGGACCTGTTTTGGACAAGCCTGGGGATTTAGCAGGTTTGTTGACTAATTTAGAGGAACGCGACATCTTGTTTATAGATGAAATTCATAGGCTGAGTCCAGTTGTTGAAGAATATCTTTATTCGGCAATGGAGGATTTTAAAATCGACATTATGATTGAGACTGGTCCTAATGCTCGTTCGGTTCAAATTAACTTAAATCCGTTTACTTTAGTTGGTGCCACAACTCGTTCAGGGTTACTGACCGCCCCAATGCGAGCCCGATTTGGTATTCAATGTCGCCTGCAGTATTACAACACTGAATTATTGGCAACAATTGTCGAACGTAGCGCTAATATCCTCAAGGTTCCAATTGATTTGGAAGCCGCAATAGAAATAGCTGGTCGAAGCAGAGGAACGCCAAGAATAGCCAATGCATTGTTGCGACGCGTTCGCGATTTTGCACAAATTAAAGGAAATGGTAGCATCGATATAGAGATTTCTCGTTTTGCATTAAAAGCGCTCCATGTAGATCAATACGGATTGGATGAAATGGATAATAAAATCTTGTCCACAATTATTGAAAAGTTTAAAGGTGGACCGGTTGGTCTTTCAACTTTGGCGACGGCTGTTTCTGAAAACGCCGAAACTATCGAAGAGGTTTATGAACCTTTTTTGATTCAAGAAGGGTTTATTTACCGCACACCAAGAGGTCGAGAAGTTACGGAAAAAGCATATAAACATTTAGGAGTTTCGTCTTTAAAACCAAAAGGTGGCTTGTTTGATGAATTCTAAGGAACGTTACACACAACTAATAAAAGGGAAGGCAAAAGAGCTTGGGTTTTCTTATTGTGGGATTTCTAAAGCAGATTTTTTAGAAGCAGAAGCACCTCGTCTCGAGCGTTGGCTCAATGCCAATATGCACGGAGAGATGAGTTATATGGAAAATCACTTCGATAAACGTTTGGATCCAAGATTGTTGGTGCCAGGTGCTCGATCTGTGGTTTCTTTGCTTTATAATTATTATCCTGAGAAAAAACAAAGAACAGACACTTTTAAAATCTCAAAATACGCCTACGGAACGGATTACCACTTTGTACTTAAAGATAAATTAAAGGATTTATTGCGCTTTATTCAAGAGGAAATTGGTGAGGTGGACGGTCGAGTTTTTACTGATTCCGCTCCGGTTTTGGATAAAGCATGGGCTGCTAAAAGTGGCTTGGGCTGGGTAGGCAAAAACAACAATTTGATTAGAAAAAGTGATGGGTCTTTTTTCTTTATAGCCGAATTAATAAGCGATTTGGAGCTGGAAGCAGATCATGCTGTCACCAATCACTGTGGTTCGTGTACCGCCTGTATCGATGCTTGTCCTACAGAGGCTATCGAGGCTCCCTACTTGGTCAATGGGAGTAAGTGTATTTCTTATTTAACAATTGAACTGAAAAATGAAATCCCAACGGAGTTTCAAGAAAAGTTGGACGATTGGATTTATGGCTGCGATGTATGCCAAGATGTATGTCCTTGGAACCGATTTTCACAACCACATGCTCAGCCATTATTTAATCCTAGGCCGGAATTGTTGGAGTACGATAAAAGACAATGGAAAGAATTGACTCAGGAGCTTTTTAATGAACTTTTTAAAAAATCAGCAGTTAAACGCACTAAATATACAGGTTTGATGCGAAATATCGCCTTTGTTGAAAATGAAAAAAAATAAACTTGAGTTCAATATAGTAGGAGTGTAATTTGTATCGTATCGGTGATTAGCTTTTTTACAATTAGGCAATTCTATTCTCAGTTGTTTGTTAAAACAATTTCGTGTTTTATCTAGCAAATATTTGTTTTTTCCTTTAAAAATACTTAACATTGTATTCAAAAGACTACCGATTAAGAAGGAGCGTAGTTTTTAAAGATTGTTATAATGTGAAAAAAAATAAAATTGTTAGTTTAGAAATGTTTTGAAAAAAATGTTGGTTTTCTTTATCATTGGGTTTTAGCTTTTAGTTTAAGACCAAATATTCTTATTTTTAAAATATAATAATATGCAACACAGGATGTTTAAAGTTTTGACGCATGAGGATACTCATAGCGTTGTGGTAGATAAATATTATAATGTACAATATAAAAGTTTTCTTTTAAATCAACATGAAGTGGGGGATGAATTTTTGTTGTTTATAAAAGATTATAATGTTGATGGGGAGCCGATTTTTGAATACAGTGTACTAAATGACTATAAAGAACAAACATTTTATGAATTCAATGTTTTAGATGTCACTGAAAACAATATAGTTGTGGGTGATGGAAAAGGTGTAAAAGCGTTGTTGCCACTTTATATCGAAAACAACGTACAAAATGGAAAAATCAGATTGTTGGTACGCTATATTTCTCGTGCCTATAATAAATTAGAGTTTGATTTTTCTTTGAAAGCTGCTCAGGACAGAATACAATACGAAAGTGATTTGTCTATTTTTGAAGACGAAGAAGATTACGAACTTCGTGCCATACGAACGTACACAAACAGAGCAGGTAGAGCCTACTTGATGGCGGAATATCTCGGAAAAAACTATTCAATTACGATTCCACAGATTGATTTGAACATTCAGTCTGGTGATTTGGTAAGTTGTAAAGTAGCATATTATAATCAAACAGGAAATCGCTTTCTAAATCTGACGCGCAAATATATTATTTCCAAAATTTACACTGTTGGAAACCCTTATACGTTCACTATTGTAAATAAAGTTGTTGATCCAAAAAGAGGTATGAATTTCTGGGTTGTACAGGATGAATATGCATTTAAAAACAACTACCACATCGATCAAGACCTCGCGTTTGAAAGTGAAATGAATGACTTGGAAATCAATGATGAAGTCGATTTATATGTAAAAAAAATTAGCGACAAGGGGTATTTAAGATTGGTAAACAAAATTGGGCTTTGGGAACGGAAAAGCTATAGTCCAGAGATGATTTTTAAGGAAATTGGATACGAAGATAAAATACAAGAGTACTTTTATGATATAGAGTTGCAATCTTCTGAAAGAACGAGCGAAGACTTTTTGTTCTTGAATCAATATGCTAATGGTGAGAATTTATGGATTTTTACGTACCTTAGTTACTTAGATAAAAAGTTTTTTGATTTTTTAGAACAAAATGAGTTGCAAAAAGCAAAAAAACTTATTGATTTATATATCAAAATTGAAATTTGGATTTTGGAAGGGTCGGATTTTCTGACCAATTTTAGTTCGGCAAAGGTCGAAGATATTGTTGTGAAAGCCGAGGATAAAATTGCAAAACTCAATAAGTTTTATCAAACAATTTCTATGATCTTAAATGGCGAGGTATCTCCATTCTTATCAAGCTTAAAAACGCAGATTGAAACCGACTCCTATGTGGAGGATGAAAAAAAAGCCATATTAAAAAGCATTACCGTAATCACGTCATTTTGTAAAGAAACAGCTGATGAAGAATTGCTTATTGATTTGATCTTCTTAATGCTGAAAAATAAATATATTTCTAAAGACGATGCGTTTGAGTATTCCAATGCTGTATTTAAGAAAGTTGCAGAACTTAATAATAAAATCAACTTATTAGATGTCGTAGATCAGGGTATTGAGAATAAAGAGGGTTTTAAATCCATTATTAATAAACAGTTTTTATTATTGTTGATTTTAAATGTCGAAGAAACCTTAGAAAAGAATATTCATGCTTCGGTGAATTTAATGAAATACTTATCGGTTTTCAATAAGAATGTTGGTTTCTTGCAATTGGGTATCCAACTTATTACTACAGGGACTTATCTTCAACCAAAAATGGACGAATTTTTGAATGTTTTTGAGTTTAGTTTACAAGATTTTCAGTCCTTTGTGGTTGATATGGAGTCCAATGACGTTCGATTTAAAGGCTCGGGGACTGTTTTTAGAAAAGATAAAAAATTACATATTATTCCGTTTAATCTCTATAGAGGTTCGTTGGTTCAAGAAAGCCAACAATTATTGAAATTAGAGCCGTTTGAACTTTACCTTCAATCACACTTTGAATTAAATAAGATGTCGGTAGATCAAAAATCTGTTGAGCTTGTTTCAAACATTGAAAATCTGATTAAGTTTAGAAAAAGTAGTGATTTTGATGATATTAAACTTGATTTTGACAACAAAGTGTACAGAGGTAAAGTGAAAAGTATTCAGCCGGGGAATCATTATTGTTTTATTAGATGTAGGATTGATAACAACACTTTAGATACCATATTTCATATTAAAAATATCTTACCAGCTCGTGTATTTGAAACCTTGGATTCGATTGTTTTTGATTACGATAGTATAAACTTTAAAATCAAAAATATTGAAGATGGTAAAATTATAATTTCTTTGATATCTATGTTTGAAGACTATGCTAAAACCTTGCTTTCAAGAGTGGTAAATACTTATGGAAAGGTGCTGAAGGTGGAGGAAGAAGTAGCGTATGTTATCGCTCAAAAGGGATATATCGTGAGATTGGAAAACAAAGGGTACAACGAAGGCGAAGTATTGGATTTTAGAGTAAAAGAATACGACAGCGAAGGTTTGTGTTTTGTGGCGGACAACAATAAGATTTCACGTTCAGTTAGAAGTTTTAACATGAAGGAAAATAAGCTTTTCCGATCTTATTTGTTAGCTTGTGGTGTGATTTATAACGAAAATTCCAATATGGAAATCAATAAAAAACGGCTGAATACAGATGAGATTTCTAACGACTTTAATCTAAAATTACTGACTTATTCCTTGATTAATTGCTTGGAGTTAAATTTGAGCTTTATCAAAACGCCCAATGAAAAATTGTTGAATTATTTCTATTTAAATATGTTGTGTGGAATTTGCAGCCACCCCAAGTCCTACTTGTATTTCGAAAAACTACAAGAATTGATAGAAATTCTCAAAATTCAAGAAGCTCAAAACCTAGATTATATTATTGAATATGTCAATCAAGGTACGGAGCATTCTGATGAACACAATTTTTTCAAATCCAATGAAGCATTCAAGTTGCTTAAATTTTTAGACACAACTGTAATTGATATAAATGAATACAATAATGAGAAACACAGATTGCTTCGATTGAAAAAATTAATAGAGTCTTACAATCTTTTGAAAATATATGAGGTTGAGGAGTCAATATTGAATTCTATTAAGGAGTTGATTGTTAGTGAAGTGTATTTCGTTTTAACTGGAGCTGAGCAATACAGCCAAGTGGAATTGTCTTAATTTTGTTGGTCTCGAAAACTAGATATACTTACTTAACCTCCCGTTAGGGTTAATCATAAAAACCTTTATTTTAACCATGAAAAAAGAAAAAAAGATTTGAGAACCAGCTTTTAAATAGATAATGCTTGCATAAAATCGCAACTCAGGTTTGAATTAAACTTGCTTTGATTTAGAAATGATGAAACGAATGCGAGAAAATTATGATAAATTAAAAACCAACAAAGATTAACAAACTAAGACGAGACGATTTCATTGTTAAATTTATCATGTAGTTAAAAAAAGTAGATTGTTTTTAAATCTCATAATTGCTTGGTATCTTTGTGGGTTAAACAATATAAAACTATGCACAGAGATTCAAAACGACGCGAAGCATTATTGTACCATGCAAAACCAAAACCAGGGAAAATAGCGGTTGTTCCCACAAAATCGACCTCTTCTCAAAGAGATTTGTCGTTGGCTTATTCGCCTGGTGTTGCAGAGCCTTGTTTGGAAATTGCCAAAGATAAAGACAATGTATATAAATACACAGCAAAAGGAAATCTAGTTGCTGTGATTTCAAACGGAACCGCCGTTTTGGGTTTGGGAGATATCGGTCCCGAAGCCTCCAAGCCTGTAATGGAAGGGAAAGGCTTATTGTTTAAGATTTTTTCAGATATTGATGTTTTTGATATCGAGGTCGATACCAAAGACGTGGAGTCGTTTATAGAAACCGTAAAAAATATAGCGCCTACTTTTGGAGGTATCAATCTGGAGGATATTAAAGCTCCAGAATCTTTTGAAATTGAAAGAAGGTTGATTGAAGAATTGGACATACCTGTGATGCACGACGATCAACACGGAACTGCGATCATTTCTGCAGCTGCCTTACTCAACGCATTGGAGTTGGCTGACAAAAAAATTGATGAAGTGAAAATTGTGGTTTCTGGTGCAGGTTCCGCAGCATTGGCTTGTTCCAATATGTATCTGCAATTGGGTGTTAAAGTTGAAAATATGACTATGTTTGATGTCAACGGTGTTTTGCACTCTAATCGATCAGATTTGTTGGCTCAACAAGTTAAATTTGCCAAGCCGCTCGAAGGAATCACGCTTGCTGATGCCGTTCAGAATGCTGATGTGTTTTTAGGACTTTCTGCTCCCAATGTATTGTCGGCCGAAATGCTTTTGACCATGGCTGAGAATCCAATTGTTTTTGCACTTGCAAACCCCACGCCCGAAATCGACTACGACTTGGCGGTAGCCACACGCCCCGATTTAATTATGGCAACCGGACGTTCCGACAAACCCAATCAAGTAAACAATGTATTGGGCTTTCCCTTTATTTTTCGCGGTGCTTTGGATGTTCGCGCTAAAAAAATCAACCAAGAAATGAAGATCGCAGCGGTTTATGCTCTGGCGCGTTTAGCAAAGGAATCTGTGCCCGAACAAGTAAACATTGCTTATGGTGAACGAAGATTGATTTTTGGACGTGACTACATACTCCCCAAGCCTTTTGATCCGAGATTGATTACCGAAATCCCGCCTGCTGTGGCAAAAGCAGCAATGGAGTCAGGTGTGGCAACAGAGGAAATTACCGACTGGGATAAATACCGCGATGAGTTGAATGATCGGATGGGAAGCGACAATAAGTTAATCCGCTTGCTTGTAAATAGAGCGAAAACAGCCCCCAAACGAGTGGTTTATGCCGAAGCGGATCAGTTGAACGTATTAAAAACAGCTCAAATTGCACACGAAGAAGGAATCGCTATACCGATTTTATTGGGCAATAAAGAGATTATTCTGGAGTTGAAGGAAGAAATTGGTTTTATTGCTGATGTAGAAATCATAGATCCAAAAGCAGTGCAAGAAACAGATCGTAGAAGTAGATTTGCTGAGAAGTATTGGAAAAATAGACTTCGAAGAGGAATTACACTTTTGGAGGCAGAGAAATTGATGCGAGATCGAAATTACTTTGCTTCTATGTTGGTTCTGGAAGGTGAAGTAGATGCTATGTTGACTGGTTACTCAAGAAGTTATCCGTCGGCATTGAGACCTGTTTTAGAGATGATTCCAAGAAGCAACGGAGTCAAAAAAGTGGCAGCAACTAATCTGATGATGACCCGCAGAGGACCTGTTTTT
>Ga0209075_1004673_pt1 | contig 10875 bp, 10 predicted proteins | sample Stecom2011_FD_187523 | JGI IMG/M metagenome (GOLD analysis project Ga0209075, IMG submission 187523) | Agricultural soil microbial communities from Utah to study Nitrogen management - Steer compost 2011 (SPAdes) (version 2) | ecosystem: Environmental > Terrestrial > Soil > Agricultural land...
ATTCCTGGTGCGCAAACACAATCTTTATCTGGATGATTGTAATAACCGCATGGACATGGATTCATGGCGGCTACTAGCATAAAGCCTGCTGGATATTCTACGGTGAATTTCGCCCTTGAAATGGTTACGAACCTGTCCTCGATTGGTTGTCTCATGACTTCTAGAACAGAACGTTTGTATTCGGGTAATTCGTCAAGAAAAAGCACTCCATTATGTGCTAATGAGATTTCCCCAGGTTGTGGATATCCACCGCCGCCAACTAGCGCAACATCTGAAATCGTGTGATGAGGTTTTCTAAAAGGACGTTCCGTTATTAGTCCTGCTCCGGCATTTACTTTTCCAGCAACCGAATGAATTTTTGTGGTCTCCAAAGATTCGTTGATGCTCATAGGTGGTAGAATGGTTGGCAGTCTTTTCGCCAGCATTGATTTTCCTGCTCCTGGTGGACCAATAAGAACAACATTGTGTCCGCCCGATGCTGCAATCTCAAAGGCTCTTTTAATGTTCTGTTGACCCTTCACATCTCTAAAGTCGACTGTAAACTCATCTAGTTTTTTGTAAAACTCTTGTCGAATATCAATTCTTGTAGGTTCGAGTCCAATGCCGTCATTTAAAAATGTGATTACTTCATTGATTGTGGAAGCGCCATAAACATCTAATCCATCTACAATAGCAGCTTCTCTTACATTTTCTTTAGGAAGAATAATTCCTTTAAAACCTTCTTCTTTAGCTTTTAAGGCGATGGGAAGTACTCCTTTCATAGGCTGTAGGCTTCCATCGAGCGACAATTCTCCTAATAAAATGTAGTCGGCTAACGCATCTGTCTTTACTTGCTCACTTGCAGCCATTATTCCTATTCCAATAGGAAGGTCGAAGGTTGATCCTTCCTTGCGAATGTCTGCAGGAGCCATGTTGACTGTAATTTCTTTCATGGGGTATTTATACCCGTTGTTGGTAAGGGCGGCTTTTATTCTTTGTTGACTTTCTTTTACCGCGCTGTCGGGTAGTCCTACCAAAATAAAACTGATGCCCTTGTCGATGTTTACTTCGATTGTAATGGTGGTGGCTTCAATGCCGAATACGGCACTACCAAAGGATTTGACTAACATGTTGATTTAGGTTTTTAAGTTATTTCTTATTTAAGTTAGTGAAATTTATCAAATCAAAAAACTTTTATAGAAAAAATATCTTGTCTAAATGTTTTTAACAATTCAGGCATTAAAATCAAGAAATTTGTTAATTTTATAGAGAACTTAAATTAAAAGAAATGGGATATTACAAAACAATTGATGGTAATAAGTATGATGGCGAATTATTAGAATTGGCTGAAAAATTAACTTCTGGAGCAGGAGATGGTAGATTGTCAAAAGAAGATGCGTCACAACTATTGGATGCTGTTAAAGATGGAGATTCATATACAGACATTGAGAAAGCTACTGTTGCCTACATTCGTGAGAACTATAAGTGGACTGATGCTGCAGATGAGTGGTTCAGAACTGAAATTAGAAAATGGGCTGCGACTAAATAAGCAACTTTATTATCATTAAAAAGAGCTGCCTTTTTGGTAGCTCTTTTTTTATTTTAGGTGACGCTCCACGTAGTCTATTAGGCTGTGTATAACCTTAATATGAATCTCCTGAGCTCTATCGGCATATTTCGCATGAGGCGCACGTATTTCAACATCACAAAGACCAGCCATTTTACCACCGTCTTTCCCCGTTAAGCCAATCACCTTCATTTCTTTTCTTTTTGCTGCTTCAATGGCCTTAATCACATTTCCTGAATTGCCACTTGTGGAGATGGCCAATAAAACATCGCCTTTGCGTCCAACCCCTTCTACGTAGCGAGAAAATATATATTCATAACCATAATCATTCGCAACGCAAGAGATGTGTGAAGGATCTGAAATTGATATGGCACCAATGGAAGGTCGGTCGTTTCTATATCGACCGGTTAATTCTTCTGCGAAATGCATGGCATCACACATAGAGCCACCATTTCCACAGCTTATAACTTTACCTTCAGATTGAAAGCTTGAAACCAGAAGTTCTCCAGCTGCAACAATCTTTTCTAGATTAGCAGGAGTATTGAATTTTTGCAATACATCTAAAGCTTCATTAAATTGGTCTGCTATTTGTTTCATGACTCAAGAATTAAAATATCAAAATTAAAAAATTAAACAGAAAGAAGCCCCGATTTGAACCATTTTATTATATTTGGAAACCCGGGATTATAACTGTGCTAAACTTAACATGATGAGAAAACTTTTACTATTAGCGATTACTAGCGTTTTAATTTTTGGAGCGAAGACAACTTTCGCTCAAAATGACAAAAAAGAATTGAACTGCTTTGAACGATATGAAGCCGCATTTAAAGAGCGTGGTTCTAAAACTATTTCAGATAATATTTATAGAAATGTTATGATTTCCTTTTTTGAAGGTGACGAAGTATACTGTGTTAGAGGAAAGGTACGTGTCCAAAATGGATATGTAAGTGCAATTTTTTATTATTACGATGATAATACCGAAGAACTATATGATAAAAAGTTTCATAACTTAAATAATGAGCCGCCAACGGTAACAAATGGTATTTCTGAGATGATCATCAACGCCGACCGTGAAAGGTTTAGAGTGGTCTTCATCGATAAGTTAAAACCTAAAAGAAAAGCATTACAACAAATGAAGATTCCAGACGATCTTTAGAATGTTGACAAGTAAAAAAATAAAAAAGCAACCTAAACAGGTTGCTTTTTTATTTTTTGTCACTTCTTTAAATGTTGCTTTGATACTTTTGAGTATAGTCTCGTGTTAGTATAACTGAACGTAGACAACTTTTTTTGTTTCAAAAAATGCTTCTGAGAAGTTGTCAGAGATTAAATGAGATTCATGAAAAGTCTGAACTGGTCTCATCTCCTCTGTTAAATCACCACCTTTTAAATATAAAATACCGTTCGGTAATGCATTTTTGTGTTGCTTGTTGATTTTTTTGCGAACCCAAGAAATAAAAACAGGCATTTTTGTTACAGCACGACTTACAATAAAATCATATTTATCTTTTAGTTCTTCAGCTCTTTTGTGACTTGCGCGAACATTCTTTAAATCTAAAGCTTCAGCAACTGCTTCTACAACTTTAATTTTCTTTCCTATCGAATCCACCAAATGAAATTGACATTCTGGAAAAAGAATGGCCAATGGAATTCCAGGAAATCCTCCTCCAGTTCCAACGTCAAGAATACTTGTTCCTGGATTGAAACGTATGACTTTAGCGATGGCTAAAGAATGTAACACATGGCGCTCATAAAAATGGTCCATGTCTTTTCTACTGATGACATTGATTTGTTGATTCCACTCTTCATATAGTGGCCCCAGTTTTTCAAATTTGTCAATTTGATCCGCTGTTAGTTTGGGGAAATATTTTTTGATAATATCCATAAGGCAAAAATAGCATAATCTCACCACATGGGCAGGTCTTCTATTCAAAAATAAATTCTAGACTATATGGTGTCTTTTGTGTTGCTCATAAGGTTGGCAAGAAACTCTCTTGCACGAAAAAGCTGTGCTTTAACTGTACCTAATGGTAAATCCAAGTCGTCAGCAATTTCATCGTAGGTTAATTCTTCGAAATACCTTTTGATAATCAGTTCTTTATAGCGTGGCTTGAGTCTTTCTACAACTTCTCGCATGGTTTTTATCTTTTGCTGTTGAATGTAAACCTCTTCAGGGTCCATATGTCCACCATCAATTTCCATTCCCACACTTTCTCCGTTTTCGTTGGTGTAAGCATGGTCCATTGAGGTGATAACCACCCTTTTCTTGCGTATGTAGTCTATACAGTTATTTGATGCAATTTTGAAAAGCCAAGTGCTGAATGCATAATTGGGAACGTATTGGTTAATGCGATTGAAAGCTTTTCCAAATGCTTCGATGGTTAAATCTTCAGCATCGTCCGTGTTTTTGATCATCTTCAACAACATAAAATAAACTGGTTCTCTATATTTAGACAGTAATTCTGCATACGCAGATTGGTCGCCCTGTTTTGCGCGATTAACTATGTCTAAATCTTTTTTACCCTTCTCTGATAGGTTTTCTCCTATTTCCATTTTGTTGCTGTTGATTGCTCAGTAGTGTAATAAACAATAGGGGTGAATATCGCATAAAATAAATCCCAAAAAATAATGCTCCAAATAAAAGACTTTTGTTCTAGCTTTTTAAAGGCCATCCCTAATATTAACCATTTTGAAACAATAAGTAATGAAATTACACCTATTGATATCCAACTCATCCAATTATTAACAATCAAAGTAACTAAAGAAATGTATAGCAAAAGCAAGGTGAGAGGATATATTCCTAACAATAGTTTTTTGAAAAGTGAGTAGCGGCCAGAGGTAGTGTAGTGTCTAGACTTTTGAGAATACCAATCTTTCCACGTTTTCTCTCCATCTGAATAGCAAAAAGCTTCTGGGGAAAGCGAAATCGTATAGTTCTTTTTCTTTGCTACCTCTTGAATAAATAAATCATCATCACCAGACTGAATTGAGTAATGCGATTTGAAACCACTGTTTTTCATGAAAACTTCCTTGGTGTAGGCGAGGTTTCTACCAACTCCCATATAAGGAACGCCTGCTTTGGCAAAGGATAAATAGTTTAAGGCTATAAAGGTAGTGTCAAAACGAATGACCTTGTTGAGAAAGCCCTTTGATTTACGATGTGGAGCATAGCCTAAAACGATTTCTTTTTTTGGGGTAAATTTATTGGTCATCTGCTTTATCCATTGGTCTGAAGAGGGTTTGCAGTCAGCGTCTGTGAACAAAAGGTGTTCATATTTAGCGCCTTTTATTCCTATGGTTAAAGGGAGCTTTTTTCCATGTGCTAAATGATGATTGCGCTCAATATTGATGACTTTAAGGTGAGGGTACTTTCCTTGATAAGCTTTTAAAATAAATGCTGTGTTGTCAGCTGATTGATGATTGACAACGATGACTTCGAAGGTTTTGTAATCTTGCTCTAAAATGTTGGGTAAAAATTCATATAAATTGTCTTCCTCATTTCTCGCGGCAATAATTATACTCACTGGTAAATCTTTATTTTCTATCGTTTTTTCCTTGTGAGAAGCAATCCTTAAATAGAAGAAAAGTAGCCAAAACAGTTGGATGAAGGCCATTCCCCAAAATAGAATTGAGAGGGTCAATTGAGAAGTGTACGTAATGTCAGGAATAATTTCCATTGATATAGTTTTGTACAAATATGGCACACTTGTTTAAATACAATTATCTTTGTGTTTTTATTTTTCAACATATTTATGCACTTCGAATTATTACATCGCGATAAAAAGTCCCAAGCAAGAGCAGGGAAATTACAAACAGACCATGGAGAGATTGAGACACCGATCTTTATGCCGGTGGGAACAGCCGGAACTGTTAAAGGGGTAAATCAACTTGAAATTGAGAATGAGATCAATGCCCAAATTATTTTAGGGAATACATATCATCTTTTTTTACGACCAGGTACAGAAGTGCTTGAGGCTGCAGGAGGTTTGCATAAATTCATTAACTATAATCGTCCGATCTTGACCGATAGTGGAGGTTATCAGGTATATTCTCTTTCCGGTTCACGTAAAATTACCGAAGAAGGGGTGAAGTTCCAATCGCATATAGATGGTTCGTATCATTTCTTTACTCCAGAAAGAGCAATTGATATACAGCGCGTAATTGGTGCTGATATTATTATGGCTTTTGATGAGTGTACGCCTTACCCTTGTGACTATCAATATGCCAAGCGTTCAATGAAAATGACGCACCGCTGGTTGGACAGGTGTTTTAAACAGATGAATAGTACCAAGTCTAAATATGGATATGAACAGGCTTTGTTTCCAATAGTTCAAGGGAGTGTGTATAAGGATTTGCGTCAAGAGTCTGCAAAGTATATCGCTGATCAGGATTCTTTAGGAAATGCTATTGGAGGATTGTCTGTTGGAGAGCCTGATGATGATTTATATTCTATGACCGAAACAGTTTGTGAGATTTTGCCGATTGAAAAACCAAGGTATTTAATGGGGGTAGGTACTCCAATGAATTTATTAGAGTGTATTGCCCTTGGAATTGATATGTTTGATTGTGTAATGCCTACTCGTAATGCAAGGCATGGTTTGTTGTTCACCAGTGAAGGAACCATTAATATTAAAAATAAAAAGTGGGAAAAAGATTTTTCTCCTATAGATCCTAACGGAACATCCTCTGTAGACCACTTCTATTCTAAAGCTTATTTGCGTCATTTGATAAAAACTAAAGAAAATTTAGGGATTCAAATTGCGTCAATTCATAATTTAGCTTTTTATTTGGCGTTAGTTAAAGAGGCTAGAGTAAGAATTATTGATGGTACATTTACAGATTGGAAAAACACAATGGTTAAAAAGCTAGGACAAAGATTATAAGTTGCGCATGTTAAAAATCATAGATCGCTATATCATTAAAAAATACCTGATCACTTTCTTCTTTATGTTGGGGGTGATAATGATTCTTGCGATGGTGTTTGACTTGGCAGAAAGGCTTGGAGAATTCATTGAAAAAGAAGCTCCCGTCCGTGCTATAATTTTCGACTACTACCTTAATTTTGTGGTGTATTTCGGAAATTTATTCTCTCCTCTAATCGTCTTTGTTGCTGTGATTTGGTTTACTGCTAAAATGGCCCAAAACACGGAGATTATCCCCATGCTTAACAGTGGTAGACCTTTTCGAAGAATTCTCCGCCCTTATATGATTGGTGCAACTATATTGATGCTTATTTCCTTAGCGTTAAATCATATTGTGTTACCAGAATCTAATAAGGTCAGACTGCAATTTGAAGAAGATTATTATCGTAATATTAGAACGGTTGCCGATTATTTTGCAGAGTTTCCAGGGAAAAAGGTGGTGTATTTTGATTCTTACCGCTCGGATAAAAGCAGGGCACTTGGGTTTGTGATGGAAAATCGAAATGAAAACAATGAATTGGTTTCTATTCTAAAAGCAAATCAAGCCATTAACCCTGATAGTACAGATAATTGGAGGTTGATTGATTACCATATTCGGTACATTGGAAATCCGCATGATAAAATTGTTTATCCGCCCAATAGTGGACAGCATTTAGATACGATATTGCCCTTTAAATTGAGTGAAATGGCGCAGCGTTCAACCGTTGTGCAAACAATGGGATATAACGAATTGAAAGAATTTATCGAATTGGAGAAGATCAAAGGTTCAGCTGATATTGCTTTTTATGAAATCGAGTTCTACCAACGAACTTCTTTTCCTTTCGCTACTTATGTATTGACTCTAATTGGGATGTCGGTTTCATCTAAAAAATCCAGAGGAGGAATTGGGGTAAATATTGCAGTAGGCTTGTTCTTGGCTTTTATTTATATTTTCGCTATGAAGGTGACTTCTGTTGCAGCAGAAAATGTTGGGTTTCCGAGCATGATTGCTGTGTGGATCCCCAACATTATATTTGCTGTGCTTGGACTCATCCTATATCGAATGGCCCCAAAGTAACTTAATTACGATTCTGCAACTACTTCCTTAACTTCAGGGATGTGTTGTTTGAGTATTTGTTCAATTCCGCCTTTTAAGGTGTTTGTAGATGAGGGACAACCAGAACATGCTCCTTTTAGTACGACAGTCACTACCCCTTCATTAAAGTTTCTGAATTCTATGGCTCCTCCATCTCCTTCAACTGCTGGTTTTACATATTGATCCAATAAGCCTTTGATGGCATCATCAAATTCTGATGGTGTATAATTGGAGGTGTCTATTGTTTTGTCTTCAGAAATTGGAGCAGCTTTCTCTTCAGGGATCTTGGTAACGACCTGGTTTCCTTCGGCAATATAATTTCTGATGTAATCACGCAGCTCTGTAGTAACGAAATCCCAAGCTAAAGTGTCGTCTTTTGTGATTGAAATAAAGTTATTGGCAATATAAACCTCTTTTACAAAGGGAAAGTTGAATAATTCATCTGCTAATGGAGAAAATCCTTTCGTTTCTTGCTGGGTCTTAAATTCTGCTGTTGCTGAAGGATCAATCAAATAATTGTTGGCAACGAATTTCATTGTGTTTGGATTCGGTGTCATTTCAGCATATATTGTTACGGGTATCTTTGACATAATCTTATTTTTTTACAAAGTTAAGAAGTAATAAGTGAATAAATGTCGATTTGAACTAAAGAATACAATACTGTCCTTCTTTCGTTAATATCAAGTTAAATTTTTAGTATCTCATCTTTATTTCTTATTTTCGTGCTGTGAAACAACATGTTCGAATATATTTGTTAGGACTTGTAGCGCTTTTCTTTATCAGCACTACTGGAGTAACCGTATATAAACACTATTGTAGCTTTGGTGGCGAGTTTTATGGTTTATTCATGGATGTTAATCATGATTGTGGGCCAGATACCGCTGAAGAAGTTCACGCTTGTTGTTCTGTAAAGGATGTCAATTACGATATTCAAATCAAAGAAGAGTGTTGTACAAGTGATGTTGACGTTTATCAAATTGATACCGATTTGATTTATCAAGATGAGGATGTAGAACTGGTTAAAACCTTTGTTTGCAGCATTCCTTACGCAGTAAAACTACCTTTTCCTAAGGTAAAGGAGTTGGCAACCTCAAATAAGGCTCCGCCTGCCTTGACTTTAAATAGGCGTCTTTCTTTGTTTCAAAGGTACCTATTGTAGAATATTTATTTGATGGTCTGTTGGTGATGTTTTGATCGAATAGACATGATGGATTGTGATTTTATCACAGTTGATTAACATTTAATAAATTTATTCTAAACAATACGGAAATGAAATACATTTTATTTATTACAATATTCATACTGGGCTTGTCTGCCTTTGGACAAAAGATAAGCATCCAAGGATCAGTTAATAGTTATATAGATGGCAAGTCAACCTCGCCAATTTTTGGGGCAGAGGTTTTTCTGAAAAATGCCAAATCCGGTGATATTACGGATGAGAAAGGAAACTTTAATATCAAAACAGACGCACAACTTCCGGATACTTTAATTATACGTGCGAGTAGCTATCATCCCGATACGGTGGTGATTAGTGAACTGGAAGGAAATAATTACAAGGTTACACTTTATCCAGAATTCGTTTCAGATGAAGTGGTGATTAGAGCGAAAAGAGAGAATTCTAGTATTTTACGTTTAGACCCTCGAAATGTGGAGAACCTAACCCAGGGAGAGTTGAGAAAAGCAGCTTGCTGTAACTTATCAGAATCTTTTGAAACTAACGCTACAGTTGATGTAAGTCTTGCTGATGGTGTGTCTGGATCGAAAAGGATTCAAATGATGGGGTTGAGTGGGCGTTATACGCAACTCCAGTTCGAAAATATACCCTTCATGCATAATCTTGATCAAGCTTTCGGTTTGTCTTCTGTTCCCGGTACTTGGATTCAGTCAATTCAGATTACAAAAGGAGCAGGAACTGTAACCAATGGTTATGAATCAATGGCTGGATTGATTAACCTTGAATATATGAAGCCAGATAATATTGAACGTCTTTTTGTAAATGGTTATGGAAGTATTCAGGGGAGGGCAGAGCTCAATATTCATGGAGGAAAGTCTGTTGGTGATAAATGGAGTACAGCTTGGTTTGTCCACGGAGCTTCTGTCATGCAAGAGAATGATAGGAATAAAGACGGATTTAGAGACCTTCCTCTAGGAGATGTACTGATTGCAATGAATCGTTGGAAGTACACAGCTGAACTTTTCAGGGCTCAAGTAGGTTTGAAGGTGAGCCACACTGATCAGCAAGGGGGGCAAATAGGATTCGATCGATATGCGCACCAATCTAATCAAGGCCTGTATGGTGTAGGTATACGAAACACGAATGCTGAGTTGTTCGGAAAGACAGGTTTCTTGTTTAAGGAAGATGTTTTTAGTTCAATTGGAATAGTGTATTACGCAAAGTATAATGAATTGAACACAGTTTTCGGAAACCGTGCATTAAATGCAGTCGAGAGAAGAGGTTATATGAATACGATGTATGAAACCATCCTTGGGAATACAAATCATAAATTGAAGTCAGGATTGAGCTTCGTTTATGATGATTTAGAACAAACAATGGATGATCGACTCCCTAATGATACGACATTACGTAATTTTGATCGGACAGAGATTGTTCCTGGTTTGTTTTCTGAATATACTTATACGGGCACACGATCAATTGTGGTGTTGGGAGCAAGGGTAGATTATCACAATCTGTACGAATGGCAGTTTACACCTCGTGCGAATTATAAATTTGACCTAACTGAAAACATAGATATACGATTGACCGCAGGACGTGGGTTTAGGGTTTCAAATTATGTAACGGACAACTTGTCGTTAATGGCAACAAACCTTCCATGGTATGTAGATAATGATATTCAACCTGAAGTTTCTTGGAACTTTGGAGGGAGTTGGATGTGGGACTTTAAGTTGTTTGACCGAAAGGCGACATGGACAGCAGACTTTTACCACACACTTTTTGAAAATCAGTTGGTAGTAGACAGGGACGAATCAAGTGAATATATTCGTATGGGGAATTTGGATGGTTCATCATTTTCAAATGTGTTTCAAACAGATATTAAATTCGAACCCATTACGCGATTCGAAATTAAAGCAGCGTATAAATTCTTAGATGTAAAGTCGACAACTGGAGGAGAGTTAGAGACAGTTTTAATGGTTCCTAAGCACAGAGGATTTGTGAATCTTGCTTATGAGTCTAGAAACCGTAGATGGTCCTATGATTTAACACTTTCTGTTTTTGGTGCACAACGTTTGGCAAAAGTTAAACGTCCTGATGGTACTTTTACTGAAGATAACATGAGTGAAGTAGTGCCAATGCTTTCCGGGCAAATAACGCA
>Ga0209075_1004674_pt1 | contig 10874 bp, 6 predicted proteins | sample Stecom2011_FD_187523 | JGI IMG/M metagenome (GOLD analysis project Ga0209075, IMG submission 187523) | Agricultural soil microbial communities from Utah to study Nitrogen management - Steer compost 2011 (SPAdes) (version 2) | ecosystem: Environmental > Terrestrial > Soil > Agricultural land...
AACTCCCATAAAACTTGTATTTCTGAAACCATCAATACTTCCCTGAGATGAGATAACTAAAACTCCTGTAAAGCTTATGAATAATCCTGCCACGCTCCATTTACCTAACCTCTGTCCCAGCATCGGAACTGAAAGCAATGACAATACTATAGGCCAAACCATGTTTAGAGGTTGTGCCAATTGAGCGGGCAATAAGGAGTAGGCTTTGAAAAGCACCAGGTAATATAATACCGGATTAAATATTCCAAGTAGCATTGAATTAAGCCATTGTTTGGATGTCTGATTAATAATCAAATGAAACTTTCCTTGCAGGAGTAAAATTACAAACAAGATAACCGCTGAGGTTATGGAGGCATAAAATATAAGCTGGATTGGATCGAGTTCAGTAAGTCCCAGCTTAAAAGAAGTTGCCACGGTTGACCACAACAGCACTGACAAACCTGCATACAGATACGACTTGTTAATTTGCTTCATTGGGAATGGAATCCTGAATGAGTAACTCTTCTTGTGGGTTTGGCAGTGTATCGGGATAGATTAGTCGGAGTTCTCTGAATTTCTCCCGCGATTCTTCAATGAAAACACTGCCTGGGTACCGGGTTAACATCTGCAAATAAAGTTCTTTGGCTTTTTCTTTTTCATTAAGCTGATAATTATATAAATCGGCCAGCATAAAAAGAGCCTCGTCGGCTAGTAATCCTGAGCTGTAGGTAGAAGTTATTTCCTGAAGGTGAGCAGCTGCTTCAATATAATTCGACCTGTTAATCTCAATCCTGGCTTTTCTGAAAAGGATATTATCCAGGAGCGGATGAAAGGAATACATGACTGCAATTGAATCCAGGGTAGCCATGGCTTCTGCTTCTTTGTTCCGGAAGAAAAGTAAATCGGCACGGGCAAACATCTGAAGGGGCATTGCAACTGAGTCGATATTCAGATTGGTGCCTATGAGCATTGATAAATCCATGGCATCATTGGCAGTAAGTTTAGAAGTACTGGCTTTTAATACATCCAGTTGTGCTTTGGCCCAGGTGAAGTTGCCCATATAATAAGCCAATTTTGCCTTTTTTAATTTAATTTCATCTCCTAAATTATTATCCTTATTTATATCTATTGCTTGTGAATAAAGTAGAGTAGCTTCCCAAGGATCACCGGCCATGACATATATATCAGCCAGTTCCGATTTTAGCAGGCCTGTTTCTTCCGGCCTGAGTCGTGGTATCTGTAATCCTCTTTCAAGTAATTCAATTGCTTGTGGTGTATCTTCAAGATAGAAGGCCGACAGGTGTGCATAATCAATTATAAGATTGAGGGTTCCTGAATGGAAACCTAATAATTCAAGTCCCTGTTTAAAATTATCAACTAAGTATTTACCTTCATCCAGATTATTGCCGTCTTTAGTTGTGAAATTAAGATACGACGAATGAAGGTTTTGTATGAATGCGGGAATATAATAAAGAGATTCTTCACCTTTTTCGGTAAGATAACTAAATGCTTTTTCAGCATCATCATACATCTTGTTGTTTAAAGCCATTTGTCCGAGTTGAAAAATATTCATGTCCTCCTGCCCGGTCCTACGGTCAAGGGCTATTGCCTGCCGCAGGGCGCCTGAGAATTGTTGTTCCTGTAGAAAAAACCAGATCAACAGGCGGTTGAATGCAGTAATGTTGGGTTCTGACTGGATGCGTTTTAAAATTTGTGTCCGGAACAACTTTCGTAATCCGTTATCCACATCGATACGCAAAGTTGCAGCAAGTGCACTCTGAACCCTTCCCAGTTGTGATTCATCGTAGTTTAGCAGGTTAAGATATTCCTCAAGCATTTCATCATAATTACGCAGGTTGAGGTTTGCTCTTGCCAACTCATCATAAAATTGTTCATCATTAATCACTTTGCGCCCATGAAGGTAAGTTTTTTTTACCCATTCGAATTCCTGCCAGTGGGTAAATGTATTGGCTGTATTTATAATATTCCCTTTGTTGGGAAGCGTTTGCTCTACAGCCTGTTTAAATTTTCCTTCTGCTTCCTTCAGTTTGTTTTGAGCTTTTAGTACATAACCCCAATGAATCAAAAATTCCGGGTTTGGTACCTGTTGACTTTTTATTTCGGTTTCGATTTGGGATATTGCTGTATCGTATTGTTTTAATTCGATCATCGCATTCAGGTATAGCCGGAAATAATAGCTGTTGTGTGCCAGATGAAATGTTTCTAGCAGCAGAGGTGTAGCTTTTTCATAGTCACGTTCATTATAATAAGATAATGCAAGCCTCGATTTAGTCTGAACTTCATTCTGTCTGATCTGGGCATATGAAGTTTCTGTGCGTACCAGAATTACGGTAAGCGCTGCAAATAAATAAATTATCCTGAGATGCATCATTATGCAAAAATAACAGGTAAAACCATTAATCGGTTTGAAGTGTTACTTTTTACTTTAAACATTTAGAATTACTTTTGTAGCAAAGAAAGTTATTATGGCTCACGATTTGAGAGAAAGGCAGCGTTTGCCCAGGTGGATGAAGATGAAGATGCCAAAAGGCGAGAATTATTCGAAGGTTAAGAATCTGGTAGAGAAGCATGGTCTTCATACTATATGTACAAGTGGTAACTGCCCTAACATTGGTGATTGCTGGAGCAGGGGAACTGCCACTTTTATGATTTTGGGTGATATTTGTACCCGTCGGTGTAAGTTCTGTGCTGTTAAAAGTGGCCGTCCGCTTGCACCTGATCAGAAAGAACCTGAAAAAGTTGCTGAATCGGTTCGGATCATGAATGTGAAGCATTGTGTGATCACGTCAGTAGACAGAGATGACCTGGATGATCAGGGAGCTGAAATATGGGCACGCACCATACAAGAGGTTAAGCGAGTAAACCCTGAAACCCGTATAGAAGTGCTGATTCCTGACTTCAGAGGTAAGCATGAATTGATTCAACAAGTAATTGATGCAGGCCCTGATGTGATTTCTCATAACCTGGAAACTGTCGAAAGACTGACTCCTTTTGTTCGTTTCGCATCAAAGTACAGACGCAGTCTTGAGGTAGTTAAATATGTGTCGGAGCATTATAAAGTTGCCAAATCCGGTATTATGCTTGGTCTGGGGGAAACACATGAAGAAGTATTACAGACAATGGACGATCTGCTGGAAGCTGGTTGTAAAGTGATGACCATCGGTCAATACCTTGCTCCTACATCTACTCATATGCCGGTTGTGGAATATATTAATCCGGAACAATTTGTTGAGTATCGTAAAATTGGTATAAGTAAAGGCTTTAAGTTTGTAGAAAGTGCACCTTTGGTAAGAAGTTCTTACAGAGCTGAGGAACATGTAAAAGCATAATTAACGCTTGTTTGAGTATTGTGTCGAATATTATTTTGCGGATATTAAGGAAAAATTGAAAAGTGAACAAATTTAACTACAACGATTTAGGATTAAAAGATTATAAAAGTTGCTGGGATTTACAGGAGCAATTATTATCTGAAATTATTGAAGATAAACGTTCAACAGGCAAGCCTTCAGTAAAGAATTTCTTTTTATTGGTTGAACATCCGCATGTTTATACTTTAGGGAAAAGTGGTGATGAAAAGAACCTTCTTGCACAGGATGATTTTCTGAAAAAAATTGATGCAACTTACTATAAAATTAATAGGGGAGGTGATATTACTTATCATGGGCCCGGACAAATTGTTGGCTATCCGATTATCGATTTGGAAAATTATAAAATCGGAGTCCGTGAATATATTTCAAAAATGGAAGATGCCATAATTGCTACTATAGCAGAATATGGCCTGGAAGGCGGAAGAAAGGAAGGTGCAACCGGTGTGTGGCTTGATGCTTCACATCCTTCGCGTGCACGAAAAATATGTGCTATTGGTGTACGTGTAAGTCGTTTTGTAACCATGCATGGCTTTGCTTTAAATGTGAATACCGACATGCGATATTTTACTTATATCAACCCATGCGGGTTATCTTTCGGAGTAACCTCAATAAACCAGGAACTGGGGAAAGAGGTGTCAATGGAAGAAGTGAAGGAAGTAGTTAAAGCAAAATTCGAAAGCTGTTACTAGAAATACCCTTTTACAAATCTAATAATAGATAAGTATAAAAGAGCCAGATATTTTCCGGCTCTTTTTTGTATGAATCATTTTGATTTTATATTGTTATTAGAAAATGGTTTTATACATTTATAATCAAATTCTGAAATTACATCAGACGTTTATTCAATAATCAAAATAATCTTATGAACAAAAATGTCAATATTCATCGGAGAGCATTTATTAAAACTACCGGTATAAGTTTATTAGGTGCTCCATTCATTTCAAAAACTATAGGTAAAGTATCTGCAAGTGATAAAATCAGGGTTGCACATATTGGAACCGGAAATATGGGAGGTTCACATATACGGTGGTTTTCTGCATTCTCTGATGTAGAAACTGTTGCTCTTTGTGATGTAGATCAGCAACGATTGGCGAATGCCAAAAAGTTACTTTTATCACGAAACAGTGAAGCAAACCCTGACTTGTATACCGATTTCAGAAAAATAATTGACAGAAAGGATATTGATGTAGTAACCTGTGCCACACCCGACCATTGGCATGCTTTAGTAGCAGTTATGGCATTTGAGTCGGGAAAAGATGTTTATGGAGAAAAACCTTTATCATATTCGGCATACGAAGGACGGATGATGTTTAATGCGCTTAAGCATCACAAAAAAGTTTTTCAGCTAGGAACTCAAATCCATGCAGGGGAGAATTATCATCGTGTAGCTGAAATAATTCAATCAGGAGCATTAGGGAAAATTAACAAGGTGCGATTATGGAAAACAGGTGGATCAAAAGGAATGGGATTTCCTGCTTATGAAACTCCGCCTGAACATCTCGATTGGGATATGTGGCTTGGGCCCGCACCTTATTCTGAATATACACCTGTAAAATGTCATGGAACATACAGGCATTTTTTCGATTATTCGGGTGGCGTATTTGCTGACTTCTGGTGTCATATAGCAGATATCATGTTCATGTCGGTTCATCCTACAAATCTTACCTCTATTGATGCACATGGAGATGTTCCTGGTGATGGTATTGCTGATACGCCTGCTTGGATTGATGTGGATTTCAAGTTTAAAGACATTGATGTTCATTGGACAACAATTCCACCCAAGGTATATAATGCAGAAAACATGCATATAGGCGCTCATTTTGAAGGAGAAAAGGGAACATTAACGTGTAATTACGAGGAGTGTTTCATTAAAATGGGGAATGAAATAGTGACTGATCTTCCTGAAGTGCCTAAAACCTTACCACGATCTTTGGGGCACCAACGAAATTTTTTAGATGCTGTAAAGAGACGAGAGCAACCTGAAAGTAACCTGGAGTATGCCAGAGAGATGACTCTGCCAATGCACCTTGCCTTAATTTCATTCCGTCTGAAAAGAAAATTGGCATGGGACAGCAATTCCGAACAGTTCAAAAATGACCCTGCTGCTAATTTTTTATTGTCACGGAAGTATCGTTCACCATGGAAACTTCCTGTATATTAACTAAAAAGCAAACTGCAATGAGAAAATTAGTGTTTCTTCTAATCTGGTTAACTATAATATTTAATGATGTTTCCGGTCAAGAATCTGAACAATATAAATCTTTGTTTAATGGCAAAGACCTGACGGGCTGGTTGATGCCCGGTGAAGTTCCGGGTTTTGAAGTACAGGAGGGTATCATCAAGGCTGTTCCTCCGAATGGAAGTGACTTGTTTACAGAAGATTTGTATGGGAATTATAAATTCAAATTTGATTATTATTTATCGGAAGTGGGTAATAGCGGAGTATTGATCAGGTGTGATCCAACAAATCCATGGGAGACTGGTGTAGAAATACAACTGTTGGCACCCTGGACACCTTATCGAGACGATCTTCATTGCACAGCATCATTGTATGGACACGTTGCCGTTACTAACAGACCGGATGAAACCACCAATAAATGGCATACAATGGAAATAATATGTGATCGAAACCTGATCACTGTTTCTGTTGATGGGAAAATGGCAACACATGTTGATATAGACACGGTGAGCAGTATGGATGATAAGCTATTAGCCGGAGCTGTTGGTTTCCAGTCAAACCATAGTAAAGCTGGAGAGTTTGCGTACTTCAGGAATATTCAAATAGTTGATTTTGATTCCGATCCTGAATATGTAGCAGAAGGATTTGCGAATGAAAATGAACGTTTCAGAAAGCAAGCATTGGAGGCTTCGGTAAATCTTGGGATATCAATGATTGATGAGTTGACAGCGTTGTTGGAGCGTAAAAATACAATGGTGCAAGCCGGAGCCAGACAAGCATTATTTGATATAGTGGCACAGCAGACGAACCCTGATAGTAATATGGCAGATAAACAACTATTGATAACGCATTTGAAAAACAATATGAGTAAAATAAGTTCAAAAGCTTCTGAGGATTATTTACTATGGTTAGCTGAACTTGCACAAGTGAACTAGCCTGGAAGATGGTCTGAATATACTTGTTAAAAAGATTGATGCTCAAAAGGATGTATATTTTTTAAACTATATTTTTAAGTTTATTATTTATTTAATAAGTAAATATTATCTTTGAAATTAATATTATAACTGGTTATCTATACCAGATCCAATTAACATGATTCTTTTAATCCAAAAATAATGAACGATAAAAAACCAACTTCCAGGAGAGGATTTTTAAAAAGTGCACTGATAGCAGGTGCAGGTTTAACTATAGTTCCACGCCATGTATTGGGAGGTCAGGGATATCTTGCCCCTTCTGATCAGTTAACTAAAGCCATAATTGGTGTAGGCGGAATGGGACGCGGACATATTCCTTATGAAGGAACACGTGTGGTTGCCATCTGTGATGTTGACCGGCTTCATTTGGAACGTGCAAAGAGCATGATTAAGAATGAAGTAAAGACCTTCCATGATTTCAGGGAGGTAGTACAATTGCCGGAAGTAGATGTTGTACACATAGCTACACCTCCCCACTGGCATGGTATTATGTCAGTTGAGGCTGCCCGGGCCGGTAAGGATATTTGGTGCGAAAAACCAATGACCCGTACCATTGGCGAAGGGAAAAAAGTTATGGAGGCAGTTAATGCTCATGGACGTATGTTCCGTTTGAATACCTGGTTCAGGTTTAAGGATAATTTTTATGGTTTGGGAACTGAAGTTAAACCATTGAAGAAAATTATTGACAGCGGAATTTTAGGATGGCCATTAAAGGTAACTGTAAGTGGTATCACCGGATACAACTGGAAATTCTATTGGAGTGGTGAGCATAATCTGAAACCTATGCCTGTTCCTGAAAATCTGGACTATGATATGTGGTTAGGGCCGGCTCCTTACCGCCCATATAACCCGGAAAGGGTACATTCAAAATTCCGTGGATATTGGGATTATGATGGCGGTGGCCTGGGCGATATGGGACAACATTACCTCGACCCCGTTCAATATATGCTTGGAAAAGATGATACTGCTCCTGTAAAAATTGAAGTAGATGCACCTCAGCAACATTACGATGCAGTAGGTTCATGGCGGCGGATTACTTATACATACGCCGACGGTTGCCAGGTGATCCTGGACGGAGAAAACAGGGATAAAGACGCAGCTTATATTGAAGGCCCTAATGGAAAAATATTCAGAGGTTTTGAATCAGATATTCCTAATCTGCAATCGTTCTTGAAAACACTTCCTGAACCGGAACCTCAGATGACAATATTCTCCGAATCAGTAAAGACAAGAAAGAAGTTTGCATTGAATGAAACCAATGGTTTCTGGTCAGCTACCCTGGTGAATCTTGGAATTACTGCAGTACGTTTGGGACGTACTCTTAATTTCGATCCGGAAAATCTTCAGTTTATTGATGACGAAGGTGCAAACAGGTTAATTAATCAACCAATGCGTGCTCCCTGGGCAATTTAAACGCTATTATTTTTATCATTAAATATTTAAAGGAAAAATGAACAATAGAATCTTTCAATACATATTTATCCTGCTCCTGGCATTCAGTGTAGGTGCAAATGCACAGGACAGAAGAACCCTTGATACAAAAGTAGCGGATGCCCTTGCACAAATGCCTGCTAATGATCTTGAACATCGTGATAAGGTGATGGCAGAGATAATAGACTTGGGTGCAGAAGGTTTTAATAAGATGTCGCAATTACTTACTGCTCCTGGTGTTGGTGACGATACTGCAGTGCGTTTTGCCTTGAACAGTCTTTCGCGTTATGCCAGTGCTTTCGGTAGAGAAGACGCAAGACAAGTAGTTGAAAATGGATTAATTGAGGCATTAAAATCACATGATGATCCTGAAGTAAAAACATTTTTAATGAACCAGCTAAATCTGGCAGGTCAGGAAAAAGCAGTGGAGGCTGTTAAAGGATATCTTATTGATAAAGATTTAGTAGAGCCTGCAGCACAAACACTTGTTGCCATTGGTTCTCCTGAAGCTGAAAAAATTTTAGTAGAAGCTCTTTCAAGTGCTTCTGATGCAGAAGCAATTACATTGGTTCAGGCTGTTGGTAAATTTAAGAGCGAAGCAGCATTGGGTAAAATAACTTCTCTTGCTGGTTCTTCAGACTCAAATATGCGCAAAGTGGCACTGGCAGCTATTGCTGAAATAGGTCACCCCGATTCTTATAAGCTTCTGCAAAATGCAGCTAAAGATGTGAAATTCAATTATGAACCTACACATGCTGCTGAAGCTTTTATTGCTTATACCGACAGGCTGGCTGAACGTGAAGAAGCAAAACTTGCCAAAAAAGGTTTAAAAACAATTATAAAAGACAACCAGTCGGATGATAAACTTCATAATCAGATAGCTGCATTAAAAGTATACGCAAAAAATTATGAATATGAAGCAATGCCATTATTGCTTAAAGCAATTGATAACAGTAATAAAGAATTCAGAAATGCAATATTAAATATTGCCGGGAATATGGGCAGTGCTGAAGTTACCCGTCAGTGGGTAAATAAAGCCGGTTCTGTTCCGCAGGAAACAAAAGCTGAGATTATTAATATGTTGGGTCGCAGAGGAGATAAACGTGCTGCTGCTTTTGTAATTGCAAGTCTTAATGAACCGGATGCATTTGTAAGAGAAGAAGCTATAGCTGCTTTGGTTAAGTTACAGGAGGCTGATGCGGTGCCAGTTTTATTAAATCATATTGCTAATGGTAATGATTTGGAAGCATCAAAAAATGCTTTGAACCAATTGCTCAGCCAAAAACATCTTACTCCGGTAGCAGAAAAAATGAAACAATCGTCGGGAGCTGTTAAAGCAGCCTTGATTGATGTTATTGGAGCAAAAGCCGGTAATGAATATTTTAATGATATTCTGGCAGCTACTAATTCGTCAAATAATGAGGAAAGAACTGCTGCTTTTAAGGCATTAAAGACTATATCCAATAGTGATAATCTGGATGCTCTGATAAAGCTTTTACTTGAAGCTGAAGAAGAAAAGGAAATTAGTGAAGTTCAGGAAGCCATAGTTGCTGCAGCAAAAGGGGTTGAGAGTGAGTCAACTGAAAGAGGGAAATTGTTGCAGGCACTTAAACGCACCAATAAAAAAGAGCGGATTGTTGCCTTGCTTCCTGAAATTGGAGGAGAAGTAGCATTAAATACCGTAACTGAATATTTTAATAATTCCACGGGCACACTTAAAGAAACTGCTTTTGAAGCTTTAACAAGTTGGAAAGATTATGATGCAGCTGCATCTTTATATGAAGTGGCAGAAAGTTCACAAGGCGAATATCGTACCAAGGCTTTTTCTAACTTTGTTCGTATGGTACGTGCAGCAAATCTGCCTGATGATCAAAAGTTGCTGCAGTATCGTAAAATAATGCCATTTGCATCAGGAGCTAAAGATGAGGTATTAGTAATTAATGCAGTCGGAAATCTGAAGACTTTCCTTTCGTTGGTATACCTCGAATCATTCCTTGATTCTAAAGAAACACAACAGGCAGCTGCAAGGGCTATTATGAAAGTTGCAATGCCTGATGCTGATGGGTTAAATGGTATGTCAGGGCAAAAAGTACAGGAACTGCTTAGGAAGGTAGCATCTGTTATAGCAGGAGAAGAAAGTGATTACGACAAGATCAATATCAATAATTATCTCGCCAAGATGCCAAAAGAAGAAGGATATGTTTCCATTTTTAATGGAGAAAATCTCGAAGGATGGCAGGGGCTTGTTGGTAACCCAATAACCAGGGCTAAAATGAGTCAACAGGAACTTGCCGGTAAACAGGAAGAGGCAAATAAAAAAATGCATGAAAACTGGGCAGTTAAAGACAATACTATAGTATTTAACGGGAAAGGCATTAACCTTGCTACAGTGAAAGAATATGGCGATTTTGAAATGGTTGTTGACTGGCGAATTACCAAGGATGGTGACAGTGGTATTTATTTAAGAGGAACCCCACAAGTACAGATATGGGATACTGCACGTGTAGAAGTTGGTGCTCAGGTTGGATCAGGAGGCTTATATAATAATAAGGTACATGAAAGTAAACCTCTAAAGGTTGCTGACAATCCTATTGGCGACTGGAATACTTTCCGAATCAAAATGATTGGAGAAAATGTAACTGTGTATCTAAACGGTGAGCTAGTAGTTGATAATGTTCCGTTAGAAAACTACTGGGATCGCTCACAACCAATTTTCCCAAAGGGTGCTATTGAATTGCAGGCACATGGAACTGATTTGGCATTCAGGGATATTTATGTGAAGGAGATTAAAACTGAAGAAATAGGTTTAACTGAAGAAGAAAAGGCTGAAGGTTTTGTTTCTCTGTTCAATGGAATGAATCTTGATGGCTGGCAGGGTAACACAACAGATTATTTTGCACAGAATGGTGAATTAGTTGTTCA
>Ga0209075_1004675_pt1 | contig 10873 bp, 7 predicted proteins | sample Stecom2011_FD_187523 | JGI IMG/M metagenome (GOLD analysis project Ga0209075, IMG submission 187523) | Agricultural soil microbial communities from Utah to study Nitrogen management - Steer compost 2011 (SPAdes) (version 2) | ecosystem: Environmental > Terrestrial > Soil > Agricultural land...
CAGCAGTGCCAGTGTTGAAAATTCTCTTGCACCGCTATTCACCAGTTCTGTATATTCTCTCAGCCTGGCCTTAACTTTATCAATTTCTTCAAGAGGGATTTTAGGCTCTGCCGTAATTATCTGAACCTCAAGAGTTGTTGGGATAAACGGAAGACTATCCTGTGGCAAGTCATTGTAATATTTACGTATTTCAGATGGTGAGAGCTGAATATTGCCAAAATGCTTCTGTTGTACACTCTGAACAATCTGTTGCTCCCTGATCTGGTTTCTTAAATCTTCACGGATGGCAGACAGACTTTTTCCAAAGTATTCTTCAAGTCTTTCAACAGACCCAATCGATGTGATATAATTATTTACATAATATTCAAGATCACGGGAAATATTAGACTCAGTCACTTCTATACTGTCCAGCTTTGCCTGGTCCAGGAAAAGCTTCTGTATTGCAAGCTGCTCAGGTATAAAGCAATATGGATCACCTTCAATACGCTGATTTTGCATCAACAGATCTTTGCGGTATTCTTCAACTTCAGATTTCAGGATAGCTTCATCACCTACAACCCATACAATTTCATCAATCACGTTATTCTGAGATTTAACGAACTGAGAAGTGATTAATGCCCCCAGAATTAATAATATAGTTACTTTAGATTTCATAAATCGGCTTAAGAATTATTCTTGTAAAAGTAAGTATAATACCCTTAACAGCCAAACAACTCGATGGTTAAAAGTAGTTATAAGCAGGCAGAGACGCCAATCATGACGTCTCTGCAAAATTCATATAAACTGTTACCTCTGATTAACCTTCTATAGCTGCCTGTGCTGCCGCTAAACGTGCAATTGGTACACGGAAAGGAGAACAGGAAACATAATTCAGTCCTACAGTATGGCAGAATTTAACTGAAGAAGGTTCACCGCCATGCTCACCACAAATACCGCATTTTAGTGTAGGTTTCACTTCACGACCTTTCTGCACAGCCATTCTCACAAGTTGTCCTACACCATTTTGGTCTAAAACTGCAAACGGATCCTGTTTTAGAATTCCTTTGTCCAGATACATAGGAAGGAATTTTGCCACATCATCCCTGCTGTAACCGAAAGTCATCTGTGTCAGGTCGTTAGTTCCAAATGAGAAGAAATCTGCTTCTTTTGCAATCTTATGAGCCGTTAATGCTGCTCTTGGAATCTCAATCATTGTACCTATCTTATATTCAACTGAATCGTTCTTCTCTGCAAACACCTTCTGAATTGTAGCTTCTATTATATCTTTCTGAGCTTTAAACTCAAAAACAATGCCGGTAAGAGGCACCATAATCTCAGGTATTACTACAATACCTTCTTCTTTCAGCTCAAGAGCAGCCTCAATGATAGCCCGGGTTTGCATTTCAGTAATTTCAGGATAAAGGTTGCCAAGACGGCAGCCACGCAGACCCAACATAGGATTGGATTCCATAAGACCTTCCACTCGTTCGTGTATATCTTTATATGAAATACCCATCACCTTAGCCATCTCCATTTGCCCTTTTTCGTCATGAGGAACAAACTCATGTAAAGGAGGATCCAGTAATCTCACAGTTACATGGAGTCCGTCCATTGCTCTGAAAATACCTATAAAATCCTTCTTCTGCAGAGGTAATAGTTTCTCAAGAGCCTCACGACGCCCTTCTTCGTCTTTTGAAAGGATCATTTCACGCATCGGAACAATCTTATCCTCTTCAAAAAACATGTGTTCAGTACGACAGAGCCCAATTCCCTTAGCTCCAAAATTACGAGCGACAGTTGCATCTTTTGGTGTATCGGCATTAGTCCTTACATCCATACGGGCATATTTCTCAGCTAAAGACATAAGCTCAGTGAAGTTGTCATCCAGTTCAGCATCCTGAGTCGGTATCCTGCCTTCGTAAACATTTCCTGTTGAACCGTCAAGTGATAGCCAGTCGCCCTCGTTCAAAACCTTTCCATTTATTGAAAGTGAACGTGCTTTATAATCAATAATAAGATTATTGGCTGCTGAAACACAACATTTACCCATACCGCGTGCTACTACAGCAGCATGGGAAGTCATTCCCCCGCGTGATGTAAGAATGCCTTGAGCTGACGACATACCTCTGAGATCTTCGGGAGATGTCTCAATTCGGCAAAGAATCACCTTTTTACCCTCTTTATTCCATTCTTCAGCTTCATCTGCATGAAAAACAACCTGACCGGCAGCTGCACCGGGTGATGCAGGCAGTCCGTGAGTTATTGGTTTTACCTTTTTAAGTGCATTTTTATCAAAGACAGGGTGCAAAAGTTCATCAAGTTTTTCAGGATCGCATCTTTTCAGTACAGTTTTCTCATCAATTTGTCCTGCATGCAACATGTCAATGGCAATTTTGATCATTGCTGCACCGGTACGCTTTCCGCTGCGTGTTTGCAACAACCATAGTTTACCATCCTGAATAGTAAATTCAAGGTCCTGCATATCTTTAAAGTAGTCTTCAAGCTTCTGTTGTACCTCAATCAACTCTGCAGCACATTCCGGAAGCGCCTCCTCAAGTGAAGGGAATTTGGCCTGACGCTCTTCTTCAGATATACCCTTCATTTTAGCCCATCTGCGTGACCCTTCTATTGTTATCTGTTGCGGAGTACGCACACCTGATACTACATCCTCACCCTGTGCATCTAAAAGATATTCACCGTTAAATATATCCTCCCCAGTTGCAGCATCGCGGGTAAAAGCAACACCAGTACCGGATGTCCTGCCCATGTTACCATAGACCATAGCCTGTACGTTCACGGCAGTGCCCCACTCTTCCGGAATATTGCCCATTTTACGATAAAGAATAGCACGCTCATTCATCCAACTGTCAAAAACAGCACAAATGGCACCCCACAACTGGTCCCACGGACTTACAGGGAACTCCCTGCCTGTATTTTCTTTTACTGCTGCCTTGAACAACTTAACCAGCTGTTTGAGGTCGTCCGTAGTAAATTCAGTATCCAGTTCAATACCCTTTGAAGCTTTCATCTCTTCCATTATCTCTTCAAAAGGGTCGATATCTTCCTTGCTCTGAGGCTTTAATCCTAAAACAACATCCCCGTACATCTGTACAAAACGACGATATGAATCCCAAGCAAAACGTTCGTTACCGGATTTCTTTGCAATACCTCCCACAGCATCATCGTTTAGGCCAAGATTCAACACTGTGTCCATCATTCCAGGCATAGAAACACGGGCACCAGAGCGAACGGATACAAGCAACGGATTATCCTTATCTCCAAATTTTGTACCTGTCAGCTTTTCAATTTGAACGATAGCATTCTCTACTTCGTTCCTTAAAATGTTGATCACGTAATCACGACCCAATTCATTATATTCGGTACAAACCTCAGTAGTTATGGTGAAACCGGGAGGTACCGGCACCCCTATAAGATTCATTTCGGCAAGATTAGCTCCTTTGCCACCGAGCAGATTTTTCATATCTGCACGACCTTCAGCATTGCCGTTTCCAAAGGTGTAAACTCTTTTCTTTTCCATGATGTGTTTAGTTATGATTATTATTTGTTAAATTTAGTATTTAATAACTGACTATTGACTTCCTAAATATATATCATATAGCTGAATATTTGGAGTTATACCCGGAAGAGTTTCTAAATGTACAAATCCGAATATTTGTATAAGCGTATCATTGTTTACATACTTTGAAACAGGAATACCGTAATTCCTGTTTTCATCAATATTTTCAACCTTGTAGATGGTGGTGTCATTATATACAAGAATCAGTGCATATTTCAGATTGTTGGTCTCTGAAGTTGGCACTCCTATAGCATTTAGATTAAAAGAGAAATAGTTGTTTGGTATGTTACTTGATATTTCTGTTGAATCAAGTTGAAATCGGAAACCTTTACTGCGACTTCCCGGCATGTTGAAAGAATAGGTCAGTGGAATATAAGATGCAGAATAAATCTCTGTATCGGGCATGAAAGATTGTGACTGAAGTTGACTTATTTTTTTATCAATATCTGACTGAGCACGCTTTAGCCTTGCTTTAACAGAGTCATTCATTTTCAGATACAGGTCAATTTTATCAGAATACCACGACAATGAAGAATCCCACTGTGCCTGAGTTACATTGTTCTCAGCAAAAACTTTATTTATATATGCTTCTTTTTTTTCTGATGAGTTAAAGCTCTCATAGTCATGTTCAATAGTCGCTTCGGCAATATAAACATCATACATCAACTGTTCCATTCTTTTTCTGTTCAATACCTCCTTTGGCCTGTTCTGACAAGAAGATATCAGTATACCCATGACTATGAGCAATAAAAGATTCGAAACAGCTTTAGGTTTCACTTTCAATTGTTTTTTCTTGATGCTCTTTATCAAACTTCTCACGTTCGGATTTCGATAACAGCGAATAAGATAAAGTCTTTCTGTAAAATAACAGCAATAAAATTACGCCAACAGTTATTGCAGAGTCAGCAATATTGAAGATAAATCTAAAGAAAAGAAAATCTTCACCTCCAAAAAACGGCACCCATTCGGGAAATGTACCGCTAAAAAGGGGGAAATACAACATATCCACAACCTTTCCGTGGAGGAGAGTAGAATAACCTTCGCCCCATGGAACAAAAGATGCTATATGACCCGGGTAGCTAGCTTCGAAAATTACTCCATAAAAGATACTGTCGATAATATTACCCGAAGCACCTGCAAGTATTAATGCCACACAAGCAATGAATCCTTTTTTGAATCCCTGTTTTATCAATTTATTAAGATAGATGACAATAAAGGTTACAGCTATTATACGGAAAAGTGACAAGAACAACTTCCCTCCTGCTTCAATCCCAAAAGCCATTCCATTATTTTCTACGAAATAAATCTTAAACCAATCAGTAATATGGATGGTTTCGTATAATTCCATATTCGTCTTAATCCATATCTTTGAGAGCTGGTCGGTGAGCAATACCAAAAAAACAACCAAGATAGCGACTAACGTCTTATCTCTACGACTCTTCATGTTTTACTTTCAGATAAAATTTCAGATATACACATAAGATTGCCTATCTTCTTTTTTTTGACTTTGCTTCGATGCTCAGAGTAGCATGAGGAACAGCACGTAGACGCTCTTTAGGAATCAAGTTCCCTGTTTCACGACATATTCCGTATGTCCCGTTCTCTATGCGTACGAGAGCAGCCTGAAGATTCTGAATGAATTTCATCTGACGTTGTGCCAATCGGCCGGCTTCTTCCTTAGAGAGTGTAGAAGCACCCTCTTCTAGAACTTTATAAGTTGGAGATGTATCAATAGTATCGTTACCATCAGCGTTGGTTACAGCTGCTCTGTAGTTTTCGTACTCTTGTTTTGCAACCTCCAGTTTTTCATTAATTATTGCCCTGAATTCTTCTAATTCCTCGGCTGAATATCTCGTCTTTTTGCTCATAATAAATTATTTTTTGGCTGGTGTCTTCTGGAATCAGAGTTTAAATACAACAACCCACATTTTTAAATGTTCACGTGCAAATTTCAACACAAATATACATAATAAATCAAATATTTCTCAACTGTTTTTTTGAATACTGATTGTCAGTGAAATATCATCTATTTCTATAACATCATCAAGCTGTTCGTTCACAATCAATATTTCATCTGCGAGTACTTGGTTTCTTATATACTCTGAATTATCAGTCACTGCTTCATCAGTAGCAGGATTAGACACAATTTTAACTACAATTCTGTCAGTTATCTCGAACTCCTTGGATTTTCTCAGATTCTGTATCCTGTTTACCAATTCACGTGCTATCCCCTCTTTACGAAGCTCATCGGTTATAGTAATATCCAATGCAACAGTTAGTCTGCCCTCATTACCAACCAACCAACCCGGGATGTCTTCAGAAATTATCTCCACATCATCTGTTGAAATAACAACCTCCTGATTATCTACTTTTAATGCAAATGAACCTTTTTCTTCGAGTTCGTGAATATCACTGTTTTCAAGCTCCTGAATTTTAACAGCAAGCTGTTTCATTATTTTCCCGTATCTGGGACCAAGTTTCTTGAAATCGGGCTTAGCCCTCTTAACCAGCATTTCACTTGCAGAATCTACATAAGCAAGCTCTTTAACATTTACCTCATTTAGGATAAGCTGTTCTACGGACTTTAAATTTTTTTTCTGGCTTTCATCAGCAACAGGTATCATTATTTTAGAAAGTGGTTGACGAACTTTAGTGTTCACCTTTCGACGTAAAGCCAGTACTATAGACGACACTGTCTGTGCAAGATACATCTGATCTTCAAGCTGCTTGTCTATAAGCTCTTCAGCTACCACAGGAAAGTCCGTTAAATGCACCGAATCCTGTTTTACGCTATCATCTACTGATATTAAATCCAGAAACAACCTGTCAGCATAAAATGGTGCTATTGGAGCCATCAACTTTGAAACTGTAAGCAGACATTCATACAAAGTCTGATAAGCCGACAGCTTATCATCAGTCATTTCACCACCCCAGAAACGTTTACGGTTTAGACGAACATACCAGTTGCTGAGGTTATCGTTCACAAAATCATTTATTACACGACCTGCTTTTGTTGGCTCATAACTGTCATAGCCCTGATCAACTTCTTTTACCAGTGTATTTAGCAGTGAAATAATCCAACGATCTATCTCAGGTCGCTTCTCAACAGGTATCTGTGGATACTGATTTCTGAAATCATCAACATTGGCATAAAGCACGAAGAATGAATAAGAGTTATAGAGAGTCCCGAAGAATTTTCTGCGAGCTTCCTCAACTCCTTCAACATCAAACCTTAGATTCTCCCAAGGTGCAGCATTAGTAATCATATACCAACGCAGCGGATCAGAACCATATTTATCTATTGTAGTGAAAGGATCTACTGCATTGCCGAGCCTTTTCGACATCTTATTTCCATTCTTATCCAGCACGAGACCGTTTGAAACAACATTCTTAAATGCTACACTACCCTTTACCATTGAAGCAATTGCATGTAAAGTGTAAAACCAGCCACGCGTCTGATCCACCCCTTCAGCGATAAAATCTGCAGGGAATACCTTTTGAAATTCGTCTTCAGATATATGAGGATAAAACACCTGTGCAAAAGGCATAGCACCACTGTCAAACCAAACATCAATAAGGTCAGTCTCACGATACATCGGTCTCCCGTTTTCTGAAACCAGCACAATATTATCAACATACGGGCGGTGCAGATCTATTTTATCATATTCCAGATCCTTATAATCATTCAGGTCAAGCCCTTTCCAAGGAAGCTCTGTCATTACACCAGCATCCATTGCTTTTTGTATCTCTTCATACAATTCTTTCACCGAACCTATACACTTTTCTTCCCTTCCATCCTCGGTGCGCCATATTGGAAGTGGAGTGCCCCAATAGCGGCTCCTGCTAAGGTTCCAGTCCTGCAGATTTTCAAGCCACTTACCAAAACGACCTGTACCTGTCGATTGCGGTTTCCAGTTTATTGTATTATTAAGCTCAATCATTTTATCTCTGGAGGCGGTTGTACGTACAAACCAGCTATCCAGCGGATAATAGAGCACAGGCTTATCAGTTCTCCAGCAATGGGGATAATTGTGAACCATCTTCTCTATTCTGAAAGCACGGTTCTGAAGTTTAAGCATAACTGAAAGATCCACATCCAGTGTTGCATCTTTCTCTGTGAGAGAATCGTCATATTCATTTTTCACATATCTGCCGGCATACTCACCGTACAACTCAGCATTCATGTTATCCTGAACAAACTGCGGGTCAATCGCTTCAAGTCGGAAATATCTTCCTGTAAGGTCAACCATAGGACGCATATATCCGTCAACATCCTTAAGCATAAGCCCTTCTACATCATTTTCTTTCCCAACCTTCATGTCATCAGCACCAAAAGTCGGAGCTATATGTACAATACCAGTTCCATCTTCAGTAGTCACGAAATCCCCTGTTACTACTTTAAAAGCGTTATCAGAAGCCTTAACCCATGGAATCAGCTGTTCGTATTGCATACCTGCAAGATCTTCACCTTTCCAAACTTTGTCAAGTATCCTATAAGGCACATCTTTATCGCCCTGCTTATAATCATTAAGTGATAATTCGCTGTTTTTTGCAGGAAAATAAACATTCACAAGATTCTTAGCAAGCACAACAGTTATTGGTTTTCCAGTGTACTGATTGAAAGTCTGCACCGCTTTATACTCGATATTCTTTCCAACAGCAAGCAGAACATTTGAAGGCAGCGTCCAGGGAGTGGTTGTCCAAGCAAGGAAAAAAGCCTCACCAAACTCTTCCCATTCAGTCAGCGGATCAACAATCTTAAACTGAGCTGTACAAGTAGTATCTTTCACATCACGATAACAACCGGGCTGATTAAGCTCGTGCGTACTCAATCCTGTTCCTGCAGCAGGAGAATATGGTTGTATTGAGTAACCTTTATACAGGTAACCCTTATTATATAATTCTTTAAGAAGATACCAAAGAGTCTCAATATATCGGTTGTCATAAGTTATATAAGGATCGCTCATATCAACCCAGTAACCCATTTGGCGTGTCAGATCTTCCCACTCTTTGGTATATTTCATCACCTCAGTGCGGCAAGCAGCATTATATTCTTCAACAGTTATTTTTTTCCCTATATCCTCTTTTGTGATTCCCAATGTTTTTTCAACACTAAGTTCCACCGGGAGACCATGAGTGTCCCAACCTGCTTTTCTGTTAACCAGAAAACCTTTCATCGTTTTATAGCGACAAAAAATATCTTTAATAGAACGAGCAATAACATGATGAATACCAGGCATCCCGTTTGCAGATGGGGGACCCTCGTAAAACACGAAATCAGGCTGACCTTCACGAATTTCTAAACTCCTTTTGAATATTTCTTTATCATCCCACTCTTTCAGCATATCCTTGTTTATTTCTGAAAGATCTAAGTGGCTGTGTTCAGGAAACTTTTTACTCATCATCAATTAATTATACCCTTTGAAAAATAATGTGCAAAGGTAATAATAAAAAATATAAAACCCGGCTCATTGATTGAACCGGGCAATATTTTCAACTTAAATAATTTTATTTGTCAGGAAAGTTTTTCCAAAGCGATTTTTATCCTGGCAATTGCATTCTTAATATTTTCATCAGATGTAGCGTAAGAGATACGTATGCATCCGGGAGCTCCGAAAGCATCACCTCCAACACACGCCACATGCGCTTCTTCCAAAAGATACATTGCAATGTCGGTTGCACTATTCATGTTTTTACCATTATAAGACTTGCCGATAAAACTCTTACATTCCGGGAAAATATAAAAAGCACCCATCGGATTATTCACATTCAACCCCGGAATCTCATTAAGCATTTCCACAACAAGATTCCTACGCCTCTCGAAAGCAGTTCTCATTTCAGCAACACAAGACTGATCACCTGTATAGGCAGCAACTGCAGCCTTCTGTGAAATTGATGAAGGACCCGAAGTATACTGTCCCTGCAGCATACTGCAAGCAGATGCGATCCACTGTGGAGCAGCAATCCAGCCAATGCGCCAGCCAGTCATTGCATAACCTTTCGACACCCCATTCACTACAACTACCCTATCTCGCAGTTTAGTGAATTGAGCAATCGACTCATGTTTACCTATATAATTTATATGCTCATATATCTCATCAGCAATAATAATGACATTAGGATATCTTTCGAGCACCTCAGCCATGGCTTTCAGTTCTTCTGCTGTATAAACACTTCCTGTAGGGTTGGATGGCGAACATAGAATCAGAGCCTTTGTTTTGGGAGTGATTGCCTCTTCCAGCTGTTGAGCTGTTATTTTAAAGTTCTGGTCGATGCCAGCGTAAACAAAAACAGGCTTCCCGTCGGCCAGCTTCACCATTTCCGGGTAACTCACCCAGTAAGGCGCAGGTATAATCACCTCATCATCTTTATCAATTACGGAGAGAATCACGTTACAGATAGACTGCTTAGCTCCATTCGAAACAACAATTTGCGCCGGCTTATACTCCAGATCATTCTCTTTTTTAAGCTTATCACAAATAGCTTTCTTCAAGTCCGGGAATCCTGCCACTGGTGAGTAGAAAGAAAAATTGTCATCCACTGCCTGCTTGGCTGCCTGTTTTATATGATCGGGAGTAAAAAAGTCAGGTTCCCCCACACTCATATTAATAACATCAATTCCCTGAGCTTTCAATTCATTACTTTTTTGAGCCATCGCGAATGTTTCAGAAGGCGATAAAGCTAATAATCGGGCAGACAATAAATCCATAATTTGTTATTTTGATTAATAATTTGGACAAAGATAAACAAAAATCATATTCACAATCACTATTTATTGAAAAACAGTCATGAAAAATAAGGAATAGGCTACAAATAGAAAAAGCCGCCTTTTGGGGCAGCCTCCATGAAATATATAATTATGTACAAAAATATTCTTAAAAAAAATAAAGCATCTGTGATCGATGATCACTCAGCTTCTTCCTGCATCAGCATACTTACAGGCACTTCCTGCTTTCTGCTCTTTAACTGGCAAATTGAAGTTCGTTAGCTTGCAAAGCGCAAACTAGCCTTCAATGTACGGATTCTGTTTAACCTGTTTGTACGATATGAAACAGACCCTTTTGTAATGTTTTGCTCCAGATATTTTAACTGGCCCAAAATCTCTTCTCTTGTTAGGTTTCTGATTGTCATAATTTTCCTTTTTTTTAAAATTAAAGCTATGATTCATCGGCAACCGCCTATTTAAGAAGCCATTCAATATGTATTTGATAACCTAATGATGATTCTAAACAACTCGCTTGCCATTAAAATCAATACAAAGATACAATAAAAAACATGTTATACAACATATTTCTGATAGATTTTTCAAAAGATGTA
>Ga0209075_1004677_pt1 | contig 10868 bp, 8 predicted proteins | sample Stecom2011_FD_187523 | JGI IMG/M metagenome (GOLD analysis project Ga0209075, IMG submission 187523) | Agricultural soil microbial communities from Utah to study Nitrogen management - Steer compost 2011 (SPAdes) (version 2) | ecosystem: Environmental > Terrestrial > Soil > Agricultural land...
TTAGGAGTCTCGTATCCTTCTACTTGTGCCTTGATATTTTCGAAACCTAGATTTTCGAGATAGGCTACAGATTCTTTAATGAATTCTTTGCTTTCTTGTTGTATTTCTGAATTGACCATAGTGTCGCAATATACGAATAACTTAAATAATTCTCGGTTAACAATTTGTTAAGAAGTAATACTACCGTAAAATTTGATGGTACCGCTTCTCATCTTTCAACACGGCAATAGCTTCCTTTATTTCGGGATTGTGTTCTATTTGATACGTGTACAAACCATCGCGATAGAAATAACGTTTTACAATTTCATCTGTTAACAAAGATTCTATCTCTATGCGTTTGTCGTTGATGGCCTTGTCTTTAGCTCGGTTCAATGCGGCCATTAATTGTGAATATCCTTCAGAAATCTCCGCGTCGATCTCTTCGTCTTCGGCAAGGGTATACCCTTCTGCAAATTTCTTTTCTGCTTCGGTTTCGTAGTGAAAATTGTTTTGTTTTAAAAATTGTAGAAATTGATTAAAATCGGAATTGGTGAATTTAAACCGATTTAAATTCGAAACGGTATTGGCGTAATAATACTGGGTGGCAAAATCGAAAATGGCATTGTCTTTTAATAGTGCAACCGTCACGGGGCTATAGACTCCTGAAGCCAATTCGATATCGGGTTGAATACCGCCCCCGTCATAAACGGTGCGTCCATTCTTTGTTTTAAAAGCTGTATAATCTTGGGTTTCCAGTCTGATGGGATCGCCGTTTTCATCGCGTTTTCCATAGTCTAAAGCCTGAATACATCGACCACTGGGAGTGTAGTAGCGCGAAATCGTTACTTTAAGCTGGGTGCCATAGGTCAATTTTAGCGGTCGTTGCACCAAACCTTTTCCAAAACTTCGCGCACCGATAATGACAGCTCGGTCTAAATCTTGAAGCCCTCCAGAAACAATCTCACTTGCCGATGCACTGCGGCCATTGATTAAAACGACTAAGGGAATTTCAGTATCTACCGGATCTTGAGTGGTTAAATACACGCGATTATACTTTTTGATTTCAGATTGTGTCGTGGTGATAACTTCGCCTTTATCCACAAAAAGATTCACAATGTTGATCGCTTCCGATAAGAGACCCCCTGGATTTCCTCGTAGGTCTAAAATAATTTTTTCAGCACCTTGTGATTTTAAATCAAGCAGGGCCGATTTGGTTTCTTTGGTTGTTTTGGTATTGAATGTTGATAGGACGATATAGCCTATTTCATCGTCTATCAAAGTATAGAAAGGAACAGCGTGGATTTCAACTGCACCTCGTGTAATGGTTGCTGACTGAGATTTTCCTTGTCGCAGGTAGGTCACTGTTACTTCCGAACCTGGATTTCCTTTTAGTAGTTCACCGGCATCGTCGTCGAAATCGGCAATTTTCACATCGCCAATTTGGATGATTTCATCGCCCGCTTTTAATCCGGCAAGATCGGCAGGAAAATCTTTGTAGGGTTCTATTACAATCAGTCGGTCTATTTCAGATTTGATGTTGGCACCGATTCCGGTATAATTGCCTGATTGCGAGATTCGGGCATCTTCAACGTGCTGTTCGTTCCAATACACTGTATAAGGATCTAAATCTTCCAACATACCCGTAATGGCTTTATCCATTAATGTTGCGGGCGTAATTTCATCCACATAATTCATATTCAACTCTTTGTATAAAGTGGTGAATATTTCGAGCTGTTTGGCAATTTCAAAAAAGTTATTTTTAAAACTAACTGTAGTAAAGAAGATTCCTACAGCGACAAGTGATAGTAAAATTCGTTTTTTCATAATCCAAGAATTTTTTGCATTAAAAGCAATGTCTTGCTTTAGATACTAACGGTTTTTTAGATGATTTTATCTGTAAAAACCATTATTTTTTTTGACCGCTTAATTTCTTAAGTACATAGACCATAGCTTTCTCCAACGTGCGATATTTGGGTTTATCCTTTCCGATATACAGGAAGAGCATCGCATAGTTTTCGTCGACATTATTGTGTAGGATCGATTTATTAAGTCGATACGCCTCACGCATTTGTCGTTTAATCCGATTGCGATCTACAGCCAATTTATACGTGCGTTTCGGCACTGAAAAAGCTGCTTGATTGATTTCTTTTTGAGGAACATAAAAAACTTTTAGCGGGTATTTGGTATAGGTTTTTCTGTCCGAAAACAAGCTATCTATTGTTTTTCGGCTCTTTAGTTTTTCTTGTTTTGGAAATCTTTTGTTCACACGGTAAAGATATTAAAAAGAAAGACCTTGTGAATTAGAAATCCACAAGGTCTTTTATCAAGAAAATAATTTCAAATTATTCTTCTTCCGAAATTTTGTCGTCCCATTCCCAAATGTTGTTGTCCCAATCTACATCGGCCATACGTTGAGTGGCGTCGATGATTACACCGTTGACTTTTTTGCCTTTATCGATTTCGAAGGAATAGGTTGGGTAGGCCCAAGCCCAGTCTTCTAGTGTTGTTCTATCGATATTGGTGTATGGATTTGGTTTTTCACCCCACGTCATGCGAAGTGGAATATAATATAAATCCATCGAACCATCTTCGTAAGAAACATAGACATCGAGCGGCATTGGCATCAATCCAATTCGTTCTAAAGTGATGGTTGTCTTGTGACTTTCTCCAGCTTCAACACTTTTAATGCCATAATCGATGGTATTGGTCGTTTGGGTCCAATCGGTTAAATACCACATCAATTCAAATCCCGAAACTTTTTCAGCGGTACGGATAAAATCCGTTGGCGTGGGATGTGTGAATTTAAAGTCGCCGTAAAATCGCTTTAATGTTTTCGATAGGTTTTCGTGCCCGATGATATATCCTAATTGGTTTAAGAACACCGAACCTTTGCTATAAGCATTTACACTATACGCCCGGTTGTTATCGTATCTATCGGCGTGTGTGGACATCGGTTGTTCCTCTCCGCTCGCAGCTTGAAAATAATAGCTGCTATAGGAACCAGAATGCGGATTATCTTTGTTTTGATTCATAACGACATTCATCGCTTCATCGGCAATAAAAACTGTAAATCCTTCGTCCATCCACGGGTATTTACTCTCATTGGATGCCAAGACAAATTGGAACCAGTTATGCGCTAATTCGTGAGCGGTTACGCCGACTAAGCTACCAAATTCGCGTTCGCCAGTAATCATCGTACACATGGCATACTCCATGCCGCCATCGCCACCTTGTATTACCGAATACTGCTCGTATGGATATTCACCGACGTGTTCGTTGAAAAACTCCATCAAAGCTGCTGTTTTAGACTGCAGGTTTTTCCAGTTTTCTGCAATTTCGGGATTATCCTTATAAAAGAAATGTAACGTTACACCATTAGGTCCAGGATAGGTATCGTGGATGAAGTTATCGTCTGCTGCCCACGCAAAATCGTGAACATCTGGTGCTAAGAAATGCCAGGTGTATTTTCCTTTTTTAGGTTTCATCCATTTCTGACCTGGCGCTGTGTATCCGTGTCCGACTTCGGCTGGATTTTGTAAATATCCGGTGCCACCGATGGTATAAGCAGCATCGATAGTAATTTTAACATCATAATTTCCCCAAACGCTGTAGAACTCGCGACCGATATACGGATCGGCATGCCAGCCTTCAAAGTCGTATGCGGCAATTTTTGGAAACCATTGCGTCATGGTGTACGCAACACCTTCTGCATTGTCTCGTCCCGATCTTCTGATTTGGATTGGCACTTGGGCGTCCCATTCCATGTAGAAATCGGTTGATTCTCCGGGAAGAATAGGCTCGTTTAGGTCAACTTTCATCACTGTTCCTTTAATTGTGTATTGAAGCGGTTTTCCGTTTTGATTGAAAGTTGTTGGTTTTATATATCCAATTTCATCGGGGTTTAATTTTGATATCCGGTCTGTGACACGTCTGTCTGGATCGCGGATGGTCAAAGACCGTACGTCCATTTCGCTTCCAGGTTGGAAGGCATTGAAATACAGATGATAGAAAACCGAACTCAAGGTATCGGGTGAATTATTAGTGTATGTTAATTCTTGTTTTCCTTGATACTGATGATTTTTGACATCCATTTGGATGTCCATTTTATAATCTACTTCTTGCTGCCAGTAAGCGGTATTTTGAGCAATCCCAGCTGTGGGTAGTGCTAAAAGGCATAAAAAAGCCGCAAAAAATGCGGCATTTAATGTTTTTGTCATTGTTTAGATACTTTTTCTGCCATTAATAAGGCGTTATATAAATTAACAATTTTTCCTGATTTTGAGATGTTTCTAAAGTTATCTCTGTTAGAAGTATCGCCACCGAGAATCACTTCAACATTTGGAGAAATTCCACTGTCAAGAATAATTTGTTTCACTTGTGGTGCAGTTAGGTTCGGAAATAAGGAACGGATCATTGCTGCCACACCAGCTACGTTTGGAGCTGCCATAGAGGTTCCGCTCAAAAACTCGTATGAGTTTAACGGCGTTGGCGCATAAATTCGAACGCCAGGTGCGAACACATCGACGTTTATTTTTCCATAGTTCGAAAACGTTGCAATCATATTTTCGCCATACGTAGGAGCAAGCGCACCCACAGAGATAAACGAATCGCTTATTTCTTCACCGTTGTCAACCTGGTCGTTTGGATAAACATTGACGGTGTCTAAATCCAATCCGTCGTTTCCTGCTGCGTTTACGATGAGCACATCGTGTTCTGCGGCATAGCGAATCGCGTCGTAAACCCAATCGGCGTTTGGCGAATAGTATTTTCCAAAGCTTGTGTTTAGAATGGTCGCACCGTTGTCTACGGCATAGCGGATGGCCAATGCAATATCTTTGTCATACTCGTCTCCGTCTGGTACGGCACGAACAGCCATAATTTGAACGTTATTCGCAATACCATTCACGCCTAAACCATTATCTCTTTCGGCGGCAATGATTCCAGCAACGTGGGTACCGTGTTTTGCGTTTTCACCTGTTTCATCGATACTCATTACGTTGTTGTCTCCGTAATACTTGTCGGTAATGTCTTTTGGATCGTCACCGAGGATTCCTCTAAAATCTTCTTCGGTATTGAAGTGATAATCCATACGACTTTGGAAATAATCGACGCCACGCTGCATTTGTTTGATTACTCCTGATACCGAGTTTTCAAAATTCAACATTTGTGAAAGCATTTCGATTTGCTTTTGTTGTTCCATCGTCGGATCTTCGATATTTTCCAAATCTTCGATGGTGTAATCTTCTTTTCCAAGCAATGCGACCATGGCATCGTTCGCAGGTTTTATCTGTGAAAGCATCATTTGATATCGGTTGAGATTCATCATCGTCTCTCCCTTTTCCATTTCAAATTCTGCCTTTGCTTTTAGATACAACTTGTACGCATCTTCGTTCTCCTTGATCATCTGGTCGGCATTTTCTCCTTCGAACTTCGGTTCCCATTCGCGAACGATTCTCACGTATTCCATATTGTCTCCTAGCATATCGCCAAGGAAATTCCATCCGTGGACATCATCGATATAACCATTGTTATCATCATCGATTCCATTTCCAGGGATTTCTCCAGGATTGGTCCATAAAACATTGACTAAATCTTCGTGTTCTATATCGAGACCACTGTCTATCACACCGACAATGACCGTCTCTCCTTTTCGGTTTTTGATGAGTTCCTCGTAAGCGCGATCTACGCTCATACCTGGAACGGTATCGCGCACCATATCGAGGGAAGACCAATTTTTTGATTCTTCCTCTGTAAGAGGCGCATTTTTAGTTGGAAAAATACCGGCGTTGTCAATAGGCGTACCTACAAAAGCCGAGCTCCCACAACCCACCAAGAGAGTCGAGAGAGCTAATGCGAAAATAGAAGTTTTGATAATTCTCATTTTGTTGAAAAGCATATTAGTTAAAAAAATCATTCAAAGATATTGTTTCGTTTAGACGAACGCCCTTTTCTGTGTGTTTTACCGTTATGATAGGATTGTGGGCATCGTGTTCTAAAAACAGGTAATAATTATGGGTTGCCGCTTGATCCAGAAATTTTTCTTTCTCTGGAAGTGTCAATAGGGGTCGGGTGTCATAACCCATTACATACGGCAGGGGTATATGACCCGCTGTTGGTAATAAATCGGCTGCAAACACTAAGGTTTTCCCCTTGTAATTGATGTGCGGAATCATTTGTTTATCTGTGTGGCCATCGACAAAAAGAATATCGAAATCCATTTCCTTCTTTTTGGCAAAATCCGAATTGGGCTGGTCGATGAATTGTAGCTGACCGTTTTCTTGAATGGGAAGGATATTTTCTGTTAAAAACGATGCTTGTTCGCGCCGATTGGGTTTTGTAGCCCATTCCCAGTGGTCTTTGTTGCTCCAATACGTAGCATTTTTAAAGGTGGTTTCATAACCCGTTCGGTCTTTGTTCCATTTCACGCTTCCACCGCAATGGTCAAAATGAAGATGTGTTAAAAACACATCGGTAATGTCGTCGGGATGAAATCCGTGTTTTTTCAAGGAATCGTGGAGGTTGTGATCGCCCCACGGATAATAATATCCGAAGAATTTTTCACTTTGTTTGTCGCCCATGCCATTGTCGATTAGGGTGAGTCGGTCACCGTTTTCAATGAGCAGACATCGCAGGGCAAGATCGATCATATTTTTATCGTCAGCTGGATTGGTACGGGACCATAGTGTTTTAGGTACAACTCCAAACATAGCGCCGCCGTCAAGTTTGAAATTTCCCGCTTCGATAGGATATAACTTCATAAAAATTGATATTAAGCTGCAAAATAGCAAAAGCGTTACACACAAGCGATTGAGAGTAATTTAATTATACTATTTTTAACAAATAATTAATAGCGTAATTGCACAGAACATACTAATTAAAATTGCATTGCGTTTTAAACAAAACTATTCCTCAATGAAAAAATCATTATTAATACTTTCTGGCTTTCTGAGCCTCTTTGTTTTGTCCTGTAAAAAAGACGATGGGGTAAGCTGTGTTACGTGTACTTCGGAAGCTACCACAGCGTTCGAACTGTGTAAAGAAAGTGATGGAAACGCATCGGTAAATGGCGAAAATACCAACACCCCGTATCACGTCTATCTAAACGATTTAGAAGAAGAAGGGGTGTTGTGTGTTGAATAAAAAGTAATCAGGATTCTTAAAATAGAAATCTTGTTCCTACTGTTTTACAAACTTTTCTGTGTGGGTATAGTTTGATGGATAGGCACCAACTTGCAACAACAATGGTCGCAACGAAAACTCGAAGTCTAAAGATTCCACTTTTCCATCTTTACCCAAGTGAAACTGCATAAATTCTTCGCGTTGTGCGCGGTTTTTCCAAACTGCCAAAAACGTGTCGTAATGCCAATGTTCTAAGGTGGCTCGAAGATCGTCGGTGTCCCAGAAATGCAAGACTAAATCTTGGCCTTCTTTTTTCACTTCCACTTTACCATAACCTTGAGAATAATAGGTGCCTACATAAGCATCTACTGGTAGATTTGGTTTGGTATTTTTAACACGTGCATCATCTATTTTTTTGCGTTCTTCCATCGCGCGGTCATATCCTCGTTGATAACCACTTAAATATCGCGCACTCCAATCGATGTTGTTTTCTCCGATGAAGGCATCCATCACCTGATATGCTACTGCATTTCCTAGTCTGTTGAATGTGTTTCCTACAACAATGATTCCCAATTCCAACTCAGGAACCAAGTACATCGCGGTATTGAATCCGTCGGTTGCACCGCCGTGGGTCAGTACACGCTTTCCGTTGTAATCGAAAATATTCCAACCAAAACCATAGGTTGCCTGCGATGCCATGGCGTTGTTTTGCCCACGTACCATTTGTGGTTTGTGGATTTCGTTCATTTGTTCTGAACTGATAATGGTTTTTCCGTTGTATTCCCCAGGCGTGCCTAGTTGCATCAACATCCACTTGTTCAAATCGTTTATGGAAGCGTTTACGCCTCCAGCCGGTCCGGCGTTATCCCAATTTCTACGAGCAATAGGTACTACTTTCCCGTCAATTTCTTGATGTGGATAGGCTTGGTTGTCGCCTTTTTTTAGTTGGGTAATACTGGTTGTGGTCGAATTCATTCCGAGGGGTTCGAAAAGACGTTCTTTTAAAAAATCATCCCAAGTGCGTCCATTGGTATATTCGATAACCTGTCCTGCTAAAGAATACATCACATTGTTGTACACAAAGTCTGATCGGAATGGTTTTTCAAAATCCATATAGCGCATCTGATAGAGTACTTCATCTCTTGAGCTATTCGTCATAAACTGCAATCTATTTCCTAGGATGCGTCCCAACCCAACCCGGTGTATCAAGGCATCTCGGATGGTAATTTCGCGGGTTATCCACGGGTCTTTCATCTGAAACCAAGGAATGTGTGCGATAATCTTGTCGTCCCAAGTAATTTTTTCTTCATCGACTAAGATGCCTAAAGCGGCAGCAGTCATATTTTTACTCACCGATGCGATACTAAAAATAGTATTGGCATCGACAGCGTCGCCACCTCCTAATTGCTTTTCTCCAAATCCTTTGGCGTAAATTACCTCGCCGTCTTTGACGATTCCGACAGCCATTCCTGGGATTTTCCAATCCTGTCGGCTCGATTCTACCCAACTATCAAAATCTTTAGGGAGTTGTTGGGCAGTGAGTGATGCAATCGATAAACTTACAAATAGAAAAAGCGATAGCTTAGACCACTTTAAAAAATACTGTGTCATAAAATTGAATTTAATAAAAGATACCTACAAACATATTAGATTGCAGGTAATTAAATTTTAAAAACGAAGAGATTTCAAATTCCTGACAGGGTTTTTGAAATCTCTTCGATCGTGATTTATAATTTTAGAACGAATGTGATGTTTTTAATCGTTCAGCTTCAGTACAGCTAAAAATGCTTCTTGTGGAATTTCCACATTTCCAATTTGACGCATGCGTTTCTTTCCTTTTTTCTGTTTCTCAAGAAGTTTTCGCTTTCTAGAAATATCCCCACCATAACATTTTGCGGTAACGTCTTTTCGTACCGCTTTAACCGTTTCTCGTGCGATAATTTTAGCGCCGATCGCAGCTTGAATTGGAATGTCAAACTGTTGTCTGGGAATCAATTCGCGTAGTTTTTCACAAATTCGTTTTCCAACGTCATAGGCATTGTCTCTGTGAAGTAGTGCTGAAAGGGCATCTACAGGACTTCCGTTCAACAACATATCCACTTTTACCAAGTGTGAAGGACGCATCCCGATTGGTGAATAATCGAAAGACGCATAACCTCTTGAAATAGTCTTTAATCGGTCGTAAAAGTCGAAAACAATTTCGGCCAACGGCATGTCGAAGGTCAATTCCACGCGGTCTGTCGTCAGATATACTTGGTTTGTAATTTCGCCTCGTTTTTCAATACACAAGGACATTACCGGACCAACAAAGTCGGCTTTTGTAATAATAGACGCTTTGATATAAGGTTCTTCCACACGATCTAAAATCGATGGATCTGGTAAATCTGATGGGTTATTGACTAAGACCGTAGTTTTTGGATCTTTGATTGTATATGCGTGATACGATACGTTTGGCACGGTGGTAATGACCGTCATATCAAACTCGCGCTCTAATCTTTCTTGGATAATTTCTAAGTGGAGCATGCCTAAAAACCCACATCGAAATCCAAACCCAAGTGCTGCAGAGCTTTCTGGCGCATACACCAACGAGGCATCATTTAGTTGCAGTTTTTCCATAGAATATCGCAACTCTTCGTACTCGTCGGTATCTACCGGATAAATTCCAGCAAAAACCATAGGTTTCACATCTTCGAAACCATCGATCATATTTTGAGTTGGGTCTTTGGCATCGGTAATGGTGTCTCCAACTTTTACTTCTTTCGCTTCTTTAATTCCTGTGATTAAATAACCCACATCGCCGCTTTTAATCGACTCTCTGGGGTATTGTTTTAAGCGAAGTGTTCCCACTTCATCGGCAAAATAGGTCTTGCCCGTTGCCATAAATTTAATTTCTTGTCCTTTTTTGATTTCTCCGTTGATAACACGGAACAAGGTTTCGATACCGCGATACGGGTTATATACCGAATCGAAAATCAAGGCTTGAAGCGGTTCGTCCGGATTTCCTTTTGGGGCAGGAACACGTTTAATAATCGCTGATAGAATGTCCTCAACGCCAAATCCTGTCTTTCCACTGGCGGGAATAACTTCTTCTGGGTCGCATCCTAAAAGATCGACAATATCATCGGTTACCTCTTCAACATTTGCCGAGGGTAAATCGACTTTATTTAAGACTGGAATAATTTCCAGATCGTTTTCAAGAGCTAGGTAGAGATTCGAAATGGTCTGGGCTTGGATACTTTGGGCAGCATCTACGATGAGCAGGGCACCTTCACAAGCAGCAATGGAACGGGACACTTCATAGGAAAAGTCGACGTGGCCTGGCGTATCGATAAGATTTAGGACATATTTTTCTCCTTCATATTCATAATCCATTTGGATGGCGTGGCTCTTGATTGTAATTCCCCGTTCACGCTCCAACTCCATATTGTCTAATAATTGCTCTTGTTTTTCACGCTTGGTTACTGTTCCAGTAGCATCCAATAGCCTGTCGGCCAAGGTGCTTTTTCCGTGATCAATATGGGCAATAATGCAAAAATTGCGGATATTCTTCATGTAATTTCCTTCAGATATTTTAACCCACAAATATAGTGTAATCTAATGGACTTAAACAGTTTTGCTTCAAGAACCTTAAAAGGATAATTGTGGGTTTAGTAAAATAAAAAAGAAAGAATTTCTTATTTTTTGTATGAAGATAAAACTTGAGTTTGTTTTTCAAATCTTTATTTATAAAATAACATTTTTATTAAAATATAAAGAAAATAAAAATATTT
>Ga0209075_1004678_pt1 | contig 10859 bp, 9 predicted proteins | sample Stecom2011_FD_187523 | JGI IMG/M metagenome (GOLD analysis project Ga0209075, IMG submission 187523) | Agricultural soil microbial communities from Utah to study Nitrogen management - Steer compost 2011 (SPAdes) (version 2) | ecosystem: Environmental > Terrestrial > Soil > Agricultural land...
TCATCTAATTGAGGAATCCAATTAAATAGCTTTTTCGTTCTGCTAACAAATCTATCTCTCTGATCATAGGTCATTCTTCCACTGTGTTTTAACCAAAACTTTGTAAATCCATTATTTCTAACTTCAGTATTTGGATTACTATATCTAAATCGATCAGATTCTGCATAATGAATCATACTTACATTGGGGTTCCGCTCATAAATCACATCATTGAGATCGCATAAGCGCAGACATAAATCTCTATCGTTAGATGGACTTTGATTTTCATCATAAGCCCCTGCTTCCAATAAAGTTGACAAACGTAGAAACGAATTTGACCCTTGAATTCCTGGATTACCAACAAGAAATAGATCTGAATCAACACTGTTAGGGGCTGTTTGCAAAATTGGCTTTGATGATGAACTTTCAAGTCGATAAAAATCCGTGGCAACCCAATCTACTTTAGTGTTTTTAATAACTATATCAAGACAAGTAGATAAATAATTTGCCTCCCATCTATCATCATCATCAAGAACGGCTATGTATACATTTTTTGGATTAGAATAATTTTTAAGAACGTAATAAACACCAGTATTTGCGGCACCACAAAATCCTGGAGTCCGATTATTTACGAGAAAGGTTGACTTTATTGAATTGCCAATGTCATTGACGATTTTTTTATTCTCTTCTATATACTCTTCATCATAGTCCTGTATAACAATAAGTTCACTTATAGTTGAAGATTGTTTTAATACAGATTTTATCGATCTTTGTTTTAATAAGTTGGGGCGATTCTTTGTTGCTATTACAACGACTACTTCATTCATTATTCAGCTCTACTAAGTATTCTTTTTTTTAGATTTAAACATGATTTTAAGTGGGGAAATATTTGGAGTGTGTTCATTAATCTTCCTAACGGTTTTGGCTTTACGCACTATATCTCAAGGTATTGCATGAATACTTTGTTGCCAATAGTTTTAATAAACTTTTCTGTGTCTTTCATTTTTTTCTTCAATGAAATCAGATAGATTGGTAACCTTTCTTTCAAAAGTAAAACCTACATGCTTAACGAAGTAGTTAGATTTATTTCTTAAATCGAATTCGGTCATGGAGCCTAAGACCGCTAGTCCATATTCCAATTCAGAAAAGGCTATCATAAACGCTCCAATAGCTTCCTTAAATTTTTTATCTTCAGTTATTCTTGCGTTCATTATTCATAAAATTTACCTGAATAAAATAATACTTTACTTCTCAATTACACATAACGTTTGAGGCCTTGCGGCGGCCTGTTTTTAAATGTTTTATCGAAGATACAAACATTTTATTTACATGAATGTAAAAATCGAAGAGTTTTACAGGCTGATCGGCAAAGGCTGTGTTATAAACCTTTCTTTATGTTATTAAAGTTCTCTTCAATTATTTTCATGTACTTATCTTTCATTGACAGATTAATAATTTGACCATACTGAATAATCAAATTACGCCATTTTAAATGATATAAAATCAATGCTGTTTGTCCTTGGGATAATTCTGAATATTCAGAAAAATCACCCATAGAGTATTTGTTCTGATCCCTATAAAACTCAAAATCCTTTCTATTAGTATGTTTCAACAATCCAGACCAAAATGAGCTTTCTCCTAAATCCCATCCCAGTTCTATGTCTTTCAAGTTCTTGAACTCATAAAGATTATTTGATATAAAATATTTTGTACTGTCTTTAGATAAATTGAATTCAAATTCAATACTTTGATATAAACCAGTATGTTTAGATTTGATTGAAGAGCTTTCTTCGACTGGTACAAAGTTTTCAAAACTGTAAAAGTCTAAAGTATTAGATACAAATTTAGAATATTTATTAACGAAAGCTTCATCAGCTTCTGGAGAGTCATCAGGTTGATCGTTAATATTAAATGTTTCAGAATATATTACTTCCTCTTCTTGATTCTCGTTGCATGAGAAAAGAGCGAAAATTATTATTATTCCAAATATTAGTCTCATTGCGGTTAACTTCATTCTCTATAACGTTCTGCAGCTACAAGAAGTTGGCGATTTTTACCACAAATGTTCATACGAAGAACGAATGTTTGTGCCACCACAAAACTGTCATACGAACCACTAAACCGCCAATTTCTTGTAGGTGCTGTTACCTGCTGGCCTTCTTAATTGTCAATTTTTAGAAAGTCACCTTTCATATTGAATTCCAAATCTAATCCATTGTCAAGTTGAACTTGTTGATTTTTGTCGTCCAATTCCCAATCTGTAATGAAATTTGTCGAGTAGTTAGTCGTTACATACTGACGGATTTTTTCAGGAATAACAGAGTTTGGCAACTGAGCTACTCCATCAATGTCAATTATTTCTTTCTTTCGATTAAACTCCAAACTGATACTTTCAGACAATAGAATGTCATAAGTCTTTGTTAAACCGTCTCTGTCCTTTATTACCTGAACAATGGAATTGTTTGGAAAATGTGTCGAAATGTAACTTGTAATTTCACTTGGAAGGTCAGTAGATGGGATAACTTCTTCATTGTCACAACTTGTTAATGTAAAAGCAAGTGCTGTCGCCATAAGCGAATTTTTGATTAATTTTTTTTTGTTCATTTTACTAATATTTATGTTTTCGCTACTCTCTTGTGGATTTTCGCATTCTCCGATTTTGTTAACAATTTTGTTGTCCGTTTGTTTGTTAGGCTTGCAGGTAACGGTTGAGGCTTTGCGACGGCCTGTTTTTAAATGTTTTATCGAAGATACAAACATTTCATTTACATGAATGTAAAAATCGAAGGTTTTTACAGGCTGGCGACAAAGGCTGTGTTAGGTAGCGTTTTTAATTATTCCTTTAATAGATTCAATCATTGAGTTTTCGTTAATGTAGTAAATCGGTCCATGAGGTATCTCAAATAGACTATGCTTTTTGAGATTCGTTTTTAATATTATTCTATATCGATAATGAATTATTTGTCCTTTCGCCCGATATCTTTTGAGCTTTTTATCAAAAGATATTATTTCAGAAAATGGAATAAACTTTTTACCACCTAAATGCCTTCCAAGCCAATGGTCGTTTTCAATGATTAGATTTTTATTACTACAGTCAAGAGTTATTTTGTTGGTAATACTCCAAAATCTGGCGTGTACAATAAAAATGGATAAAATCACTAATGGTAAAAGGAGATAAATCGGTTCTTCAATATTTATAGTTGCAACTGCAACGAAAAACCCGAGAAATATTATGAACAAGCTTCCGAATAGCCAATTCCACTTTCCGAATTTAAGAATTAAAACGGGTAAATTACCGCCCACAGAGAAGCCAGAAGCAGTTCGCTCTGACAATTCAATTAATTTTTCACAATAAAACGTTGAATTTTCGTCTGAACTCATCATTTCTCCCAAATGTTCGTCACTACCTATTACTTCATTCAGTTCCTTTGAAAGTAGATTTCTCATTCTATTTAATGCTGCCTAACAATTGGCTATACGCATTGTCTATAGCCGACCTATATTTATATTCAACTCAAACATAACACTTATCAGCAAACAAACCCTTTAAAATCCATCTAAAAGCAATCATTTCTAGCAGAAATATTAAAATAAAACAACTCACAACCGTATAATTATTCGTATAATAAACGTATAAATATACCTTTAAAACAATAAAATCTTAAGTCTCCTACTCTCTTGAGCATCATCACAAAACTACGTACAGTAAAGTATTGACACAAAAAAGCGACCCTGAATAATCAGAACCGCTTTCCACTTTTTATCATTTAAACAACAATTAAGCTGCTTTCATTTTTGCCATTTTCGAACTCGAGAATTGCTTTTGAGCATATTCTAATGTAACTCTGTATTCTTTCGCAGGATTTTTACTTGCAGGAATTTCATACATTGCTTCTGTTAAAATTGCTTCACAAATCGATCGTAAACCACGTGCTCCTAATTGGAATTCTTCCGCTTTATCAACGATAAAATCAAGTACTTCACTATCGAATTTCAAATCAACACCATCCATCTCGAATAGCTTAACATATTGCTTGAACAATGAGTTTTTAGGCTCAGTTAAAATCCTACGCAATGCAGCTTTATCTAATGGTTCTAAGTATGTTAAAACTGGGAAACGACCAATTAACTCTGGAATTAATCCAAATGACTTTAAGTCTGTTGGGTTAACAAATTCCAGTAAGTTGTCTTTATCGATACGCTCTTCTTCTTCATTAGCGAATCCGATCGTTTGACGGTTTACACGGCGTGCAATCAATTTCTCAATTCCGTCGAAGGCTCCACCACACACGAATAAAATATTTTTCGTGTTGACTTTTACCATTTTTTGTTCTGGGTGCTTTCTACCTCCTTGCGGCGGAACGTTTACCTCTGCGCCCTCTAATAACTTAAGCAAAGCTTGCTGTACTCCTTCTCCAGAAACGTCACGGGTAATTGATGGATTATCGCTCTTACGTGCAATCTTATCAATCTCATCAATAAAGATAATCCCACGTTCGGCTGCTTGTACATTGTAATCTGCAGCCTGTAACAAACGTGATAAAATACTTTCAACATCTTCACCTACATAACCAGCTTCTGTTAAAACAGTCGCATCAGCTATACAGAAAGGAACATTTAACATTTTCGCAATTGTTTTTGCTAAAAGAGTTTTTCCCGTTCCAGTTCGTCCCACCATCACTACGTTTGATTTATCAATTTCGATATCATCGTCACCAACTTTTTGGTTCAAACGTTTGTAATGATTGTAAACAGCAACAGACAATGTTTTTTTAGCAGACAATTGGCCAATTACATATCCGTCTAATTTTGCTTTAATCTCTGTGGGTTTCAGTAAATTTAAAGGAGCATCTTCCACCCCTTCTATTCCTAAGCCCCCACTTGGTATCTCTTCCTTAACTATTGATTGCGCTTGAACTATACAATGGTCACAAATGTGTCCAGATATTCCAGCAATTAATAACCTCACCTGACTCTTTGGTCGGCCGCAGAAAGAACAAGTTGTTTCTTTTTTACTCATATATTTTGACAAAAAAGGTCAATATCACTATCGACCTTTTGATTTATTTTACAAAAATACGCAATTCTTATAGGCTCCCCAAAAAGAAGCTTAAAAACCACACTAATTTAACTAAATGTTAGCTTTTGGGATAACAGAATATAATAGTTAAAAGAATTATTTCTTCTTGCGAATCAATACTTCATCTACCATTCCGTAAGCCTTTGCTTCAGTCGATGTCATCCAGTAATCACGGTCAGAATCATCTTCCACTTTCTTAAATGTTTTTCCGGTATGATGAGCGATAATGTCGTACAGTTCTTTTTTCAATTTAATGATTTCCCGTGCAGTAATTTCGATATCAGAAGCTTGACCTTGCGCACCTCCTAAAGGTTGGTGAATCATTACACGTGAATGCTTTAATGCTGTACGCTTACCTTCTGCTCCTGCACACAATAGAACTGCACCCATTGAAGCTGCTAATCCTGTACAAATTGTTGCAACATCTGGAGAAATGTATTGCATAGTATCATATATCCCTAATCCTGCATAAACACTACCTCCTGGTGAGTTCAAATAGATTTGAATGTCTTTTTTAGGATCAACAGATTCTAAAAACAACAATTGAGCATTAATAATATTTGCAACTTGATCATCGATTCCAGTTCCTAAAAATATAATACGGTCCATCATCAAACGAGAGAAAACGTCCATTTGTGACATATTTAACTGGCGTTCCTCAATAATATAAGGAGTCATTGAAGACTCGATATAATGTCCTACATGCATGCTGTTTAGTCCTAAATGTTTGGTTGCGTATTTTTTAAATTCATCTTTATTATACATAATTCTATTTTTCTATCAAATTTCTAAAAGTAAAACGATAAATATACAAAATTCAATTACGAAATAAACAATTATCAATTATCATTTGCGAATTATCAATTGCGAATTGTCATTTGAAAATTCTTATTTTTGTCTGTTATGGAATTAAAAGTAAAAGACATCACAAATCTACTTGAAGGAATTGCTCCTTTGGGAAGTCAAGAAAGTTACGACAATTCTGGTTTGATCCTTGGAAGTTACGACATGAAAGTAAATAGTGTTCTGCTTTCTCTTGATTGTATTGAAGAAACGATTGAAGAAGCAATTGAATTAGGCGCCAACCTTATCATTGCACATCACCCAATTGTTTTTAGCGGGCTCAAGCAATTGAATGGGAAGAACTATGTCGAACGCACGGTAATTAAAGCCATCAAAAATGACATTGCGATTTATGCCATTCACACGAATTTAGACAACTACAAGCAAGGAGTCAATTATGAAATTGCACAACGTATAGGAATCTCAAATCCTAAAATATTAGCACCAAAGAAAAGCACCTTAAGAAAACTGGTTGTATTCTGTCCTGAAAGTCATTCAGACCAGGTAAAGCAAGCTGTTTTTGATGCCGGTGGAGGAAACATTGGAGACTATGCTGAATGTAGTTTTGAGAATACGGGTACAGGAGCTTTTTCACCACAAGAAAACGCCAATCCAACCCTGGGAAGTATTGGGAAAAGAGAACAAGTAAAAGAAGTGCGAATTGAAGTTTTAATATCGTCACACAAGGAAAGTCAAATCATCAAAGCGATGAAGACGGCTCATCCTTATGAAGAAGTGGCGTTTGACATTTATCCTTTATCCAATATAAACCAAGATGAAGGATCGGGGATGATTGGTGAGTTAGGTTCTCCAATGGAAATCAATGCATTTTTATCTCACATAAAAGAAGCTTTTAATTGTGGCGTCATTCGCCATACTGAATTGATTAAGAAAGAAATAAAAACGGTTGCTTTTTGTGGAGGTGCTGGAAGCTTCCTTCTAAATAACGCAAAACGCCAACAGGCAGACATCTATATCACAGGAGATTTTAAATATCATGAATTTTTTGATGCTGAAAGGGCGATTATCATTGCAGATATTGGACATTTTGAGAGTGAACAATATACTCCACACCTAATTCATGGTATATTGAAGAAAAATTTTATTAACTTTGCCTTCCATTTGAGTAAGGTGAATACAAACCCTATTAATTATTTTTAGCATTTATGGCAACAAAAGCAAAAGCTAAGTCAAGCACAACTGTAGCTGAGCGCTTAGAAGCGTTAGAGAATTTACAGAAAATTGATTCAGAGATCGACCGTATTTTAACAATTCGTGGTGAGCTTCCTTTAGAGGTTGAGGACCTTGAGGCGGATATTGAAGGTCTTGAAAAAAGAGTTGAGAAGTTAACTGGTGAGTTAAAAGATATAGAGACAGATATTAGCAATCGCAAGAACGAGCAGAAAGATGCTCAAGCGGCTATTCTAGCATATAAAGAAAAACAAAACAACGTTCGTAACAACCGTGAGTTTGAATCTCTAAGTAAGGAAATTGAATACCAAGAATTGGAAATTCAATTACACGATAAAAGATCTAAAGAAGCGAAGTTTACGATTGAGAGCAAAAAAGAAGTAATCAAGGAGGTTGAGGACAGATTAACTGGACGTAAGAAAGACCTTAAAGCGAAGAAAGCTGAACTTGAAAACATCATTGCAGAAACTGAAAAAGAAGAGGAAAAACTCAACAAAAAATCAGAAAAAGCAATGAAACAATTAGACGACCACTTAAGAGCTGCTTACGCAAGACTCCGTACAAGTGCTAAAAACGGTTTAGCTGTTGTTCCTGTTGATCGTGATTCTTGTGGAGGATGTTTCAACAGAATCCCACCACAACGTCAATTAGATATCGTTCAAAAGAAAAAGATTATTATCTGTGAGCACTGTGGAAGAATTTTAATTCCAGGTGAAGAAGCAGAAGCAGTAGAAGATTAATTCTTTTATTTGATACTGAAAGCCCTAACGATATCGTTAGGGCTTTTTTTGGATTGTATTTTATTAAAAAATTTAGCAACACCACTGCCAAGCAAACTCTGTTCAAACCAACTCATCATCGCATACCAAACTTGAAGAAGGCTATGGCGTGTAGCTATCGATGCTATGGGCCTTGAACAGAAACTCAAAGCACAATAAAAATTACAATTCTTAGGTTATAAACTCCAAGTGCAGAAGAATCTTCATTTTAAATTAGAAGATCCTAATGTTTACTGATTATATAAACAGAAACAATACAAAGTAAAAAAGCTCCGACAGTCTGTCGGAGCTTTTGATATAATAAAGTTATTTACTTTCCATTTATTGCTTCACCACCCTTGCTCTTGCAAAAGAATCTTTACCTTCTACGGCAACCATATAGGTTCCATTTACTAAACTTGTCATATCAAGAACTACGTCTTTTTCTTGACGGTCTACCCTACTTACTAAGACACCTTCCATTGAATAAATCGAGATGGTTCTCAATTCAGTATTTTCAAATGAAATATAAACTTGACTTCGGGTAGGGTTAGGGTAAAGTTCTAATTGAGTCATCTCATTCGTCTTTACATTAGAAGTATCTTCTTCTTCTATACAAGATGTTTCACCTGAAACCGTTAGAGAATCATAAGTTTTACATCCATTTTCATCTTCATACCTCACTTCATAAAAACCGTTACAGTAAATTACAGTATCGTAATAAAACGATGGTCCTGTTATTCCAGTATCTACCCCATCAAAAGACCAGTAATTTGTACCTTGATTATAATTAGAGAATAAGTTCCCACTAAATCCCTGGGTAATTTGAACTTGAAGTGGATTAGGATATAAAGTTAAATCTATTGTATCTTTTCCTAAACAACCGTCAGTTGATGTTCCAAAAACAACTAAACTACTGTTTGCAGTTGGATGAAAATAATCTCCATTTTGTAATGATACAGAATACGAAGGCAGATTGTGCCACACATAAGTGTCTGCACCCGTTGCATTCAACAGAAGGGAATCACCAGGACATCTAAACCTATCACTTCCACCATCAATTTCAGGAATTGGATATACTTCCACATTCACAGTAGAACTATTTTCACATCCCATAACATCAGTTACTGTAAGTGAAACAGCTCCTTCAGCGTTTACAGTTATCGTTTGAGTGGTATCTCCCGTACTCCAATTATACCCAGTAGAAGGATCAGCAGATAAATTAACAGAACCACCTTCACAGAAAGAAGTAGGACCATTCGGAGTAATGTTTGGACCTGGCAATGGATTTACTACAATTATAACCGTATCATAATCTATACAACCTGAAGCACTTTCTGAACTCACAACATAAGTTGTGGTCATTGTAGGATTGGCAATAGGATCATTACATGAAGTACATGAAAAATTATCTGAAGTTATAGGGTCTCCTGCAAATGCAGTCCACTGAAAATTACTTCCTCCTATCACACCCAATTGAACACTTGCCCCAACACAGATTGTATCGTTTTGAGAAGCTATTGTTTCTAACTGACAATATTTTATTGTACTAAAATCACTCAGTGTACCAATTCCAAAAGAAGCTCCTGTCATAAAAATATTTCCATCAACATCTAACTGAAAGCCGGACATTTCATCACTTTTTGAAGCAGGACCATCAAATCTTTTGATCCACTTTACGTTTCCTAAATTATCCAACTTTACGGTCAAATAGTCATTCGATGTTGTACTTGTACTCGAAGTTCCAGCTACATAAATATCGAAGTTCGGACTGATTCTAATTTCATTTGCAATATCAAAACCATTGGCTGGACCTTGATAGGTATAATCCCAATGCTTTGAACCATTAGGTCTAAATTTAGCCACATAAAAGTCTTCACCGTTTCCTATATTTTTAAGACTTCCTGCCAAATAAACATGACTGTTATTATCCACAGCTAAACTCTTAACCATATCATTTGAGCCATCTGAACCACCAAACACATTCCCCCAAACCTTAGCTCCTAAGGTATTTATTTTAATTAACATGATTTCATCATCCAAGTACAAACCTCTATAACTGGTTCCTGCAATATAAACACTACCATCAAGCGCTACAACAATTGAAGTTGCGCGATCAGTTGCATAGTTACCATCCGATCTTAACGCCCATTCTTGAGTACCTGAAGAACTATATTTAACAGTATAAAAGTCTAGCTTTGTCGTCGCGTCATAACTCTCACCTGTTGCATATACATTATTTGCTGCATCGACCGTAACAGCATTTGCAAAATTACGCCCTCCGGTTGGGTTATAACTTTTTTCCCATGCTAGGGTCCCAGAAGAGGTTAAAGAGATAACAACAAACCTTGAATCAGTTGCATTTTCTTGAGTTCCTCCTGCCAAAATAACATTATCATTACTATCAATTGTCAAATCTTTCAATTCATCAAAATTATCTGTTCCTGCATGATGGTATGTCCAAACAGTACTTCCATCTAAGGACAATAGTTTTCTAGCAAAAATATCATAGTCTCCCCCTCCATTAAAATAATTACCTCCAATAATAGGATTATTGTTACTGTCTAAAACAATTCCAACAGCGTCACAATATCCACTCACGGGAGCAACAATGGAAACATTCCAAATCTCATTTCCATCGGGATCATATTTGATGGCAACAACATCGAAGTCAGTACCATTCATACTCGTCCCAACAATATAAGAGTTTCCAACATTATCAATTACAATTCCCTTACTGAAATCATCTTTGGAATCATTGTCAAAACGACTCTCCCACATAATGTTTAGTTGAGAATTAACAGGATTACTTATTAAGGATAATCCAAGCAGCAGTAATAATAGTAATTGTTTCATAATTAAATCTTAGTATAGTAGTACTGTAATGATATTATTGTCTGCGAAATTACATAAAAAAATATATAAAACACATTTAATCCTCTATTTTCACTCATTCATCATGTTTTATTGTTTGTTAATCAAATTAATATTATTTTTGTCACACGAAT
>Ga0209075_1004679_pt1 | contig 10859 bp, 5 predicted proteins | sample Stecom2011_FD_187523 | JGI IMG/M metagenome (GOLD analysis project Ga0209075, IMG submission 187523) | Agricultural soil microbial communities from Utah to study Nitrogen management - Steer compost 2011 (SPAdes) (version 2) | ecosystem: Environmental > Terrestrial > Soil > Agricultural land...
CCGGATCGCCGCCACCCACTCCCTGGTAGATGTCGGCGAAGAAACTGGCCCCGTTGGCGCCGAGGAAGCGATGAATCTCAGCGGCCCTGCCCTCCGGCTCGGACTCGGGGCCACGCCAGAGATGCCGGAAGCCATCGCGCGGGAACAGTGCCACCCGACCGTCACGGACGCCGATCCGGCCGCGCCCCACCCACACCAGGTCGCCGGTCAGCAGCATCGAATCGAGGTCGGCGCCGGCGTCGGACACCCGCACCGCGAGGACATCCCGCTCCAGGGCGGAAGCCGGGATCGACGCACCGAAGAGACTGGCCACCGCCCGCCGGAGGGCGTGCGGGCCACCAGGTGGCTCGCCCGTGACTCCCTGCCAGACCGGGGCGAACGCGGCCAGAGTCCTGGCAGGGACGGGCTCGATCTCACCGCGCAGCACGGAGAGGGACCGACGCTTGAGACGCCGGAGCACTTCGGTGTCGAGCCACTCTCGCCCCGAGCCCCCGGGCAGATACGGCCCCTCGCTCACCCGACCCTGGCTCTCGAGACGGGTCAGGGTGGTCTCGACCACCGCTGGTGGCAGTCCCAGCGACCTGCCCGCCTCCGCCGCGGTGAAGGGCCCATGCGTCCGGGCATACCGGCTCACCACGTCCGCCACCGCGTCGGGGACGGGCTCGAGGAAGGGCTCGGGGATGCCGGGCGGCAGGTCGACGCCCTGGGCGTCACGGAGACGGGCGGCGTCCTCGACCGCGCACCATCGCCGCTCCCCCGCCACTTCGGCCTCGAAGACGCGGGTGTGCCGGGCCAGCTCGTCCAGGGCGTCTGCCAGGTCGATGTCGGCGACACGCAATTCCAACTCCGCCGTCGTGAGCGGGCCGACATCCCTGAGCAGGTCGTGGATCCCGTCCGGGTCCCGGGCCTGATGGGTCGCGGCGACGTGCAGGAGCTCGAGCTCGACACCTGCCAGGACGTCGGGATCGACGAGGTCCCGCAACTCGCCCTCACCGAGCAATTCGCGGAGCAGGCTTCGGTCGATGCTCAGTGCGGCGGCCCGTCGCTCGGCGACCGGGGCATCGGCCTCGTAGAGGTACACCGCCACGAACGAGAAGAGAAGGGAGACCGCGAACGGGCTGGGCGTGACCGTATCGGCGATCACCACCTCCACCCGCCTGGCCTCGACGTCCTGGAGGAGCTCGACGAGCGCCGGCATGTCGAAGTCGTCGTTGAGGATCTCGCGATAGGTCTCGAGGATGAGCGGGAACGAGTCGAACTGCCGGGCGACACCCAACAGGTCGGCGCTGCGACGTCTCTGCAGCCAGAGCGGTGTCCTCGACCCGGGCCTCCGTCTCGGGAGGAGCAACGCACGACCCGCAGCCTCCCGAAAGCGAGCGCCGAACAGCGACGTCCCGGGGAGATGCTCGAGCAGGAGGTCTTCCACCTCCTCCGGCCCGAGGAGCAGTTCGGCGGGATCGGGGGGCGTGTCGGTGTCGGGGAATCTCAGGGCGATGCCGTCGTCGGACCACGCCATGTCGGCTTCGATCCCGTGACGCAGCGCCAGCTTTCGCCTCATCGCCATGGCCCAGGGTGCGTGCACCCTCGCCCCGAAGGGAGACAGGAGCAGGATTCGCCAGTCGCCCAGCTCGTCACGGAACCGCTCCACCACGATGGTCCGGTCATCCGGTGCCCGGCCGGTGGCCTCCAACTGCTCCCTGACGTAGGTCGCCAGGTTCTGCGCGGCCACGGGGTGGAGGTGGTAACGCTCGGTGAGCACCGCCTCCGCACGCTCTCCCAGCGTGGCGACCTCGCGGACGAACCTCCCGATGGCGCGGCCCGTCTCGACGGGCCGGCCCATCATGTCGCCCTTCCAGAACGGCATGCGGCCGGGTGTGTCGGCGGCCGCCGGCTCGACCTCGACCCGGTCGTGACCGATGGAGTTGATTCGCCAGACGGTGGAGCCGAGGAGGAACGTGTCGCCGGCCCGGCTCTCGTGGACCATCTCCTCGTCCAGTTCGCCCACCTTCGAGCCGTCGGGAAGGGTGACCTGGTAGAGACCGGTGTCGGGGATGGTCCCGGGGTTGGTGACCACGATGTGCCGCGCGCCGGGGCGAGGTGTGATCTCTCCCGACTCCCGGTCCCAATTGATCCGGGGGCGGAGACCGGCGAACAGATCGGACGGGTAGCGCCCGGAGAGCATGTCGAGGGTGGCGTCGAAGAGCTTTCGACCCAGGTCCGAGTACGGCGCGGCCCGTCTCGCCACCTCGTAGAGATGGTCGGCGGTGACACCCGGGAACGCCACCGCCTGGGCCACGAGATGCTGGGCGAGGACGTCCAGCGGGTTGGCGAGGACGCGGGTCTCTTCCACCCGGTGCTCGGCCATGAGGTGCGCCACCGCCGTGGCCGACAGCAGGTCGCCGCGGTACTTGGGGAAGATCCGCCCGACGGAGACCCCACCCACCTGATGCCCGGCGCGCCCCACCCGCTGCAGGCCGGAGGCCACGGAGGTAGGGGCCTCGACCTGGATGACGAGGTCGACCGCGCCCATGTCGATGCCGAGCTCGAGCGACGACGTCGCCACCACTGCCCGCAACTCCCCGCCCTTGAGCGCAGCTTCGATCTCGAGCCTCTGCTCTCTCGACACCGAGCCGTGGTGGGCCCGGGCCAGCTCCTCCCCGGCGAGGTTGTTGATCCCGTTGCAGATGCGCTCGGCGAGTCGTCGCGAGTTGGCGAAGACGATCGTGCTCCGACGCTGCAGGATCAGCTCGAGGAGACGGGGGTAGATGGCGGTCCACATCGAACGGGCGTCACCCGCGGCCTCTTCCCCACCCGGCCTCGCCATGTCATCTGCCGGCACTTCGATGAGGAGGTCGAGCTCACGGTCGGGTGGCACGTCGACGACCGTGACGGGTCGTGCCTTCCAGGTGTCGCCCTCGACGTTCCCGCCGCCCAGGAAGCGGGCGATCTCCTCGAGGGGGCGCTGGGTCGCGGAGAGCCCGATCCTCTGAGGTGGGGACCCGGTCACCTCCTCGAGCATCTCGAGGGTGAGGGCGAGATGGGCACCGCGCTTGGTCCCGGCGACTGAATGCACCTCGTCGACTATCACCCAACGGACCCCGCGAAGGACGTTGCGGACGCCCGACGTGAGCATCAGATAGAGGGACTCGGGCGTGGTGATCAGGATGTCGGGAGGCTGGCGCTCCATGCGCCGCCGCTCGGTGGCCGGCGTGTCTCCCGTGCGGATGAAGGTGGTCACGCCCGGCGGTTCGAGACCCAGTCGTTCCGCCGCCGTCGCGATCCCCCGGAGCGGTTCTCGAAGGTTGCGCTCCACGTCGTGGGCCAGCGCCTTGAGTGGAGAGACATAGAGGACCCGGCAGCGGGCATCCTTGGGAGGCCCGGGCTCCACCATGAGCCGGTCGAGTGCCCACAGGAACGCGGCCAGCGTCTTGCCCGACCCGGTGGGTGCGTGGATCAGGGTGTGCTCACCGGACGCGATGGCAGGCCAGCCCCGCATCTGCGCCGCGGTCGGGGCCGGGAATGTCTCCTGGAACCAGGTTCTGGTGGCGGGGGCGAAAGAGGCCAACGCGTCCACCGCGGGAACGTATCACGGGCCGGTGACAGATACCCCCGGACACCGGACGCGCCAGGCCGTTTCGCGTTACTCTGCTTCGCCTGTGACGACGCCCGTTCTGGAAGTCAACGACCTGAAGACCCGGTTCCACACGCAGGACGGGGTGGTTCATGCGGTCAACGGTGTCAGCTTCAAGCTGAACCGGGGCGAGTTCCTCGGCGTCGTCGGCGAGAGCGGCTCGGGCAAGTCGGTGACGATGATGTCCCTGCTCCGCCTCATCCCGATGCCTCCGGGTGTCATCGAGTCGGGCACCGCCATCTTCGACGGCAGCGACCTCCTCTCCATGGACATCGAGGACCTGCGCAGCGTCAGGGGCGGGCGGATCGGCTTCATCTTCCAGGACCCCCTCACCTCGCTCAACCCGGTCCTCACCATCGGGTTCCAGATCGAGGAGGCCCTCCGGATCCACACCTCGATCCCCGAGAAGGAAAGGCCCAAGAAGGCCCAGGAGCTGCTCGAGCTGGTCGGGATCCCGGCGGCCAAGCAGCGGCTCCGCAATTACCCGCACGAGCTCTCGGGCGGCATGCGGCAGAGGGTGATGATCGCCATGTCCCTGGCGTGCTCGCCCCAGGTGATCATCGCCGATGAGCCGACCACCGCCCTCGACGTCACGATCCAGGCCCAGATCATCGAGATCGTCCGGGACCTCCGGGAGCAACTGGGGACCGCGGTCATCTGGATCACCCATGACCTCGGGGTCATCGCCGGTCTGGCCGACCGGGTCATCGTGATGTACGGGGGGCAGATCGTCGAGGAGGCCCCCGTCCGACCCCTCTACAAGACCCCGCTCCACCCGTACACCGAGGGGCTGCTCGGCTCGGTCCCCAGGGTGGATCAGAAGGGCTCGAAGCTGGTCAACATCAAGGGGCAGCCGCCGAACCTGTACCAGGAGCCCGAGAGCTGCAGCTTCGCCCCGCGCTGCCCGTACGCGTTCGACCGTTGCCGTCAGGAGAACCCGCCGCTGATCGAGCGCTCCCCCGGACGACGTGTCGCCTGCTTCTGGGACCTGGAGCGCAACACCGAGTACGACCCGGATAACCGGGCCAGGCTGGAGGTGGTCGAAGGTGACGGTTGAGGCCGTCTCCGAGACCCCGGCACCCGTCCCGGCCCGTGAGGTGCTGGTCGGCGTCCGCGGCCTGAAGAAGCACTTCCCCATCCACAAGGGTGTGTTCCGCCGCCAGGTGGGGGCCGTCAAGGCGATCGACGGGGTCGATTTCGACATCTTCCGCGGAGAGACCCTGGGCCTGGTCGGCGAGAGCGGCTCGGGCAAGTCGACGACCGGGCGGACCATCCTCCAGTTGGAGAAGGCCACCGCCGGATCGGTCACCTTCGAGGACACCGAGCTCACCACGCTGAGCACGGAGAAGATGCGCAAGCTGCGCCCCCGGATGCAGATGGTGTTCCAGGACCCCCACGCATCGCTCAACCCGCGGATGACCGTCGGGTCGATCATCGCCGAACCGCTCCGGGAACACGGCGTCGCCACCGGCGACGAGCGCCGGCAGAGGGTCGAAGCGCTGTTGAGCCTGGTCGGCCTCGAGGCCAAGCACGCCAACCGCTACCCGCACGAGTTCTCCGGCGGTCAGCGTCAGCGCATCGGGATCGCCCGGGCGATCGCCCTCAACCCCGACTTCATCGTGTGCGACGAGCCGATCGCCGCACTGGACGTGTCCATCCAGGCGCAGGTGGTCAACCTGCTCGAGGACCTGCAGGACGTCCTCGGCCTCACCTATCTCTTCATATCCCACGACCTCTCGATGGTCCGGCACATCGCCGACCGGGTGGCGGTCATGTACCTGGGCAAGATCATGGAGCTGGCGCCCCAGGAGGAGATGTACGCCAAACCCAAGCACCCCTACACCCAGGCGCTGCTCTCCGCCGTGCCCGTGCCCGACCCGGACGTCGAGGAAAACCGGCGACGGGTGATCCTCGAGGGCGACATCCCGAGCCCGGCGAACCCCCCGTCCGGTTGCGTGTTCAGCACCCGGTGCCCGATGGTGCAGGAGAAATGCCGCGTCGACGTGCCCGCCTTCCGCGAATTGGAGCCGGGTCACTGGGTCGCCTGCCACTTCGCCGAGTGACGCCGATCCCGGAGCGCGTCGGCTTAAGTTGGCCCTCGCTTCCAGCGTTATTTGACCTTGAGACGACTCACATTCCTTCTCACGTCGTTGGCCCTGCTCGCGTCCTGCACGGGCGACGGGGGCGACGATGACGACCGGCACCTCCGCCTCCTCCAGTGGCAGGCGCCGTCGACGGCCAACCCCTATCTGTCGGCGGGCACCAAGGACGTCCTCGCCAGCTCGCTCGTCCTCGAGCCCCTCGCCGCGATCGCACCGGACGCTTCCTACGTCCCCAAGCTCGCCGACGAGATCCCGACCGTGGCCAATGGCGGCGTCTCCGGCGATCTGACTTCGATCACCTGGAAGCTGAAGGAAGGCGTGGTCTGGTCCGACGGGACACCGGTGACCACCGCGGACCTGATCTTCACCTGGCAATGGTGCGTGGAGCCGGCAACGGGATGCGTCTTCACCACGCACTTCGCCGGCGTCGCCGACATGATCGCCGTGGACAGGTCGACCCTCCGCATCGAGTTCGAGGCACCCACACCGAACCCGTACGTGCCCTTCGTCTCCTCCCAGAGCCCCGTGTTGCAGAAGGACCAGTTCGAAGAGTGCATGGGAGCGGCCGCGGTCACCTGCGTCGAGGCCAACCAGCAGCCGATCGGGACGGGGCCGTACCAGGTGAAGGAGTTCCGTCACGAGGACACGGTCCTCTACGAGATCAACCCCGAATACCGGGGCGACGAGCCGTACTTCCACACGGTGGAGATCAAGGGCGGGGGCACCGCCACGGATGCGGCTCGGACGGTCCTCGAGGAGGGCGCCGCCGACTACGCATGGAATCTCCAGATGGCCCCGGAGATCAGGGCGGAGATGGCTTCCAAGGGTGAGGGCAGGGTCCAGGCCGGTTTCGCGGCCAACCTCGAGCACCTCAACCTGATGCAGGCCAACAACCGCCACCCCGACCCGGACATGAGGTCGGAGTATCTGGACGGAACCAACCCCCATCCCCTCTTCCACGACAACCCCGCTCTGACCAGGGCGATGTCGATGGCGATCGACCGCTCGGAGCTCGTGGACGTCGGCTATGGCGACGCGGGCAGGCCGGCATGCAATGTGTGGATGGCGCCACCGGCCGTTTCACCCAACAACGACTGGTGTCTCACCCGTGATCTCGAAGGCGCGAAGGCCCTTCTCGACGAGGCGGGCATCGTCGACACCGACGGGGACGGGATCAGGGAGCACGAGGGCCTTCCCCTCGTCATCGACTTCATCACGTCCACCAACGAGGTGCGACAGGACTTCCAGGTGCTCATTCAGGGCTACTGGAGGGAGCTCGGCATCGAGACCAACCTCCGTCACGCCCCGGCGGCCGTCTTCTTCGACGGCACCGGGGCCAGCCCGGATTCGTTCGTGAGGGGTCTTGCGGACGTGTTCATGTTCACCTCGCCGGTGTCACTTCCCGACCCGCAGGTCCAGCTCGAGGGATACACCCTCGAGGAGATGACGGGTCGCTTCAACGGATACGGCGGAGCCAACTCGATGCGATACCACAACCCCGAGTTCGACACCCTCCTCGACGAGATGAGGCTCACCGCCGACCCGGAGCGCCGCATCCAATTGGCGATTGAGCTCAACGACATCCTGATCGACGACGGCGTCGTCATCCCCCTGGTCCACCGCGGGTCGGTCTCGGCGTTCCGGAACCAAATCGCCGGCGTCGGGGATCTCAACGGCTGGGATGCAGAGTACTGGAACATCCAGGAGTGGCGCCGCGAGCCCTGAACGGGCTCAAAGAGACCCTGGATTCCTCACCCGCGCCAACACCCCCGGTGTTATCTTGGCCGGGCGTCGGAAACGAACGTTCCGACGTTGGAGGAGAAAAATGAAGAGATATACCTGGCTCGCGCTGCTCGCGGCCTTCGCCTTGGTGTTGGCTGCTTGCGGCGGAGACGGTACGACCACGACCACGACGACGGGTTCGGGTCAGACCACGACCACCGGTGGTGGCACTGACACGACCGAGCCCGGCGGCGAGGCGGGGCAGGGTGGACACCTGCAGCTGCTCATGTGGCAGGCCCCGTCGCTGGTCAACGGGATGCTCTCCAACGGCACCAAGGACACCATGGCGGCGTCGATGGTGCTCGAGCCCCTGGCGTTCTTCGGTCCAAGCACTGAGATCGTCCCGGCGCTCGCGGCAGAAGTCCCGACGACCGAGAACGGTGGTGTCGCGGAAGACCTGATGTCCATCACCTGGACCCTCAAGGAGGGCCTGGTCTGGTCTGACGGCACACCCGTGACCGCCGAAGACGCAGTCTTCACCTGGCAGTACTGCACCGACGAGCAGACCGGCTGCACGCAGTCGGGTTCGTTCGCGGGTGTGGCCAGTGTGGAGGCCGTCGACGAGCGCACCATCAAGGTCAACTTCGAGGAGCCGACCCCCTACCCGTACGTCCCGTTCGTCGGTGCGGTGAGCCCGATCCTGCAGAAGGCCCAGATGGAAGAGTGCGTCGGTCGTGCCGACCAGTGCACCGAGCAGAACAACTACCCGATCGGCACGGGTCCGTACAAGGTGAAGAACTTCGTCTTCGAGGACACGGTCGAGTACGAGGTCAACGAGAACTACCGCGACTTCGCCAACGGCAAGCCGTTCTTCGGCACGGTCACCATCAAGGGTGGCGGTGACGCCGAGGCCGCGGCTCGTTCCGTTCTCGAGATCGGCGAGGCCGACTACGCCTGGAACCTCCAGGTGGCCCCGGCCGTCCTCGATCCGATGGTCGCTGCGGGCAATGGTGTCCTCGAAGCCGGCTTCGCGGCCAACATCGAGCACCTCAACCTGAACCAGACCGATCCGAGCAGCGATCCGCCCTCGGAGTGGATGGACGGGAACAACCCGCACCCGGTGTTCCACAACAATCCGGACTTCGCCAAGGCCCTGTCCCTGGCGATCGACCGGACCGAGCTGACGGAAATCGGTTACGGCGTCGCCGGTCAGCCGATCTGCAGCATCTGGCCACCGACCAACTCCCCGACCCACAACTGGTGTCTGACCCAGGACATCGACGAGGCCAATTCGATCCTCGACGGTCTGGGCTACACGGACTCCAACGGTGACGGGATCCGGGAGCACCCGGAGTTCGGTGATCTGGTGTTCTCGTTCCACACGTCGACGAACGCAGTCCGTCAGACGTTCCAGGAGCTCATCCAGAGCTACTGGCAGCAGATCGGGATCGGTGTCGAGCTGCTGAACACGGATGCCAGCGTCTTCTTCGGCAACGAGGACGGCGCCGACAACATCAACCGGTTCGTGCACGACATCCAGATGTACACCTTCGTGCCGCTGCCCGACGGCAACTCGCACTTCGTGCAGTACACGACGGATGACATCACCGGTGCCTTCAACAACTACTCCGGCGCCAACCTGCTCCGGTACTCGAACGAGGAGTTCGACGCCCTCTACGAGGAGCTGACCCGGACGGCCGATCTCGATCGCCGTGCGGAGATCATGAACCAGCTCTCCGACATCATCGTCGGCGACGGTGCTGTGATCCCCCTCGTGTGGCGTGCCTCGGTGTCGGCGTTCAAGAACGACATCAAGGGTTACGACACCCTCAACGGTTGGGACTCCGAGTTCTGGAACATCGCGGACTGGTACCGCGAATAGTTCCCTGACGGAGGAAGTCCACAACCGACGGAAGTGAGGAGGGCCTCCCGGGGAGACCCGGGAGGCCCTCCCTCTCACCGATGGACCGGACCTAGGAGACCATGGGCCGCTACCTGATTCGTCGCCTGTTGCTGGCGATCCCGACGCTGCTCGCGATCGGGTTCGTCATCTTCGCCATCCTCGACCTGGCGCCCGGCGACCCCACGGCCAACCTGCCCCTCAACATCCCGCCAGAGACCCGTGAGCAGATCCGGAGGGCTCTCGGTCTCGACGAGCCGTTCCTCATCCGCTGGCTCAAGTGGATGCAGCTGATGTTCATCAACGAGCCGCTCCACGTCATCGAGTCGATGTTCAACGTGTGCATCGGCGACTGCGAGAACCGTGTCCGCGTCGTGTCGTGGGCCGGCCGGGCGCCCGCCCTCGACATCATCTGGGGCCGTCTGCCACAGACGATGTGGGTGCTGGGCACCGCGTTCGTCATCGGCATCCTGATCGCCATCCCCACGGGGATCATCTCCGCCTACAAGCAGTACTCGTGGTTCGACAACCTCGGAACCTTCTTCTCGATGGTCGGTTTCTCCGTCCCCACCTTCTTCACCGGCCTCGTCGCGATCGTCATCTTTGCCGTCAACCTCAGGTGGTTCCCCTCGTTCTACGACACCACCCACTCCGTCGATTGGACCAGTTGGGAGAGCATCTGGAAACAGATCAAACAGATGATCATGCCGGTCGCCGTGCTGTCGCTCTTCAACGCGGCCGCGCTCACGAGGTTCACCAGGGCATCGGTCCTCGACAACCTCAATGAGGACTACGTGCGCACGGCCCGTGCCAAGGGCCTCGGGGAGAGGCCGGTGGTCACCGTCCACGTCCTTCGCAACAGCATGATCCCCGTGATCACCCTGATCGCACTCCAGATCCCGGGCATCTTCGCCGGGGCGATCATCACCGAGCAGATCTTCCGCATCAACGGGATGGGGGCTCTGTTGATCACCGCCATAGGCCAGGCCGACGTGCCGATGGTGCAGACCCTGACGTTCATGTTCGCCGTCCTGATCGTGGTGTTCAATCTGATCGCCGACGTGACGTACGGCCTCCTGGATCCGAGGATCAGGTACGACTGAGGGAGGGAGCCATGTCGACAACACAAGAGCGTCTCGACATCGAGCCGGCGCCCGCCGCAGGCCACGAGAAGCACCGTTCCCTCGGGTCCGACGTGTGGCGCCAGTTCCGTCGCCACAAGGGAGCGATCACCGGTCTCGTTCTGATGGCGATCATCGTGATCGCCGTCCTCGCCGGCCCGGTGCTCTGGCCCGGTGACGGAACCACCCCGGACACCCCGAATGCCAACCAGACGCCTTCCTGGGAGCATCCCATGGGGACCGACAACATCGGCCGGGACGTCATGGCCCGGGTCTTCATGGGTGGGCGAATCTCACTAGCGGTCGGTGTCACAGCGATGGTGGTCAGCATCACGCTGGGGACCACCGTCGGCGTTCTCTCGGGCTTCTTCCGCAAGCTCGAT
>Ga0209075_1004681_pt1 | contig 10856 bp, 8 predicted proteins | sample Stecom2011_FD_187523 | JGI IMG/M metagenome (GOLD analysis project Ga0209075, IMG submission 187523) | Agricultural soil microbial communities from Utah to study Nitrogen management - Steer compost 2011 (SPAdes) (version 2) | ecosystem: Environmental > Terrestrial > Soil > Agricultural land...
AGGCGTTGCGGGCGCTGGTTTACCAGTGCGCCGAGGAATACATCAACGGCAAGGATGTCACCATGAAAGCCTCTATGGCCAAGCTCAAGGCCGGTCGTCTCGGGCGTGAAGTCACCGACTCCTGCCTCCAGTACTGGGGCGGCATGGGCTTTATGTGGGACAACCCTCTGTCCCGCGCCTATCGGGACGTGCGCTTGGTCTCCATCGGTGGGGGGGCCGACGAAATCATGCTGGGCATTATCTGCAAACTGATGAACATCCTGCCGGGCAAAAAGAAAAACTAAGGAGTCGCCATGAATCTGCCACAAATGGAAACACTGCTTCTGGAACCCAAGGGCCCCGTCCTGCAGGTTACCTTTAATCGCCCCCAAGCCCGCAACGCCATGAGCCTGCTGATGGTGCAGGAGCTGACCGAGCTGTTCCAGACCATAGCCGACAGCGACCAATACCGCGCCGTGGTCCTGCGCGGTGCCGGCGGCCATTTCTGCGCCGGTGCGGATATCAAGGACATGGCGACTGCCCGGGCCAACCTGGGACGCTCCGCCGAAGACCCCATCTTTGCCATGAACCGCGCCTTTGGCCGGCTGATCACCCAGGTCAACCAATCACCGCAAACCGTCATCGTGGTGCTGGAGGGCGCCGTGCTGGGCGGCGGCTTCGGCCTGGCTTGCGTGTCGGATGTGGCGATCGCAGCCAGCGACGCCAAGTTCGGCCTGCCGGAAACCGGCCTGGGCATTATTCCGGCCCAGATCGCTCCCTTTGTCGTCACCCGCATTGGTCTGACCCAGGCGCGCCGCCTGGCCCTGCTGGGCGCCAGGTTCGACGGCACCGAAGCCTATCGTCTGGGCTTGGTGCATTACGTCTGCGATACGGCCGACACACTGGAAAACCAGCTCCGCGAAGTGCTGGATCAGGTCAAGCGCTGCGCGCCCCATGCCAACCGGGTGACCAAGCAGCTGATGCTACGGGTGGGCCAACCGGATCTGGAAGCCCTGCTGGATGATGCCGCCCGGGAGTTTTCCAAGGCCGTGCAAAGCCCGGAAGGTCAGGAAGGCACCATGGCCTTTATCCAGAAACGGCTGCCCAGCTGGGCTTCGGATAGTTGAAAGCGACATGAATAGTTCCCTCTCCCTCTGGGGAGAGGGTTCGGGAGAGGGCCGCAACGCTCAGACCGGAATGGACTCCCAGCCTGCCTGAGACCTTGAGCCCTCACCCCCAGCCCCTCTGCCTGCGCGGCCCGGCCAGAAGGGAGAGGGGAGGACAACAACTTCAGATTCGAGGGCACCTCATGTTCTCCAAGATTCTAATTGCCAACCGTGGTGAAATTGCAGTACGAGTCATCCGCACAGCCAAGGCCATGGGCTATCGGACGGTTGCCGTCTACAGCGAAGCCGACATTGATGCTCCCCATGTGCAACTGGCCGATGAAGCCGTCTGCATTGGCCCGGCTCCTGTGGGAGAGTCCTACCTGCTCGCCGATAGCATCATCGAAGCCTGTCGCAAATCCGGTGCTGATGCGGTGCATCCCGGCTATGGTTTTCTTTCTGAAAATGCCGATTTCGCACGGGCCTGCCAAGCCGCCGGCCTGGAGTTTATCGGCCCGCCCGCGGAGGCGATCGAGCTGATGGGCAGCAAGCGCCTGTCCAAGATTGCCATGCTGGAGGCGGATGTGCCCTGCATTCCCGGATACGAAGGTGATGACCAGAGCGATGAGCGGCTGGTCAGCGAAGCCAAGCGCATCGGCTTTCCGGTCATGATCAAGGCTTCCGCCGGCGGGGGTGGCCGGGGGATGCGCCTGGTGTTTGAGGAATCCGAACTGATCTCCCAGATCAAGACCGCGCGCTCCGAAGCCAAAAACGCCTTCGGCAGCGGCGAGCTGATCCTGGAGAAGGCCCTGATTCGCCCGCGTCACATCGAAATTCAGGTGTTTGCCGACAAACTGGGCAATGGGGTCTATCTGGGTGAGCGGGACTGCTCCATCCAGCGTCGCCACCAAAAGGTGGTGGAAGAAGCCCCCTCTCCCTTCGTCGATCCCGACCTGCGCCGCCGCATGGGGGAAGCCGCGGTTCAGGCCGCCAAGTCCTGCAACTATGTCGGCGCCGGCACGGTGGAGTTCCTGGTGGATCAGGACAAGAACTTCTACTTCCTGGAAATGAATACCCGCCTGCAGGTGGAGCACCCGGTCACGGAACTGGTCACCGGAACCGACCTAGTCGCCTGGCAGTTGATGGTTGCCGCAGGCGCCCCCCTGCCTCTGACCCAGGACGAAATCCACATCCAGGGCCACGCCATCGAAGTGCGCCTTTATGCCGAAGATCCGGCCCAGAACTTCATGCCCCAGACCGGGCCGATTCTGCAATGGCTCCCCGAGGAGGCCGAAGGTATCCGCATTGACGCAGGTATTCGCACGGGTCAGCAAGTCACGCCTTACTATGACCCCATGCTGGCCAAGCTCATTGCCTACGGCCGCACCCGTGAAGAAGCCCGCCGCCGCCTGATTCGCGCAGTCCAGGACAGCGTCCTCTTCGGAGTCACCACCAACCAAACCTTTCTGGCCAACATCCTGGCCCACCCAGCCTTTGTGGAAGGCCGGGCCACCACCGCCTTCATTGGTGAAGAATTCAGCCAGGATGCTTCCCTGACCGTCCAGCCACCCACACCAGTTGCCATCGCCCTAAGCGCGGTGCTGCTGTACCGGGCCCAAGCCGAGCAGCACTCGTCCAAGGGCTTGTTCAGCTGGCGCAGCGCCAACACGGCTCCCTGGCCCTTTGAGCTGCGTTGCGGCGACGCTGTGCTCGAAGTGAGCGTTAGTGCCGAAGCGGACAACCAGTACCTGGTAACCACGGCCCAAGACAGTATTCGCCTACAGGCAGTGACCGATCAGGCAGGTAAATTCGTCTTTGTAGCCAATGAGGTACGACAATCCGCCCACTACACTCGCCAAAGTGCAGATATCTATCTGTTGCATCAGGGCCGTTACTTCCAGTTCACCGACCTGACCTATGAAGCCGCCGCGTCCGAAGACGCCGCTGGTAGCGGCCGGATTGTGGCCTCAATGGATGGCTCCATTGTTGACGTTCAAGTCGGCGTGGGTGATCAGGTGAGCAAAGGCCAGACGCTGGTTGTTCTGGAAGCCATGAAAATGGAGCATCCGCTGAAAGCAGATGCAGACGGCGTTGTGAAAGCTGTGAATGTGAAAACTGGTGATCAGGTGAAGATTCGACAGTTGTTGGTTGAGATTAACATTGAAGGTTAGAGTGCGTAGCACAGGCCCGAACGGCGTTCGGGCAGCCTAGTTGGCGACTTCGCAAGGGACACGAGCAAGGAACGCCAACCCAGAGTTATCACAAGGACTAACCCCATGACCACGCTGAAAGACAAAACCATCATCATCACCGGCGCCAGCCGGGGCATCGGCCGTGCCATTGCCCTGCGCTGCGCCAGAGACGGCGCCAATCTCGTCCTGGCGGCCAAATCCGCCGAGCCCCATCCCAAATTGCCCGGCACCATCCACAGTGTCGCCCGTGAAGTTGAGGAAGCCGGTGGCACGGCGCTGGCCATTCAGGTGGATGTCCGTAACGACGAACAGGTGCGGGAGATGGTACAGCGGGCAGCCGATCACTTTGGCGGCATCGATGCCCTGATCAACAACGCCGGCGCCATCAAGCTGACCGGCGTGGAGCACACGGAGCTGAAACGCTTTGATCTCATGCACCAGATCAACACCCGAGCGGTGCTGTCCTGTAGCCAGGCAGAACTGCCCTGGCTCAAACAATCTGACTCTGCGCACATCATCAACCTGTCGCCACCACTCAACCTTGATCCCAAATGGTTTGCCCAATACGCTCCCTATACATTGACCAAGTATGGAATGTCCATGCTGACCATTGGCATGGCGGCAGAATTCCAGCGTTATCGCATTGCAGTCAACTCCCTCTGGCCCCAAACCCTGATTGCCACAGCCGCCATCGAGTTTGAGGCGGGCAACGCGGCCGCCCTGAACCGGGCGCGCAAGCCGGAGATCATGGCAGATGCAGCCTATGAGATTTTGATCACCCAAGGCTGCACCCTGACCGGACAGCACCTGATTGACGAAGCGCTCCTGCGCCAACGGGGCGTCACGGACTTTGAGGCCTACCGGCACAACCCCGAGGCCAGGGAAGAGTTGATGAATGACCTGTTTCTATAACAACTTCTACAAGAAGTAGGCTTTTACAACAATTAAAAACGAAGGGATGACTCATGAGTACTGATATGATCCGCGCCCGTGATGTTGTTCGACAGGTTCCGGGCTTGTTGGCCAAGCTGCCCACTGTCGCGAAGGGCTATTACTACTACTCCATCAAAAGCACCACCAAGCCACTATCCATCGGCAAAATAGTCGAACGCAATGTGGAGAAGTATGCTGATCGCCCAGCCATTCTCTATCAGGACTTCAAGATCACCTACCGGGAGTTCAACGAGTGGGCCAACCGCTTTGCCCATTACTTCCGCTCCCAGGGCATCGGCAAAGGCGATGTGATAGCCCTGTATCTGGAAAACCGTCCCGAACTCTTTGCCGCCCTGATCGGCGCCACCAAGCTGGGTGCCGGCTGCGCCATGCTCAACACATCCCAAAAGGGCGCGGTGCTGGAGCACAGTATCAATATCACCCGCCCGAAACTGTTCGTGGTGGGCGAGGAGCTGCTGGAAAACTTCGCCACCGTGGCGGATGTCTTCAAAACAGAAGACGGCCACAACTTCATGTACCTGGCCGATACCAACACCTTGAAGGACTTCGGCACGGCTCCCGAAGGTTTCATCAACCTGGCAGAGGCGATCTCCAAGTTTCCTTCGACGAACCCGGTGCTGGCCAATCCCGTACAACTGGGCGATATCGCCGTCTACGTGTTCACGTCCGGCACCACCGGCCTCCCCAAGGCGACCATGATCAACCACAAGAAGTGGCTGAAAGCCTACGGAAGCTTCGGGCATATGTGCCTGTCCATGAAGCCGGAAGACGTGCTGTATGTCACCCTGCCCTTTTACCACGCCACGGCGCTGGTGGTGTGCTGGGGCTCAGTGCTGGCCGGCGGCTCAGCCTTGGCCGTGCGCCGCAAGTTTTCCGCCAGCGAGTTCTGGAACGATGTGCGCAAATACAACGCCACCTGCTTTGGCTATGTGGGCGAATTGTGCCGCTACCTCCTGAACCAGCCCCCCAGCCCTGACGACCGCAATCATTCCCTGAAGAAAATGATCGGCAACGGCCTGCGTCCGTCAATCTGGAAGCCCTTCAAGGAGCGTTTCGGCATTGAGCAAATTGCCGAACTCTATGCCTCCTCCGAAGGCAACATCGGCTTCACCAATATCCTTAACATGGACAATACCGTCGGCTTCTCCACCGCGCCTTTCGCCCTGGTGAAGTTCAAGGAAGGCACCCGGGAGCCGTTGCGTAACGCCAAGGGCTTCATGGAAAAGGTCAAAAAGGGTGAACCGGGACTGCTGCTGGGCAAGATCGACAAGAAGTGGTCCTTTGAGGGTTATACCCAGAAGGAAGCCACCGAGAAAGCCATTGTCCGGGATGTCTTCACCAAGGGAGATGCCTGGTTCAACACGGGTGACGTGCTCAAGGAAATCGGCTGCCGCCACCTGCAGTTCGTCGACCGCATGGGCGACACCTTCCGCTGGAAAGGTGAAAACGTTTCCACCACAGAAGTGGAGAACATTTTCGATGCCTTTGAAGAGATCGAAGAGACCATCGTCTATGGCGTGGAGATCCCCAACACCAACGGCAAGGCAGGAATGGCCACGGTAGTGCCGGCGGACAAGAGCAAGGGCATCGACCTGGACCGCCTCTATGCCTATTTGCAACAGAACCTGCCGCCCTATGCCATCCCGGTCTTTATCCGGGTCACCGATGGCATCGAAAAGACGGGTACCTTCAAATACAAGAAGACCGACCTGCAAAAGGAAGGCTACAGCCTGAACCGCTCCGAGGATCAGGTCTATGCCCTGTTGCCGGGGACCAAGCAGTATACGCTGGTCACACCGGCCATCCTGGAAGGGATTGAACAGAACCAATACCGGTTCTAATCCTGGACTGTCCGGCCTTTCTCTCCTCTCTCACCTGGGGAGAAAGGCCCGTGGGCCCTGCCAAGCGATAAGCCAAAGAGCCGAACTCTCAGTCAGCCCCGACTCCTTCCAGCAGTTTCACAGCTCCCTAATTCCCCATAACGCTCTGGTTCCCAACCCACCACAACTCTATCTTTTATCCAAAACCGTGCAGCCGCCTCTCGGGTTGTATCTGCAGGGCGTCGCGTTCTCCATCATCCAGCAGTCCGTCGTCAGAACAACATAGGCTCTCTCATGATTGATCAGGACAGGACTCCTCACGGCCGACTCTCAGACTTCCAGAGCGTCCGCGCCTTATCCGAGCAGATTTGTGAGCCCCTGGCTGTGGAAGACTATGGCTTGCAGGCCAGGGTGGAAACCAGTCCTTTGAAATGGCATCTCGCCCATACCACCTGGTTCTTTGAAACCTTTGTCCTGAAACCTTTCATGCCAGGCTATACGCCATTCCACCCCGGTTACGAACAGCTGTTCAACTCCTACTACAACAGCCTGGGCAACCCCTATCCCCGGGGGCAACGCCACCTGTTATCACGCCCCACCGTGGCCGAGGTATATGACTATCGCCACACCATCGACCGACAAGTCCTGGACCTGCTGGACTCCAGCCATTGCCCGCCGGAGGCCCTGGCCCGGATCGAGCTGGGCCTTCACCATGAACAGCAACACCAGGAATTGATGCTGACGGATCTCAAATATAATTTGGCCCAGAATCCCCTGTGGCCCTGCTACCGGGAAGCCCGCCACACCCCGTCGGAAACCTCCGGGCTCCGGTTCCTCTCCCAGCCAGGCGGTGTCCTGTGGATCGGCCATGATCCGGCCCAAGGCTTTGCCTTCGACAACGAGGGGCCACGCCACCAAGTGCTGGTGCAGCCCTTCGCCCTGGCCAGTCGGCTCATCACCAATGGTGAATATCTGGAGTTTATCCAGGATGGCGGCTATTCCCGCCCCGAACTCTGGCTGGCCGATGGCTGGAATCAGTCCCTCAGCCAGAATTGGCAGCATCCCCTTTATTGGCAGCGCCAAGGGGCACAATGGCTGGAGTTTACCCTGCATGGACTGCAACCGCTCTCACCGGAGCTTCCGGTGACCCATATCAGCTACTACGAAGCCGATGCCTTTGCCCGCTGGTGCGGAGCCCGCCTCTGCACGGAGTTCGAGTGGGAGAGCGTCGCCAGCCAGACAGCCATTTCCCGGCAGGGCCTGGACTTTGCCTGGCTACATCCTACTGCTGCCACAGCCCCGGCGACGCTCCACCCCTTGCAACTTTTTGGTACCACCTGGCAATGGACGCAAAGCGCCTACCTGCCCTACCCCGGCTACCGGGCAACATCTGGAGCCCTGGGCGAGTACAACGGCAAGTTCATGTGCAATCAGCAGGTCTTGCGCGGCAGCTCCTGTGCCACTCCCCCCGGGCACAGCCGTGCCAGTTACCGGAACTTCTTCTACCCCCACGACCGCTGGCAGTTCACCGGCATTCGGCTGGCGCGGGACCTTTAAACCCATCAGCCTTGTTCAATCACAGGACTCGCTACCAGAAGGAATCTGACCATGCTTAGCCCTGACGTTTCCCAGGCCCGGCCCCAATGTCGCAATTTCCATCTGCATCGCCTAGCTTTATCGCCCCAGGATCAGACCGAGGAAATCCTACAAGGCCTGCAAGCCCCCCAAAAGCGTCTGCCGCCCAAGCTGTTCTACGACACCCGGGGCTCCCGGCTGTTCGACACCATCACCCGGCTTCCGGAGTACTACCTGACCCGTACCGAATGCGAGCTCCTCCACAACCACCTGCCCCAGCTGCAAGCACTGATCGGCACCACCGGAACACTGCTGGAGCCAGGCAGCGGCAGCTCCGACAAGGCGCGCTTGCTACTCGACGGAAAGCACCTAGCCGCTTACGTGCCCATCGAAATATCCACCGAATACTTCATTGATACGGCCCTGGAACTCGCCCAGAGCTATCCCGGCCTCCAGATCCATGCCCTCTGTGGTGATTTCATGCAGCTTTCCGCTTTACCAGACAACCTGCCGCCCCCACCACGCACGGTTTTTTTCCCGGGCTCCACCATCGGTAACTTCGAGCCGGCATTGGCCGTCCAGCTCCTACGCCGTTTCCGATCCTGGGCGGGCCCCGGTGGTGGACTGCTGATCGGCGTGGATACCCGCAAGGACACCGGGGTGTTACACCGGGCCTACAATGACCGTGAGGGCGTGACCGCAGCCTTCAACCTCAACATGCTCAGCCATGTCAACCGGCTGACCGGAGCCAACTTTCAACTGGAACGCTTTACCCATAAAGCCTTCTATAACGGCCAGGTGGGCCGTATCGAAATGCACCTGCAAAGCCTCTGCGCCCAATCGGTTCGCGTTGCCGGCCACACCATCCAGTTCCGGGCCGGGGAAACCATCCACACGGAAAACTCCTACAAATACGAGCCGGCCCGATTTACCGCATTGGCCCAATCAGCGGGCTTTCGCCCGTTACATTGCTGGCTGGACTCACGTGGTTATTTCTCCCTGCATTATTTTGTAACGGACCAGTGAGCGGGAAAAATCGGAGAAAATTCCCCAAACATCATGCTTTCCCCTTAAAAGCCGCACAATCTGACACATTTTTGCAGCAAAGGATCGAAAGTTACTGCCAGTTTTTCGTACAATGCGCTCCCTAATTCTGGAACCGGGATGAAATGTTCATTCCTGTCAAACGGACTTGGCTGGCCTTGTGGCCAACATGCCTTAGGGAGCCTTCAGTAAGGGTAGGCTCTTAAGACACTCTCCGCTTCGATTTATTAGGACAGGAGCACCCATGCTGGAACGTCTCTTTCAACTCAAGGCTCACGGCACCAACGTCAAGACCGAAGTGCTTGCCGGTATTACCACTTTCCTGACCATGGCCTATATCATCGTGGTCAACCCCCAGATCATGTCCGCAGCAGGCATGGACTATGGTGCCATATTCGCTGCCACCTGCTTGGCAGCCGCACTCGGCAGCCTGATCATGGGGCTTTTTGCCAACTATCCCATTGCCCTGGCGCCTGGCATGGGGCTCAACGCCTTCTTTACCTTTACCGTTGTCGGCCAGATGGGCTACAGCTGGCAGGTGGCTCTGGGAGCGGTATTCCTGTCCGGTGTGCTGTTCTTTTTGCTCAGCATCTTCAAGATTCGGGAGTGGATCATCAACAGCATCCCCCTGACCATCCGTATGGGCATTGCCGCCGGCATTGGCCTGTTCCTGGCCATGATTGCCCTGCACAACACCAATATCATTGTGGCCAACCCGGCGACCCTGGTCACCCTGGGCGATGTCACCTCCCCGGTGACCCTGATGACGGCCCTAGGCTTCGTGCTGATCTGTGCCCTGGCCGCCCGTAAGGTCATGGGCTCGGTAATGATCGGCATTATCGGTATTACCCTGCTCGGATACCTGGTGAAACAAATGGGGGTAGAGCTAGATCTGGCACCTTACAAAGGCATTTTCTCCGCGCCGCCAAGTCTCGCTCCCACCTTCATGCAAATGGACGTCATGGGCGCCCTGGAAGTGGGCCTGATCAGTATTATTTTTGCCTTCCTGTTCGTAGACCTGTTCGACACCTCCGGCACCCTGATTGGCGCCGCCCACAAGGGCAACCTGTTGGATGAGAAAGGCAACCTGCCGCGTCTGGGCCGGGCCCTGATGGCAGACAGTACCGCTACCATGGCCGGTGCCGCCCTGGGTACCTCTACAACTACCAGCTATGTGGAAAGTACGGCAGGAATTGCAGCCGGTGGCCGTACCGGCCTGACCGCGGTCGTTGTGGCCGTGCTGTTCCTCCTGTGCCTGTTCTTCGCGCCCCTGGCGTCCATGGTTCCGGTTTTCGCAACGGCTCCAGCCCTGCTGTATGTGGCGGCCCTGATGACCAGCGGCCTGGCCCAGATCGACTGGGAAGATATCACCGATGCGGCTCCCGCTCTGATCACCGCCCTGGGCATGCCCCTGACCTTCTCCATCGCCCATGGTATTGCCCTTGGCTTTATTACCTATGTGGCCATTAAACTAGTCAGTGGCAAACTCAAAGAACTCAATGCGGCACTCCTGGTGATTGCGGCACTCTTTGTTCTGAAATTTGTATTCCTTAATTGATCCACCACGCCACGGCTCCCAGCCGTGGCGTACCAGACATAACGAAAGGCCAGTGTTATGGAATATTTCGGCGATATCATCAAATCGGCAATCCGCACCGTTCCGGACTGGCCCAAGCCAGGCGTTACCTTCCGCGATATCACTACGGTCCTGCAGGACCGTAGTGTGTTTCGCAAACTCATCGATGCCTTTGTGCACCGCTATCATCATGAGCGGATCGATGCCATTGTCGGCGTCGATGCCCGTGGCTTCATCATCGCCGCGCCACTGGCCTACGAGCTCAATACCGCATTTGTGCCGGTACGCAAGAAAGGCAAGCTGCCTTTTGATACCGTCTCGGAAAGCTACCAGCTGGAATATGGCACTGCGGAAGTGGAACTGCACAAAGATGCGTTAAAGCCTGGTGACCGGGTAATTCTGGTAGACGACCTGATTGCCACAGGCGGCACCATGCTGGCCGCCGCCAGCCTGATCCGTAAACTGGGCGCAGACCTGCTGGAATGTGCGGCCATCATCGATCTGCCGGACCTGGGCGGGTCCAAGAAGCTTCGGGAACAGGGATTCTCGGTCTTTACCACCTGTCAGTTCGAAGGCGAATAACCCTCCCCTCTCCCTCCTGGGGAGAGGG
>Ga0209075_1004682_pt1 | contig 10856 bp, 8 predicted proteins | sample Stecom2011_FD_187523 | JGI IMG/M metagenome (GOLD analysis project Ga0209075, IMG submission 187523) | Agricultural soil microbial communities from Utah to study Nitrogen management - Steer compost 2011 (SPAdes) (version 2) | ecosystem: Environmental > Terrestrial > Soil > Agricultural land...
CGACAGGCGACCCGGCGCGGCTCGACGACCAAGACGGGCTTATTATTGCCGGCGCAGGCGTCGGCCATCCATAATGGTAAGCGCGTCGATTTGCCCGAGCCGGTCGGGGCGGTCACGATGATCGGATCGGGGCCGTCGAGCGCGTCGAGGAAGACGGCGCGGATTTCGTCTACGGGTAATTGCATAGGTTCAGCTGATGAGATGGTGTGAAGATGAGCGCGTGGCATCGGAGGTGCCCGCGGCTATTATCACGCCCACCGAAGAAAATGCCATGCGGATAGGACCTGTCGACCTACCGACCGGGCGGTGGCGAGCGAGGCGGTATTCGCGGCGTCAATGGTGCCCCAGATAAGTTCGCCGGGAAATGTCTTCGCCAGCGCGTCGATCACAAGGCGTTGGGCGGGTGAGCCCAGCCGTCGGCCGCGAAATTCAGCGCTTAGGATTTCTTCGACCACTTGTTGACCTTGCCCGCATAGGCCACCACAGTCGTGCGCAGTCGCGATTAAACCGGCGCGGGTACCGTTGGCCAGGATATAAAAAACGCCGCCGCTTTTCTGGGCGTCGCTCAAGTCTTCTTCGTCAGCCGGGTTGATAATATTGCTAAATTGGGGATATTCCTCAAAATATGCTCGATAGACAGAGTCGACGAAGGCCGCCGCCTTCGAGAAATCGGTGACCGCCTCCAGCCTTAAAGAGTGCGTTTTGGCTGGCCAGGGTTGAGCCGCCAGAAGATCGAGTGACCCCGCGACGATATATTGGTCGACGCTGGCCGTGATATTGTCTGGCACGCAAAGTTGATGTTCACACGCGCGAAGAATGCGCACCGCCTCGGGATTAAATTTCGCGTATGCGACGCGCACCGCATCCAATGCGTCACCGAGAGATGTGGTATCGTCGATGGGCCTGGTGGTCGCGAGGATATCGACAAACGCAAATTTTAGCAGTTGATGAAATCGAATGCCGGTGAGCAAAAACTGCTCGGCGTCGACCTCGACGACCCGCTGCAGATAATCATTTGCAACGCAGCCGTCCACCGGGCACGCGTTGGCAAATCCCTGGGCGAAGTCCGGGTCTTCGCAGCGCAGCAATTCGATTTCCAATAAACTCCCAATATCATCCTGGAGTTGGGCGGCGCTACGCCAATCGTGCAGGATGCTCGGCAATGCTTGGAACAGGGCTTTTGAAAAGAGAGGCGCGAGGCGGCGGTGTTGGGATGGCAATTCTGATATCAAAAGGTGTCGTCCTGGTTGGCTTTTCTCAAGCCCTAAAAATTCATGAAAAACCATCTTCTGGCGCGAATAGCTCAGCGTAAATCGTCTCAATTTTCGCGATTTCATCGACGGTCAACGCGCTAAATTCTCGCGTACGCGCCCGCTTTGATAGCTGCCCGCGGTTTTGGTTTAAGAAACGAAAAAGCAGGTCGCGTGTAGCGTCGGGCATATCGACGAGAAGCTCGACGCGTCGCTGAAACTGATCATGGCGGCGCAAGAACTCAGTCTCGCTCGGTAGATCTTCGTCGACTATTTTCTGGGCGCAGGCATATAGAAATTCAGCATGGGGCGTGGCATCAAAAAACCGATAGAAGTCAACGGTGTCGCCGCGTACGTCGACGTTACCGTCGGGGCGCGCGCGCCAGTCAATAAGCGGCAATAGGCGCTCAGAATAGGACTCCAGGGTTTCTTCGTAGGCCCGAATTCGGGCAAGGATAGCCGATGAAATCGGAAAAATAAGCCCCGGTGGATGAAAACGGTGGCGCGATAGCACGTGGTGGATGAGGTAGCGATGGATGCGGCCATTTCCATCCTGAAACGGATGAATATAGACGAAACCAAAGGCCACACACGCGGCGGCCACGATCGGGTCGAGTTTCGGGGCGGTGTCCCTTGCATAAACGCAAAGGCCCTCGACGAGATCTTCGAGGTCACCCGGCTGGGCGCTGATATGCGCCGGAATGGGTGTCTGGCTCAACGGTTCGTGCTCGCCGACAAAGCCGTGGTCGTCGCGCAGTCCGAGACGAACGAAGCGCGCATCGCCGATCACAAGTGCCTGCAGACGCAGCAATTCGCGGGGTTGGAGAGGGACGCGTCCCGCCTGGCCAATCGCACGTCCCCATCGCTGCATTCGGTCCTGCGCAGGATGCTCTCCCTCAATGGCATAGCTCGAACGAGAGTCTTTTAGCAGCAAAAACGCGGCGGTGCGGGCAAAGAGCTCCGCGGGAATCTGGTCGGCGATTTCGCGCGCGCGGGCTGGCAAATCCAGGGCGGCATAGGCGTCCAGGGTATCGGTGCGAAAAACAAGCGGGCAGAACGCGGGCGTTCCCGGCAGATTATCTTGCACGCGGTGGCGCGGCGAGTTGGTGGTGCCGACAGCATATTGCATCGCTGGATCGATGGCCGGCACATATCCGCCAGTTCGGGCATCGGGGAGCGCAAGGGTCTGCGCGGTGAGCCACTCATAAAAAAACCAGATACGCCGCGCATAGCCGCCCGTGGGCGTGCGGCGCACGATGTCTTCGATGGCCGTCGCATCCACCTGTGAGAAGAGGCGCTTGAGCACCGCGAGGTCGACGCCTTCGTTTTTAAGCGCGAAGGTCAGATGTCCTTCGAGCGTCGCGGCTGGAGCATGACGCGGCGTGAGGAGCGTCCATCTTTGTGTTTCGACGACCCGATGATGCGCGCCAATCGCGAAGAGGCTGCGCGGAAGCGGTACCTGCAAATCATAGGCCTCGATCAGCGCGGCATAACCCACCGGCGTGGCGGCTTCTGGTAAATGAAGGCCCCGAAAAACCTCTAGCGCAGTGCAATATGTTTTTTCTTTTAGCTTATTCATGAAAATCTGTGATTTGCTATGATTTTTTGTAACGATGCTCAGAATGCGTGAAAAGTCATTATTTATTGTGAAAAACTATAATATGGACGCAATTTCGTGAAAAACTATATCGACTCTGCCTCAACAAGACCACCGAGTCTATAGTATAGCTTCAAACTGACGCTGAGCGTCCTGCGCAAAGCGAAGACGATCTTCTCCCGAGTTTGGGCAAAAATCATGACGGAGCAACTGGTTCTAAAACTCGAGGGCGTCGCCGATGCGGACGCGTCGAAGTCGCTCACGCTTCGCTTTGACGCGGGGACGTTGGTCATCGACGGGTTGGCGCGCGACGATATTTCGGCGGATGCCTATCCTAAAGGGCATCCGTTTCGAAAGGAGCTCGCCTGGGATGATCGCATCGACCGCTTTCGCGCGCCCGCGATTGCATATCGCCTGGTCCTGGCGGCCATGCTGCGCGCGGGTTTTACGGTCGTCGATGAGGCGCGCGCTTACCGCGAAGTTGCGCTTGAGATGAGCGAGCGTTTTGAGCCACATGCGCATCAGCAGGGCGCGTTTGACGCGTGGATCGAGGGGAATCGGCGCGGCGTGGTGGTGCTGCCGACGGGGTCCGGGAAGACTTATGTGGCGCAAATGGCGATTGAGGCAGTAGGGCGAAGCGCGCTTGTGATCGTGCCCACGCTTGATCTGATGAATCAGTGGTCGGGGGTTTTGGAGAAGACGTTTGGGTGCGCGGTGGGACTTGTTGGCGGCGGGTATCATGAGATCGAAGATCTCACCGTGACCACTTATGACTCGGCGGCGATTCATATGGAGCGCCTGGGCGGGCGATTCGGCCTGCTGGTCTTTGACGAGGTGCATCATCTTCCTGGCGAGGTCTTTCGGCAGGGGGCGGAGTGCGCGATTGCGCCGTTTCGGCTGGGGCTGACGGCCACCCCGGAGCGCGCCGACGGCAAGGAGGTCGTGCTCGATCATCTGGTCGGGCCGGTGCTTTTTCAGAAAACCATCAAAGAATTATCCGGCGATATTCTGGCCGACTACGAGGTTCAGAGTGTTCCCGTCGCGATGACTGAAGAGGATTTTGAGCGATATAGCGCCGCGCGAAAAGAGTATCGCGACTTCGTCGAGGCACGCGGCATTCGGATGTCGAGCCCGCATGGCTGGCCGTCCTTTCTGGCGGCGACCAATAGGTCCCAGGAGGGCCGGCGCGCGTTCAAAGCCTACCGCTTGCAGAAGCAACTTGCGCTGGTGCACGAGGCGAAGATGCGCATGCTCTACGAGATTTTGGAGCGCCACCATCACGAGCGCGTGCTGGTTTTTACCAATGATAATGACAGCGTTTATGCGATCAGTGAGCGCGCCCTGGTGCCCTCGATTACCCACCAGACGCCCATCAAGGAGCGAAAGGAGATCCTCAAGTACTTTAATGAGGGCAAATACCGGGTGATCGCGACCAGCAAGGTGCTCAACGAGGGCGTCGACGTGCCCAAGGCTGCGGTGGCGGTGATTTTGTCGGGCTCCGGCTCGGTGCGCGAGCATGTGCAGCGACTCGGGCGCATCCTGCGGCGCCACGAGGGAAAACGCGCGCTTCTTTATGAACTGATCACCGAGAATTCGGTCGAAACTTTTGTCAGCGAGCGCCGGAGGAAGCACGATGCTTACGAATGATTTGCTGCGCGTGCAGGTCACGACGAAGACGCAGGCGACGGCGAAAAAATCAAAGACGGCCTCTGTGCAGCCGGAGTACCTCGATGTCGACTCGCCCGAGGCATTGCAGCGCGCCGGGGAGCTTGTCGCGCTCTTTGAGCAACATCTCGGCGACGCCGAGGCCAATACGCGCGGGGCGCTTGAAGAGTCGCTCGGCGATCTGGTCGGTCACGGAACCGACTTTGTCCTGTGGCGCGGGCTGGCCAAACTCCTGCTGGACCGCTCGCAGTTCGAGACGGTGTCTTCGGTGGACCCGGTGGAGATTCGGCGAGAAGTCTTCGCGGCCAGCGCCCAGCTCGGGCCGGTGGCGTCCGACACGGTGCGCCAAAAGGTTTTGGAGCAGGCGGGCGCGGCGCTAAAACTTGCCGCCGACGAAGTCGCCCACGGGCTCTACGCCGACCTTGAGGCGCGACAACTTTTGACGGCATTTAAACCCATCAAAGCCCAGGCGCTGCTGCATCGCTATAACTTGGCGCTTGCCCAGGCGGTGCTTTATAAGGCGTGGCGACTGGTCGTGGAGTTTGAAGACCTCGACTCCAATCAACTTCGCTATCTCTTTCAGATGCTCAAATTCCACCGCTTGATGCACCGATTTGAGCGCCAAAAGGGCGGCTATCGCCTGGAAATCGACGGGCCGGCGAGTCTCTTTTCGAAGAGTCGAAAATACGGGCTTCAGATGGCCGTATTTTTGCCGACGCTGCTGGTGCTTGAGCGCTGGGAGCTCTGCGCCCAGCTTGACTGGAAGGGCGGCGGAAAGTCGAAGAGTCGCACGCCCCATGAGTTCCGGCTCAGCGATGCCGACGGGCTGGTGTCCGAGCGGCGTATTACCGGTCAGTGGGTGGCCGAAGAAGAGCGCTACTTCGAGGATCGCTTCGCCGAGGCTGAGACCCCGTGGAAGTTGGAGCGCCAGGGCAGCATCGTCGAGCTGGGAGATAACCAGGTCATCATCCCTGACTATCGCCTGACGCATCCCGACGGGCGCGAGGTGCTCCTGGAAATGGTCGGATTCTGGCGGCTCGACTACCTTGAGCGACGCATCGACTTGCTCGCCGAATCCAAGAAGATACCGCTTGTTTTGGTGGTCAGCGAGCGCTTGAAGACCGGGCGCGGAAAACTCGCAAAAATCCCCGCCGAAGTCGTCTTTTTTAAGGGGGTGATTCTGGTCAATAAGGTATTAGAAGCGGTCGAATTGGCGAGTGCTTAGACCTGACTTAACGGGCGTCCGTCTTAGAATTCGGGCCGGCGTCCTTTGCGGGCGCGTCGACCGTCGCCGCCGTGTTCACACGCTTTTGGGCTTCGGCGCGCGTCCTGGCGACCTCGTCGCTCAACTTTTCGACCTTTTCGCCGATTTCGATCGTCGGCTCGGGAGGCTCGGATGGGGTGTCGCAAGCTGGCGCTAAAAGGGGCAGCACGAGCGTGCAAAGTAGGATGCGAAATGGAGGCATGAGGAGTCCAGGCTCAGGTCGCCAGGGACGGGAACGCGAGGTGCTCAAAATCATCTTCGGCGATCACGCGCATCAACTTGATCAGCGGCTTCATCAGGCGCGCCAGCACCGGGAATTCGTCCATATCCGAGTCCCAGAACTGCAGGGCGCCGTGGGTGCCTGCGGCCTGGTCGGAGAAGCGAAGATGAATATTGGAATCGCCCTCTTCGGGGGCGCGCCGCGCCGGGGACGCGTCCCAGAACGGGGAGGCGCGCAGCAAGCGAAACAGATTGACATGATCTTCGTTGGCGAGTTGTACGCTGAAGAGCAGGCTTTCCTCGCCGCGCCGCCAACTCAGCAGCGTTCCGCCCGAGCCCGCGACCTGCAGGGTCGTGAGCCCGCGCGCGTCGGCATTGCTGCCAATCTGGCAGAAGAAATGAAGGCCGTAGGTGTCCCGCGTTTGTGCGACTTTATCGAGTCGTCGCTCCAGAATTTCTTTCGGGTCGGACACAGGCAGATCTCCTCAATAAAGAATAGGGCCGCGCGTTGATGATAACGCGGCGCCGACTACTTATAGGTCTGCCCGCGATCAGGCGTCAAGGTTGTCGGTTTGGTGCGTGTGCGCCGCCTAAGATGCCTAAATCACAGCGGGTGGTGGAATTGTGGGTTCGACTAGTGCTAATAACAAGCGCCGCGAATATCGCGCGCCCCGCGCACGATCGCCTGTGCCGCGCGCTGCTACCTCATAATCTGTATCCAAGACCGACGTATGACCTCTAAAAAGACCCAAGATGCCGCCGAGATTGCCGCAGAAACGAATGCCTCGGGCACTCAGGAATCTGCGCAGGTGACATCCTCAGACGAGACGCCGCGCTTTTCGCTCAGCAGCCTTCGCTGGTTCGAAGACGATACCCGCGCCTGGTGGCGCGACCGTGCGATTGTCCTGGCCGTTTTTGGGCTGCTCTTTCTGGTTTTTCTGGGAAGCTTTGGCCTCTGGGACCCGTGGGAAGTTCATTACGGCGAAGTTGCGCGCAGCATCCTGGAGCGCAATGACTGGATCAGCACCTGGTGGGGGAGTCACTGGGAGAATAGCACCGGCAATCCGGAGGGGTCGTATTTTTTCTCCAAGCCGATTTTGCTGATGTGGATGATGGCCATCGGCATGCAGGTCTTCGGCTTTACGGCGTTTGGCGTGCGCCTGGGCGTCGCGCTCATCGCGCTGCTCGGGGTCTTGCTGGTCTACTCGATGGGCGCAAGCGTCTTCCGCCGGCGCGTCGGACTCTTGATGGCCGCCATTCTTGGAACCAGCCCATTTTGGTCGATGCTCGGGCGCCAGGCGCAAACGGATATGCCGTTTGTAGGGCTGATGACCGTGGGTATTTGCTTCTTTATGATGGCGGTTTTTGGAAAGGACCGCGACCTGCCGGCCGATAAATTCTCTTATTCGCTGACCTTCGGGTGGGTCGCGCTGGTATGCATCCCGCAGATTATTCTGATCCTGGTGGGCCTCTCCAGTTGGCGCGGCGCCGAGAATGCTTTTATGCAGGCGTTTACCTCGCCGCAGTGGCAGGGAATTGTGTTCGGAGGCGTGCTGCTCGGGCTGGGGGCGCTGCTGCTTCTTTGGGGACTCTGGAAGGGACGCCTTCAAACCGCGCGCGCGCGCGCGGTGCGAAACCGCTTCGCGCTCGCCGCGCTCGGCGTGGTCTGGGTGCCACTGCTGGTGGTGCTGGTGGGCGGGCTTATCAGCGCGTCGAACGCAGCGCGCGCCGTTGAAGGATGGTTTGTGTGGGGGCCGACCCAGGCGGCGCAATATGCGAGCATGTTTGGGCTGGCGCTCTATTTGACGTTTTCGCGCGCTATTATCGAGCGCCGGCGCATCTATCTTATTGGATTTTATACCTTTGTGGCGCTGGCGACCCTGGCCAAAGGGCTGCTCGGATTTATGCTTCCCGGGGCGATCTTCTTCTTCTACTTGCTGATTACCCGCGAGTGGCGGCTGCTTAAAAAGGTCGACCTTCATATCGGGGTGCCGATCTTTATTGCGGTATGTTTCCCCTGGTATGCGGCGATGTTGATCCGGCATACCAAGGGGTTTTGGACGCGGTTCTTCGTCCACGATCACTTTAAGCGGTTGTCCGGGGGCGTCCATCAGATCGACACGGGAAGCTTCGAGCATTTCGCGCGCTGGCTGGGCTACGGGCTCTTCCCCTGGTTTGCATTCTTGCCGGCGACCTTCGGGTTTCTGTTCTCGGGGCGCGGCCTGAAGATGGACGATGACCGCGGGCGCGCAACCCTGATGCTGCTGATCTGGGCGGCGCTCGGGTTTATGCTCTTCACGCTGTCGAGCACCAAATTTCATCATTATATCTTCCCGGTGGTGCCGCCGCTGGCGATGCTTATCGCGCTGGCGCTCGACGACGCGCTGGACCGTGAGTTGGCGCACCCATGGCCGCTGTATTTTGCCGGCATCGGCGTGCTCGGCATGCTCGGATGGGATCTGGTCGGCGACCCCCAGCTGCTCAAAAATCTGTTCACCTATCAATACGACCGAGATTGGTTGGTCGAGCTTAACCCGGGATTCCAGCGCTGGATCTTTGCGGCGAGTGCGCTGGGCGTAGTGGGCATGGCGCTATTTTTGGCGAGAAATCGCCTGATTCGGCGCACGGGACTTGCCACGCTGATGCTCGCTGCGTTTGGCTTCACGGTCTTCTGCCTTAATATCTATATGCCTGCGATCAGCAGCACCTGGAGCCAGAAAGGCCTGTGGGACGCCTATTATACGCAGTGCACGCGCATCGACGGGCCGCCCGGGGCGCACCGCTTCAAGAGGTTCTGCGAAGAGCCCACCATTGCCTTCAAATTGAATTGGCGCGGCGAGACTTTTTATACGCAGAACGAAGTGCTCCCGATGAGCAAAGACAATGATTTTGACTATTTTCTCGAGCAAAATGGCGACGACACTTTTTACGGAATAATGGAATATTCGAGCTTTCGCGGCAGTTTTCAGCGCGCACTTCCGGCGCGGCTGAAGGGCAAATCCTGCATCACCTATGACGGCAATATTAAATTTGCGCTCGTCAAGGTGCCGTGCGCGCCTGATGATCCAAATCGCGTGGAGGATAAGAAAAAATAGGGGGATGGGGGCAGCGATTGCGCCTGAGACGAGGGAGAATTCCTGGATGCGCAAGGCCTAACCCGGTGCGCAGTCGAGGTCGAGAGCGTGCGAATGAATCGTCGTTCATCACTTCCCAAATCTGTATAATTTTGTTAGGTTTCGCTCGCTGTGGAGACTATAAAAAAACCGCCCGGTCGGTGGTTCATATATCGTATTCACCGCATATATTCGCGGTGAGAGCAGTTGCACAGTAAAACACATACTGTTGAAGAGGAGATTTCAATGACGGACGCAAAATTAGTTCTGGACGGTCAAGATTACGAATTCGGCGTATTTGAGGGAAGCGAGGGTGAAGTCGCCGTCGATACGCGTAAGCTGCGCTCCGCCAGTGGCGCCATAAGCTACGATCCTGGCTACGGAAGCACGGGCTCGTGCAAAAGTGAAATCACCTTTATCGACGGCGAAAAAGGCATTCTTCGCTACCGCGGCTACCCCATCGAGCAACTCGCCGAGCAGGTCAGCTTCGAGGAAGTGATGTACCTGGTCATCTGGGGGAAGTTGCCCAACCAGAGCGAGCTCGACGTATTTAAGGGGCGTTTGAGCGAGAACGCCGAGCTGCCCGAGGGCATCGTGGGCGTGCTGGAGAATCTCCCAGAGAATGCGCACCCGATGACGGTGATGCAGACCCTGGTGGCGACGCTGGGCGATTATTATGAGCCGGCCGACGAGGAGACCGAAATCATTCGTCTCATCGCCAAATCCAAGGCGCTGGCGGCCTATGCATATCGCAAGGCGAGCAAAAAAGCGTATCTTAAGCCGGTCGCCGGAAAGAGCTACGCGGGTGACTTCGCGCATATGACCTTCGGGAAATCCGATGAGTATCGGGTCAGCGACGTGCTCGAAGAGTCGCTGGATAGTCTCTTTATCCTGCACGCCGACCACGAGCAGAACTGTTCGACCTCGACCGCGCGCATGATCGGCAGCGCCCAGGCAAGCCTGTACGCGTCGATCTCGGGGGCCATCGGCGCGCTGAGCGGCCCGCTGCACGGCGGCGCAAACCAGAAGGTCATCGAGATGCTCGAGAGCATCCGCGCCGAGGGACGCTCGCTCGAAGATCATATCGCCCTGGTCAAAGACAAGTCCTCCGACGTGAAGCTGATGGGCTTTGGTCACCGCGTCTATAAAAACTTCGACCCGCGCGCCAAGATCCTGAAAAAATCGGCCGACCAACTCTTCGAAGAGCTCGGTGTCGAGGACCCGGCGCTCGACCTGGCCAAAGACCTGGAGAAGGTCGCGCTGGAAGACGAGTATTTCGTCAAACGCCGCCTCTACCCGAATGTCGACTTCTATAGCGGCACGATTTATCGCGCGCTTGGCATCCCAACCAATATGTTCACGGTGATGTTCGTGCTGGGACGCCTGCCGGGTTGGATCGCGCAGTGGAAAGAGATGCGTGACGACGAGGACCAGCGCATCCATCGCCCGCGCCAGGTCTATATCGGCGCGACTGAGCGCAATGTGACGCCGATTTCGGAGCGCTGATGAGAGGTTCTTTGGGCGGCGCGTTTGATTTTTGGATACGCCTCAAAGAAGCTCACTATAAAGCCATTAGAAAGCCCCGCGGAACTTTGAGTTTCGCGGGGCTTTTTAGTTGGTGAGTCGTCGCGCCGCTTAAAGCGGGATATTGCCGTGCTTTTTGGGCAGGCTGTCGACGCGCTTATTCTGCAGCATCTCCAGCGAGCCAATCAGGCGCGGGCGGGTGTCGATGGGGTCGATAATCTCGT